>Ga0315294_10001863_pt1 | contig 23202 bp, 23 predicted proteins | sample YL17G13_40_MG_FD_203626 | JGI IMG/M metagenome (GOLD analysis project Ga0315294, IMG submission 203626) | Sediment microbial communities from Yellowstone Lake, YNP, Wyoming, USA - YL17G13_40 | ecosystem: Environmental > Aquatic > Freshwater > Lake > Sediment | place: USA: Wyoming | collected...
ATTTGAGATAATCGATCACACGGCCGATGTGGCCATCGCCGCCTACGGCACCGATTTAAAGAAGGCTTTTGCCAACGCGGCGCTCGGCATGTTCAGCATCATGACCGATATCGACAAGGTCAACGAAACGGTCATACGCGACGTGGAAGTGACAGCTGATGAGATGAAAGTCCTTTTAGTCTCCTGGCTCAATGAGTTACTATTTATATGTGAAGTCGATAAGATTCTTTTTAAACGATTCGATATATCCGAATTGAACGAGACCAGAATGCTTGCCAGATGCTATGGCCAAAAAATCGACCCGAAGCGGCACAGGATAAAAACTGAGGTGAAGGCCGTGACTTACCACATGCTTAAGATAGAAGAGGATAATGGTATCCGAGTCCAGGTGTTATTCGATATCTAGAGAACCCCTGCAAAAGAGGTGCAGGAGATTTCTCTCCTGCTGGGGGTTTGGGGGTATCCCCCATCTTTCTTCTCATATCCCCCAAGAATGGGGGATAACAGGGGGTTGACGAGAGCTTAACCAGAGCTTCCTGAGAGGATTAATATGTCAGGGACAAAAAGACTGATCCAGAAAGATAAATACCGCTGGGAAATACCCCAGGACTATAAACCCGGGATGAATGTGCCGGGGATTCTCTATGCGGATGACGAGATGCTGGCACATATTAAAGAGGACGAGGCCATTGAGCAGGTGGCCAACGTGGCTACCCTGCCCGGCATAGTTTCGCTATCATTAGCCATGCCGGATATCCACTGGGGCTACGGCTTCCCTATAGGAGGGGTGGCAGCCACCAGAGTGAAAGATGGGGTCATCTCACCCGGCGGCGTAGGATTCGATATAAACTGCGGCGTCAGATTACTGCGTACAAACCTCACCGAGGATGAAGTACATCCTAAAATCGATAAACTGGTGGATGAGCTGTATCACAATGTTCCCTCCGGAGTGGGTTCGGAAGGCAAACTGAGATTGAAACCGCAGGAAGTCGAGGATGTCCTGCGCAAAGGCGCCCGATGGGCTGTGGAAAAGGGATACGGTGAAAGGGAAGACATCGAAGTCACCGAGGAGCACGGCTGCATGAGCGGTGCCGATACTGAACGGGTAAGCGCCAGGGCTAAGCAGCGCGGAGGGCCGCAGCTTGGCACATTGGGATCGGGTAACCATTTTATCGAGGTACAGGTTGTCGATGAAATATATGAGCCTGATACAGCTAGTGCGATGGGTATTTTGCATAAAGGGCAGGTGTTTCTGCTCATCCATACCGGATCGCGCGGCCTGGGATACCAGGTTTGTGATGATTATGTTAAGAATATGGGCTCAGCCGTAAGGAAATACGGCATCGAACTGCCCGACCGTCAGCTCGCATGCGCTCCAGTGAACTCGCCCGAGGGCAAAGACTACTTCGCCGCTATGGCCTGTGCTGCCAACTACGCCTGGGCCAATCGCCAGTGTATAACCCACTGGGCTAGAGAATCCTTCATTCACGCCCTCAAGAAAAGCCCTGCCGATCTTGGCATGGAGATGGTTTACGATGTCGCTCACAACATCGCTAAAATGGAAAAACACATGGTCGCAGGTAAAAGAATCGATGTCTGTGTCCACCGCAAGGGAGCGACTCGATCGCTGCCCGCGGGACATCCTGATGTTCCAAGCATATATTCTAAGATCGGACAGCCAGTGCTTATACCCGGTGACATGGGGCGATACTCATACGTCCTGGTAGGCACGGAGCGCGCCATGACCGATACCTTCGGCTCGACCTGCCACGGCGCGGGAAGATTACAGAGCCGGACGGCGGCCAAAAAGGGGGTGCGCGGTATCGATGTCGCTCACAGGCTGGAGGCCAAAGGCATCAAGATCAGAACCGCCAGTATGTCCTCGCTCGCAGAGGAAGCATCCGAAGCCTATAAGGATGTCGCTCAGGTGGTAGAAGTAGCACATCAGGCAGGTATATCTCGCAAAGTCGCAAAATTCAGGCCCATCGGCGTAATCAAGGGATAATCTTCTCGCAAAGGCGCAGAGAACGCGAAGATATATTCAGGATTCTTCTTCCCCTCTCGCCCCTTGGGAAAGGTAGGGGCTCAGCACGCTGAGCCCACACGAGTGAGGGGTAAATTCACCCTCACCTTCATTCTTGGCGAGATTCTTCACTACGTTCAGAATGACAGATAGAGAAAAGAGGTTCAGGAGAAATTCTCCTGACGGGGGAATTGGGGGTGTCCCCCAACCCTTAACTTCCCCCAAGAATGGGGGCTAGGGGTTGATAAGACTTAACAGGAGTTCCTTAGCTATGCAGCCAGTTGCACCTGTAATACAAATTTGCTATAATGGCACGTTGATTCGTGAATTCTAGAGATATAATTGTATGCCTACTTATGAATACGAATGTAGCCTCTGTCACCATCATTTCGATAAGCGGCAGGGGTTTAATGATGAACCAATAGCCAGTTGCCCGCAGTGTCAGGGATTATCGCAGCGGGTCTTCCACGCGGTGCCCATAGTGTTCAAGGGCAGTGGTTTCTACTGCACTGACTACGGCCATGGCAATAGATACGACTCCCCTAATACCACCAAGGAAACCGATAAGAAGGAAGACACCACAAGCGCTAAGAAAGAGCCCGTGAAAAAGGGCGGCAACGGCAGCTCCCCGGAAGGCTCAAAAGAGACCGGTACGACCGCCGAGAAAAAAACTGCGGCAAGCAAAGTTGAAAACACTTCTTCAAAGAGTTAGCAAAGCCTCGGTCACTGTTAACCAGGATGTCATCGGACAGATTGGCAATGGTCTGGTTATCCTCCTCGGTGTGGCTGCAGGCGACACGGAACAAGACGCCAGATATCTAGCCGATAAGATCGTCGGGCTCAGGATTTTCGGCGATAGCCAAGGGAAATTCAACCTGTCAGTGAGCGACATCGGAGGCGAGCTTTTGGCTGTAAGCCAGTTCACATTAATCGCCGATACCAAGAAGGGGCGCCGCCCCAGCTTCACCGATGCAGCCCCTCCCGACGAGGCGGAGACGCTCTTCGACAAATTCGTTTTCCTATTGAGAAAAAGCGGCTTGAAGGTAGAGACCGGCCGCTTTCAGGCGCACATGCTGGTAAACATCCAGAACGATGGGCCCGTCACCATCATGCTCGATAGCAAAGAGAAGTTCCCTACGACAGAGTAACCCTCCAACAATCCTCCAATCTCAATATGAACCTCTGAAAAAGAAGGGCAGGATTAGTCCTGACGAAGCCCGCTACTTCAAAAAATTGAGGGTGTCCCCATCCCATAAGTCGATATAAAGAGGTGCAGGATTCCTCCTGCCGGTCCTTCCGCGGAAGGATTAGGGGTGTCCCCTATCCCTTTTAAAAAGTCCCCCATGATTGGGAGATACAGGGGGTTGATAAGCCTTAGTGGCAACGCAGACGCATATCGATTAAAATATACACGCATGATATTCAAAGTCTGCCGTCCGTAGAGGTAAACAATGACCGGAATGGAAAAGTATCTGGCATCAACATATACGATAGACTGTGCTGAACCATCGATCAAAAAGAAAGCCTCAGAACTGACAGAAGGACAGCAGACAGAAATAGATAAGGCCAAAGCCCTCTTCTACTTCGTCAGAGACTATATTAAATACAACCCCTACGGAGCCATCGCCCCACACGAGGAGTACAAAGCGAGCGCAACACTGAAACGGGGCGAAGGGTACTGCGTTCAAAAAGCGGTGCTGCTGGCTGCTCTGGCAAGGGCCGCGGGCATACCGACGCGGCTGGGCTTTGTCAACTTGCGCAACCATCTCCTCCCCAAGGAAATTATCGACGGATTAAGGGGAGACAATATCATGAAATATCATGGCTACGCCCTTCTTTATCTCGACGGCAAATGGGTCAAAGCCACGCCCAGCTTCGATATCGAATTGTGCCGCGAACACAAATTCATACCGGTGGAGTTCGACGGGACTAAAGATGCCATATTCCATCACTACAATCAGGAGGGTAAGCTGCACATGGAGTACGTCCACAACCACGGCATATACGATGAAGTGCCGTGGGAGGAAATACTCGCGTCGAGAGACTGGATGCGCAAAGAGAAATGAAGTCGCACCGTAGGGGCGATTCACGAATCGCCCTTCCCGGATTGCCTGACGTAGCGGCGAACCTGTGTGTTCGCCATTGGTCTGGACATTCGCCTGCTGACGCATTAGGGCAGACACGGAGGTCTGCCCCTCCCCCTAACCCCCTCTTTAATAAAGAGGGGGAAGCGGCGAAGCCGCAGGGGGCGTTCAAGAGGTGCAGGCCTCTTCCTACCGGGGAAACTAGGGGCGTAGAGACGTATGATCATACGTCTCTACATGAGTCCCCCTTTATGAAAGGGGGACTAAAGGGGATTTGGATTAGGGGGTTGATCGGAATATTTTCAACGCACTAAAAATCCATGCAACGGAGGATAAAATGGCCGATGTCATAGCAAAAGTCATATCGCAAAAAGGAACCTGCGAGGCTGGACACAAAGTGGGCGACGAATTCGTCATCGGGCAATCGACGCCGGCAGGCATGTGCTCATGGGCTTTCTACACGCTGTTCCCTTTCGCCGAAGTACTGCAATTCGGCGGCTCATTCCCGTGGGAGAAACCGGGGAAAGCAGTGATCGCCTGTCCCGACCCGACGAATTCGGTGGTCTTCGAGTTGAGGCGCGAACAAGATTAACCGATTATAATATCGTCCAGCGCCCGCTTCGGCACGTGGTGCACACCCAGGCTGTCTCGCCAGTATTTGACGTCTCCGCTCTTTCCAACCGGCTCGACAATCACCTGTTCCTTGGGCTTGCCCAGCGCTAATGTCAAAAGTATTTCATATCGATCCGGAATCGCCAACAATTCTCGCAACCGATCCTTCTTAATCGATGCCAAGATGCAGCCGCCCAAGCCCTTATCCACCGCGCCGAGCATGATGGTCTGCGCCGCGATGCCGTGGTCACAACCGAACGTCTTAGCTATTTCGGTATCGCCAAGGATAATGATATACGCCGACGGCCGCTCGCCTTCTGTAGGCCCGCCCCAACCCTTGAGATCCAGCGCCCATGAGAGGCAGCCGAAGATCATGGCATTCTTCTCCGCCATATTGGAGAGTATGTACTTCAGCGGCTGTTGATTACGAGCCGATGGCGTCAGCCTGGCCAGATCGACAAGCTCCCTCAGCGTTTCATATGCGATACTCACATCCTGATAAAATCGACGGCGGCTCCTACTTTCCTTGACTAAATCCACAAACGATTTTGCTTTCATCGTTCCATCACTCCTTTATGCCTGTCTGCACCGTAGCCGTCCCAAACGTAAGCCGATGTATCTCCACCTCACGCCAGCCCGCATCCTCCATGACCTTCCGCACCTCTTGAGGAGAGGGGAACTCCAGTATTGACTGCGGTAGATAAGTGTATGCATCCCACTTCCCTGAGACAATCCCACCTATACATCGAACAACGATTTTAATATACAATTTATGAAACGGTTCGAGTATGCGAACGGATGGACGGGTAAGCTCCAGTGAAACCATCTTGCCCCCCGTCTTCGTGACCCTGGCCATCTCAGAAAAAAGGCTCGCTATGCTGGCCACATTTCTTAGTGCGAAACCGATTATTACACAATCGAAGGTATTATCAGGAAACGGCAGCCGCAACGCGTCGCCTTGAATCAAGTGTACCCGGTTGCCGGCCGGACTTTTCGCCAACCGCCAAAAAAGAGGTGCAGGATTCTTCCTGCAGGGGGACTTGGGGGTGTCCCCCAATTTAAAAATCCTCCTATATCCCCCTTTGCAAAAGGGGGACTGAAGGGGATTGGGGATAAAGGGGGTTGATTTGAACTTAACCGAACGTTCCCTTGCCACAGCCAGCATCTGCGGACAGAAGTCGACCCCGACGATAGTGCTTGCAGGATGGCATCGAGCCGCCAATAACGCTATCTTGCCGGTACCTGTGGCCAAGTCCAGAATCGACTCATGCGGAACGTCGCCGATCTGCGCGATGGCGCACCTGCGCCAACCTCTGTCAAAGCCGAAACTCAGCACTGCGTTGAGCAAATCATATCTTCGTGCGATAGAGGCAAACATCTTGCACACATACAGGGCCTTGTTCTCACTTTTCCCGTCTATGCTACTCATGTATTACAATCGACATTATATCCCAGCACAAACAGAAACTATAGCGCCAGCCAACCGCGTAGCGGTCTTGCCTCCAATCGCCTCTGCAAACAGTTGCAATAAGGGAAAAGCGGTGTTATGATATCTATTGTTAATGCAATCATTCGCAACTACATAAAAACGCAATAGACTGACGTAACGGGAGAATCGAGTTGCATATACCGGATGGTTACCTAAGTCCAGCTACAGCAGGGGTTCTATATGCTGCCTCGGCTCCTTTCTGGTTTGTAGCAGCTAGACGCGTCCGTCAAATCCTCACCGGGCGCACTGTTCCCGCGCTAGCCCTTTTCGCTGCGTTCTCCTTCGTTCTAATGATGTTCAATATCCCCTTGCCGGGGGGCACCACCGGACATGCGGTGGGGGGCACGCTTCTGGCAATCGTGCTGGGACCCTGGGCAGCGGTGCTCGGCATCTCGGTAGTGCTGCTTATCCAGGCGCTGTTCTTTGCCGATGGCGGCTTGATGGCCTTCGGGGCCAACTGCTTTAATATGGCCATAGTCTTGCCGCTGGTGGGATACTTTGTCTACAAGGTGATATCCAGTAATTCAACAGCTACTTCACCCCGCCGTCTGGCGGCAGCGGTACTCGGAAGCTATACAGCCCTTGTCGCAGCTGCATTTGTGACCGCGGTGGAGTTCGGGATCCAGCCTCATTTCTTCCATACCGCCAACGGCACCCCTCTCTACTGTCCATATGGCTTAGGTCAAGCACTTCCGGCAATGATGGTAGGACACCTGCTCATCGCAGGCCCTGTCGAAGCTCTGATCACAGGTCTGGTGTTCGCATTTTTGCAGCGAACCCGTTCCAGTCTTATTAAAGCGGATGCACCTGCAAAGAAAGAGGGGAAAGCCTGGCTTCTATGGGGAGCTCTAGGCGTGTTGGCCTTGGTAACCCCGATTGGCCTGCTTGCCTCGGGCACAGCCTGGGGAGAATGGGGAATAGAAGAGCTCAAACATCTGGGACTGGGTTCCTTTCCCAGCGGACTGGAGAGATTCACCGATTGGTGGCCGGCCCCACTGCCGGACTACGGTCTTCCCAGAATGGGTGCGGTCATCGGCTATATTCTGTCCGCATTTATAGGCATTGCTCTGGTAGCTTTCTTTCTCTGGCTGGCTGGACGGATGCTTATTCGTAAAGGCAGGGGATTGACGGGAGGACAACCGCCCTCAAGGGACAGACGCTACAAAGTTAAGGACAAAGATTTTCTTTCCAAGAACATCTCCAGCATTACCGGTGCGCTGGAATCCGTGATTTCTTCCGAAGACCTGTGTCATGCTCCTGGTTTGTTTCAGGGACTGGACCCTCGGATCAAAGTAGCGACCCTGGTTCTTTTCATTATCGTTGTCAGTCTTGTGCAGAGCCTGCCGATACTCGCTGGCGTATTTGTCCTCATTCTGGCCTTCGCCCTGCTATCCAAAGTGACCCTCGGCGTGTTTCTCCGACGCATTCTGATCTTCATCCCCATCTTTACTGCATTTATCGCCATCCCAGCCCTCTTTATTACCCAGGGAGAACCTTTGATAACCTTAGGAAATCTCACCATTACAGAGCAGGGAGCCCGCACAGCGGGGCTCCTTGTCCTAAGAGTGACGGACTCACTCTCTTTTGGAGTGCTCTTCATTCTCACCACTCGCTGGACGAATATCCTTGCAGCACTGCGCTGGTTCCGTGTGCCCGCGCTCTTCGTAACCATCATGGGCATGACCTACCGCTACATATTCCTCTTGCTCCACAGCATCAACTCCATGTTCCTGGCACGACGAAGCCGCACTATTGGAAGCTTATCCGGGGGTGAGAATCGACGCTGGCTGGGTCAAGCGCTGGCGACAACCCTGGTCAAGTCGCATCACCTGAGCGAGGAGGTATATCTAGCCATGCTCTCACGAGGATATAAAGACGACGGTATTGTATTGAACAACTTCAGCCTGAAGCAACGGGATTTCCTGTGGGCAACCTTCGCCGTGGCCATAGCATCGTTACTAATATGGAGCAACTACCTATGACGACAATGGACTCAAGCCGCATTTTTGAGGCAAAAAGCCTGGACTACGCTTATCCCGGCAACATACCGGCATTGAGGCAACTAAACCTGAGCATCGGCCCGGGGGAACTGGTAGCGCTTCTGGGGGCTAACGGCTCCGGCAAGAGCACTCTCCTAAAGCTCATGGACGGGCTCATTTTCCCCACCGGCGGCCAGATGCTGGCCTTCGGGAAGCCCCTTTCTGAAAAGACACTGAAAGATGGGTCGTTCGTTCAGGAATTCCGCCGCAGGGTGGGGCTGGTGTTCCAGGACTCTGACGTGCAGCTCTTCTGCCCCACTGTCTGGGACGAAGTCACCTTCGGGCCGCTGCAGTTGGGAATTTCAAAGGACGAAGTAGTATCCAAGAGCACTGAGGCATTGAAGCTGCTTAATATCGACCATCTACGGGAGCGGCCGCCTTACCGCCTCTCCGGCGGCGAGAAAAAGAAGGTAGCCCTCGCCTCCGTGCTTTCGCTGCAGCCCCAGGTGCTTCTCCTCGATGAACCTACCAACGGCCTGGACCCCTGGAGCCAGGGCAGTCTCATCGATTTCCTGCTGCGCTGGGCGGATAAAGACAAGTGCATGGTCTTCAGCACTCAAGACCTGGACATAGTTGAGGAAGTGGCGACCCGCGTGATTGTTCTGGGGAACGACCACGGAATCATAGCCGACGGGGAACCGGAGAAATTTCTTTCCGATTCCGATTTCCTACTGAAGACCAACCTCGTCCACGAGCACTCTCACAGGCACAAGGAACTCATGCACCGTCACCTGCATATCCACGAACATGGGCATGAACACAAACACTAAGGCTTTAGAAGATTGCCGAAAAGAGATGCAGGAGAAATCTCCTGCCGGGGGTTTGGGGGTGTCCCCCATCTTTTTTTAAATTCCCCCATGATTGGGGGATCAAGGGGGTTGATCTAAACTTATTCTTAGTTGCTGTGCCGATCGACAAAACAATAGCTGACACCGACTTGCTCTAAGACCACGGGCTGGCGCCCGCACCGCATGTCAGCAGGTCACAAGTTTAAGGCTTAAATCAAGCGCTTTTGATGAGTGGGTGAGCGCTCCTACAGAAATGAGGTCAACGCCGGTCTCTGCTACAGAACGAACATTATCCAGATTGATCCCGCCCGAGGCCTCGATCAGCGCACGCCCATGATCAATCTTCATCACGCGCTTCATTTCCGCTATCGGCATATTGTCCAGCATTACAATATCAGCCCCGGCCTCCAGCGCCTCAACCGCCTGATCGAAGCTATTTACCTCCACTTCGACCTTTGTTATCTCACCGGCCAGCGAACCACTGCGAGCCCGCTCGACAGCATCCTTTATACCTAAGCCCAGACAACGTAGCGCTGCTAAATGATTGTCCTTAATAAGAATCCAGTCCCCTAGATGCTCACGGTGGCTGTGTCCTCCACCCATGCGTACTGCATATTTTTCAAAAGGCCTGAGCCCGGGGGTAGTTTTCCGCGTATCGGTTATCTTGGCCTTTGTGCCCTTAACCGCCTCTACGTATTTGGAGGTATCAGTCGCGATACCGCTGAGGTGACAGAGAAAATTCAAGGCTGGGCGCTCTGCTTTTAGGATACTTACAATCTCCCCCGATACTGTGGCCACTACATCACCCTTCTTAACCCTGTGTCCATCCGTAATATGCACATCGACAAAAAGGGTGGGATCGACATGCATGAACACAGCCTTTACTACCTCTACGCCAGCGAGTATGCCCTCAGCTTTGGCAATGATAGCAGCCTTGCCCTCCAGACAATCCGGAATAAGTGCCTGAGTGGTCACATCTTGAGATATACGATCTTCAATGAGGGCTTTATCTACAATGCTCTCCACGTGCTCCCAAAAACAGACTAAATGATGCTCCATCATGCAATAATACCTAAACTATTTTAAAGAAAATGTCAACCACAAAAACATCGATTTGTGATAACCAGCACTTAAGCTTGCTTTACAAAAACAACATGTTTAATCCAGTTATCCGAAGACTTTGGGAAATCGGTGCGGAAGTGGGCGCCGCGGCTCTCCTCCCTTATGAGCGCCGCCTCTGCCATAATCCGCCCCGCTAACACCAGATTGGCAAGCTCGTACGCCGGACGGTCCGCCGGCTCCTTCATCGACTTGTGCCAGGCGGCCAGCACCGAGACTACCCGTTCCAATTCCTTTCCCGAGCGTACGATCCCCACACCATCCCACATAAGAGATTGAAACCTGGTAAGACTTAAAGGAGGAACATCGCTGGACTTCTTACCTTTGCTTAATGAATACTGAACCTCCCCCGCATCCTGCGGTACGTTGTTCCCCTCCTGCACCCGCTGCACGATGCGTTTAGCGAAAACAACGACCTCTAGCAGCGAATTGGAGGCCAGGCGGTTGGCTCCGTGTACACCCGTGCTCGCCACCTCACCGCATGCGAAGAGCCCGGCTATATTAGTCTCGCCCCAGGTATTCGTTTTCACACCGCCCATCATATAGTGAGCCGCCGGCGATACGGGGATCAGCGACTTCGTGATATCGAGGCCGTTTACATAGCAGTAGCGAAAGATATGCGGGAAGCGCGCCGTCACCTTGAGCGGATTGATATGCGTCACATCGAGGTAAACATTATCGCTGCCTGTCTTTTTCATCTCGGCGACGATGCTGCGTGCCACCACATCGCGCGGCGCAAGTTCTCCCTTGGGCGCGTAATCCAACATGAAGCGCCGCCCTTCCTTGTTGCGCAATATGCCGCCCTCTCCCCTGACCGCCTCGGAGATGAGGAACGGCTCCACGCCCGGCATACGCAGCGCGGTGGGATGGAACTGGAAGAACTCCATATCGGTTATCTCCGCGCCGGCGTCGTAAGCCAGCGCGATGCCGTCGCAGGTGGCGACATCGGGATTGGTGGTGAAGTTGTAAAGCTTCCCTCCACCGCCTGTCGCCAGAATGACGGCGCGTGAGTGAAACTCCTGCTTCATGCCGGTGCGTATATCGAGCGCCTTAACCCCCTGAGCGGCGCCGTCATTGACGATAATCTCGGTAACCAGGCAATGCTCCAGAATGACCACATTCGCCAGCAAGGCCATGCGGCTTAACGCCGTCTCGATGTTCTCGCCAGTGGCATCCCCGCCGGAGTGCAATATGCGCGGCACGCTGTGCGCCGCCTCCCTTGTCAGAGCAACCTCGCCATCCATGGTATCGAAATGAACGCCGAAATTGACCAGGTCAGCGATACGGTCGGGCGCCTCGTCGACGAGAATGCGAACCGCCTCCTCATTGCACAAGCCGGCGCCCGCAGCGATAGTATCCTTGAAGTGCAACTCGGGCGAATCCTTCACACCAATGGCAGCGGCGATGCCGCCCTGCGCATGTTTCGTATTGCACTCGTCGATGCCGCCCTTGGTCAGAACTAACACACTACCCTGCAGTTTGGCCAGCAGCGCCGTGTATAATCCGGCGATGCCGCTGCCAATGATAATATAATCGTAGTTATCCATCTTTACAGCCTTCACTATTTCACCTTCAACATTCTATCCAGCGCACGCTTGGCCTTCACCCGCACATCCTCGCGAACCGTTATCACGTTGCGCATCTCCTCCATCGTCCGCACCACGCTCGCCAGCGTCGTTTTCTTCATGTTCGGGCACACCAGCCCTTCGGTCAGCAAATGGAATTCCTTAGCGGGATTCTCCTTTCCCAATCGATGCAGCAGTCCGCTCTCGGTGCCGATAACGAACAGTCCTGCTTTGCTTTCCTTGACATATCGCAGCATCTGAGATGTGCTCATGGCCGCGTCCGCCTTGTCGACGACGTCCGGCCTGCACTCCGGATGCACCAGTACCACACAGCCGGGATATCTCTCCCTGGCCAGATCGATATGTCTGGGAATTACTCTCTGATGCGGGGTGCAGAAACCGGGGTAAAGTATCATCTTCTTGTCGGTACTTCTCGATATGAAATGCCCCAGATTCTGGTCGGGGACAAAGAGTATCTCTTTCTCAGGCAACGACTGCACAACCTGCACCCCGTTAGCTGAGGTGCAGCAGATATCGCTCAGCGCCTTTACCGCCGCTGAAGAATTGATATAGCAGACAACGGCCGCCTCGGGATACCTTCGCTTCCATTCCAGAAGGTCTTCCTCAGTGATCATGTCCGCCATAGGGCAGCCAGCCTCCGCCTCCGTCAGCAATACTTTGCGATCTGGATTCAAGATATACGCGCTCTCCGCCATGAAGTGCACACCGGCAAAAACGATGACCTTGGCATCAACCTGCGTGCACTTGCGCGCCAGCTCGAGGGAATCGCCCACGAAGTCGGCTATATCCTGCACCTCGGGGCGCTGGTAGTTGTGCGCCACGATCACCGCGTTGAGCGACTTCTTCAGCTCAGCGATCCTATCCCTGGTACGCTCGATATCTTTGGAATCGGACATTATTTCGACCCTTCGCTATACCCTTACCGACTGCGTATATCATATCAGAATCGACAATACAATGGCATAAACCGTGGCGACAGGAATACACGGTAGAGACGCAAGATGTTGCGTCTCTACGTTTTAACCCTCGATTCTCCCCTGCAGCGACCACGGGCTCGTGCTCTCGATGCGAATATTCACCAGATGACCGAGGCGATCGATTGTATCGGTGAAAAACACCAGCTTATCCGTACGTGTGCGCCCCCACCACTTCCCCTTCTTCCTACCTTCCACCAGCACCTCGACCATACGCCCCTTAAGCTCGCTGTTAATCTCGCCGGCGATCCGCTCCTGCAGCGCCTCCAGTTCTTTGCGACGTCTTATTTTTTCATTAGCTGGTACATCGTCCTTAAGCTCCCGAGACGCGATCGTCCCTGCACGCGGCGAGTAGCAGGCGATATGCACCGTGTCGAAGCGCATGTCCTCGATCATTTCACACGTCTTCTTATACTGCTCTTCGCTCTCCCCGGGGAAACCGACGATGACATCGGTGCTCAGCGCTACGTCCGGCACAGACCTGCGAATGCGCTGAACCAAGTGGCGGTATTGCTCATTGGTGTAGCCGCGGCGCATTGCTTCAAGGATACCGTCGTCGCCCGCCTGGAACGGCAGGCTCAGATGTTCGCATACTTTATCCAATCGAGCCATGGCCGCGATAAGTTGCTCGCTCATATCCTTGGGATGCGAGGTCAGGAAACGGATGCGCGCCAAGCCGTCGATGCAGTTCAACTCCTCCAGCAGATCGGCCAGCATCGGGCTGCCCGCTAGGCCGCGCCCGTACGAATCGACGTTTTGCCCCAGCAGCACAACTTCCTTTGTGCCCACCTCAGCCAGCGACTGAACCTCACTCACGATATCGGCCAGCGGGCGGCTCACCTCCCTGCCGCGGCGGTACGGCACGATGCAATAAGAACAAAAATTATTGCAGCCATGCATTATGTTAACCAGAGAACTGACCTTGGGTTTAGATATAAGGTTTTGCGTAGCCGCGCTCGACTCTACTAATCCCCGACCCTGCAGATACGCCGACAGCGCCCCGACATCCTGCGGCCCGAAGAACACATCCACACGGGGGAAGCGATTTTGCAAGCCGTCGACCTTCGCATCGACAATGCAGCCGGTAACCGCCAGAACTTTATCGGCATCGAGGCGTCTCAGAGCATCGATTTTATTGGCGACTTTGCTCTCGGCGCTCTGCCGCACCACGCAGCTATTGAGCACAACAATATCGGCATTATCGATTTTTGAGGTTGAACTATAACCACACTGCTCTAGAAAAGCGGCAATGCTTTCGGAGTCCGCTTTATTCATCTGACAGCCGATTGTCCAAATGTGGTAATGAGGCATGAAGGCTCCAGATCGGGGATTTTCTTAGAATTTAGTGGCGGAGGGAGAGGGATTCGAACCCTCGACCCCAGTTTACCCAGGGTAACCGCTTAGCAGGCGGCCGCACTAGACCACTATGCGATCCCTCCTCGTGTCCAATATAACACAAGAGGTGTTGGTTTTTCAACGATATTGCCTTGCAAACTACCCTATGTTATACTATGCTTTGCTATTGTGCACATATAGAATCATCACGAAGGGGAAGCATGGAAGAACAGAAAATTGAGGAGAAGCCTGAGGTAAAGGCTGAACCTGAAGAGGTATCGATTAAATCACTCTTAGCCGCAGGTGCCCATTTCGGTCATCAAACAAGCCGATGGAACCCGCGGATGGAAAAATATATATTCACGGCCAGAAATGGTATTCATATAATCGACCTCGAGCAGACCGCAACGCTGCTACACAAAGCTGGCGATTTCATTAAAGACCTCGTCGCCAAGGGCGAAGATATTATTTTCGTAGGGACCAAGAAACAGGCGAAAGAATCCATCGAGGAGGAGGCCAAACGTTGCGGCATGCCCTATGTAAACCAACGCTGGCTCGGCGGCATGCTTACAAACTTCGATACGATACAGTCAAGGATAGACCACCTGGTACGGCTCGAAGATCAGAAGGCACGCGGCCAGTTCGAAGTTTTACCTAAAAAAGAAGCCCTGAAACTTACTAAAGAGATCGATCGTCTCAACAGACAGATGGGCGGATTCAAAGAGATGACCAGACTCCCGGGGGCTGTTTTTATCATCGACCCCGCCAAAGAAAGAATAGCAGTTACCGAGGCGCGGCGCGTGGGAGTGCCCATCGTCTCCGCAGTGGATACCAACTGTAACCCTGACGAAATTGATTATCCCATACCTGCCAACGATGATGCCGTCAGGGCTGTAAGGCTTTTATGCAGCTGCATAGCAAGTGCAGTTCTCGAAGGCCGTCAAGCCCGTGAGCTAGCCGCCATGGTATATGAAGAAGAGTCGGTTCACGAAGTGCTGACGTTTACTCCAGAGGGCGGGTTCGGTACGGCAAGTGAGATGGCAGCCGCAAGCAAAGCTGCAACCGAAGCAGAAGCTGCCGCTAAAGCTACGAATTCTGACATCGAGCCTGCACCAGCAAAGCCATCAGAAACTGAAGTTAAAAAAGAGGGCAATACCGCTTCTTAATCCAAATAACCTCTGAGGATAACCCTTAGCCGAAAGTCGAGATGCAATGACTAAAAGCAATGTAACAACCGAGACGATAAAAGAACTCCGCAATATCACTGGGGCCGGGATCTTGGATTGCAAGTGTGCCCTTCAAGAAGTCGATGGGGACATGATAAAAGCCCTGGAAATCCTGCAGAAACAGGGCTTCGCCAAGGCTGAAAAAAGAGCTCAGCGTGAAGCCCGCAACGGTTTGATCGACGTATACATTCATACCGGAGGGCGCATCGGCGCCCTGGTTGAGATAAATTGCGAGAGTGATTTTGTAGCACGCACCGAAGATTTCAAGGCGCTGGCCCATGATATAGCAATGCAGGTAACAGCCACCGACCCGCGCTTCGTCAATGCCGATGATATACCCGCCGAGATACGCGCAGACGTGAATCCTGTAGAGGTATGTCTGCTCTCCCAGCCGTTCATCAGAGACCCGCAGAGAAGCATTCAGGATATTATCACCGAGGTCATAGCCAAGACCGGTGAAAATATAAAGGTTCGCAGATTCGCTCGCTTCGAACTGGGGAAAGGGTGAACTTAACGTATGAAAAAAGCCCGGTACAAGCGCGTCCTGCTGAAAATCAGCGGGGCGGCACTAACTGGGGATAAACAATACGGCATCGACTTCGCCAGAGTATCTGACGTTGCCTCTCAAATAAAGCAAGTCGTCCAGATGGGAGTGGAAGTCGCCGTTGTCGTTGGCGGCGGAAACATATGGCGTGGCTCGACTGCTCAAGAGATGGGCATGGAGCGCACCAACGCCGATTACGCTGGCATGCTGGCCACACTGCTGAATGCGCTCGCGCTGCAGGATACCCTTGAAAAGATCGATGTAATAACCCGCATTCAAAGTGCAATACCGGTCGAAGCTGTTTGCGAGCCGTTCATTCGCCGACGTGCCCTGCGCCATCTCGAAAAGGGGCGCGTGGTCATATTTGCGTGTGGCACCGGCAATCCCTACATGACTACAGACACTGCTGCAGCCTTGAGAGCTATCGAAATAGGGGCCGATGTCCTGCTGATGGCCAAAAACAGGGTCGATGGCGTGTACGATGCAGACCCGCAAAAAAACCCGAAAGCTAAAAAATTCGCCAGCATAAGCCATGCTGAGGCTTTGAAACTGCGCCTGAAGGTCACAGATGCCACTGCGATGTCACTGTGTATGGAGCAGAACCTCCCTATCTTTATTTTCGATATAGGCCCCCGCGATAGCATTGTCCATGCTGTGCAGGGGGATGTCGTTGGCACTATAGTCAGCAGCAAGAGGTAGATTATGATTGAGGAAGTACTTTCCGAAGCAAAAGCCCATATGGTTAAAAGCATCGAAGTCCTGCAAAGAGACCTTGCCGGGATACGCACCGGACGTGCAACACCCATGATACTCGATAATATCAAGATAGCTTGCTATGGCACACAGACACCGCTTAAACAGATAGCTACCATCTCAGCCCCAGATGCGCGATTGCTTGTTATCCAGCCGTGGGACAACGCTACATTAGGAGATATTACCAAGGCTATACAGAAATCGGACCTCGGCCTTAATCCCAGCAGTGACGGACATATCATCAGGCTCCCCATACCACCACTGTCACAGGAGCGCCGCAAGGAGATGGTCAAGTCCGTACACAAACGGGCAGAAGAAGGGAAGATCGCGCTGAGGAACGTCAGAAGAGATTCCATGGAAATGATAAGGGACTTGGAGAAGGAAAAGGAAATCTCCCAGGATGAGCAGAAGCGTGCCCAGAACAAACTCCAGGAAATAACAGATAGCTTCATTGCCCAGACAGACCAGATAGCCAAGGACAAAGAGTCTGAGCTATTGGAGGTCTAGTGGCCAAACCAAATACAAACCATATCCCCAACCACGTTGCTATCATCATGGATGGCAACGGACGGTGGGCTAAAAAGCGCAAACTGCCCCGCCTGGCCGGCCACAAAGCGGGGACAAATAATATCCACCGCATAATTAAATGCCTTGCCGACCACGGCGTAAAGTATGTCACTCTGTATGTCTTCTCCACCGAAAACTGGAGTCGCCCCAGCCAGGAGGTTCGCGGGCTCATGCGTCTGATAGAAGAAAGTGTCGATAAAGAAGTACAAAGCCTGCATGCGGATGGCGTAAGGCTTGTGCACATCGGCAGGAGCGACGGAGTTTCACAACGGCTGCAGAACAAGGTTCGCAAAGCAATAGATCTAACGGAAAACAACAAAAACCTCACCGTATGCATAGCATTTAACTATGGCGGACGTTCCGAAATTGTCCATGCGGTTAAGCGCATCATCCAGGACGGAATCACCCCTGACGAGATAGATGAAGCCCTGGTATCAAAATATCTATACACCGCAGACCTTCCCGATCCCGATCTAATCATACGCACCGGCGGCGAGATGCGCATAAGCAACTTCCTTCTATGGCAAGCTGCCTACAGCGAATATTACATCACACCCACCCTCTGGCCAGACTTTGGTCCGGATGAGATAGAACAAGCGCTGGCCGATTTCAGCGATCGGGAGAGACGTTTCGGTGGTCTCAGAAATAAAGTTAAGGCCTGAACAACAACATGATGCTGAAACGCTGGCTCAGTGGGCTTTTTCTAGGGGCTATAGTCTTCGCTGTCACATGGTTCGGCGACCCCAGTTTTTCCATCTTCATAGCAGCAATCGCTATTCTAGGATCATTCGAGTTCTTCCCTCTAATCGGCGTTTCTAAAAAGCATCCCATTACCATCTTCGGTACAATAGGGGTGCTTCTATTCATCATTATGGCCCATTTTGAGATAAAATACACCGCTCCACTGCTGACTGCTTCAGTGGCCTTACCGTTAATCTGGCTTGTTTTCCAATCTGATATAAAAAATGCTGCGATTAATTGGGCCTGGCTTATTGTCGGCATACTATATCTCGGCTGGATGCTGAGCCATTTCGTCCCCATGAGGCTGCTTGAAAGCGGAAGGGATTTGGTAATACTTACAATAGTTGGTAATGTCGTTTCAGATACCGTAGCCTTCCATTGCGGTTTGAAATGGGGCCGACATCGTATGGCTCCCAGAATCAGCCCCGCCAAATCATGGGAAGGAGCCGTTGCCGGCTTCATAGGATCAATAGCAGTAGTTATTATCCTCGGCACATTCCTGCCAACGCTCAAGCTCCCCTACTGGCAGTCGGCAGTGTTAGGCATACTGATCGGTATCTTCGCTCCGCTCGGCGACCTTGCCGAATCCCTGCTGAAACGCAGCACCGGCGTTAAGGACTCCGGCAACTGCATGCCCGGTCACGGCGGCATCCTCGACCGCCTTGACAGTATTCTGTTCACTGTAGTTGTTGTATACTACTTTGTGACATGGGTAGTGATACAAAGCGATTAGCTGTCCTAGGCTCTACAGGCTCCATCGGCAGGCAAACACTGGATATTGTGCGCTCTTTCCCCGAACGGCTGCGTATTATTGGCTTGGCCGCCGGTACCAACGTCGGCGCTCTGGAACGACAAATCGAGGAGTTCAAACCTGAGCTGGTCTCGATCAAATCTTCAAAAGAACAACGCAAGCTGATCAGAAACGGTTGTGAAATAATAACCGCCGAGGAAATGGCCGCACACCCCGATGTCGACTTGGTTGTTATCGCAATATCGGGAATGGCCGGGCTCAAACCCACGCTGGCGGCGATCAAAGCTAGAAAGAACATAGCCCTGGCCACCAAAGAGGTGCTGGTGGCAGCCGGATCGATCGTTACCGCCGAAGCGAAGAAGCGCGGCCTCCGAATAATGCCGATAGACAGCGAGCCCAGCGCCATATGGCAATGTCTTCAGGGAGAAGCCAAGACTGTGCGGCGCCTCATCTTGACTGCATCGGGAGGCCCGTTCCGCAAGATGTCAATCGACGAAATGAAGCGTGTTACACCAAAACAGGCGCTGGCACACCCCACATGGAACATGGGCCCCAAGGTAACTATCGACTCCGCGACACTTATGAACAAAGCCTTTGAGGCTATAGAGCTCAGCTGGCTGTTCGATGTGCCGATCGAGGATATCGACGTGGTGATCCATCCGCAGAGCATAATACATTCCATGGTTGAATTCGTCGACGGTTCCGTCAAGGCGCAGCTCAGCATACCGGATATGCGCTTCCCCATACAATATGCTATCTTCTATCCCGAGCGCATGCCGAACGAAACACTTCCTCGAATCGATTTTCTCAACATGAAGAGCGGCTCGACCGAAAACGCCCTCACCTTCGAGAAGCCGGATACCGGCAGGTTCCCCTGCCTCAGATTAGCGTTCGAGGCCAGCCGCAAGGGTGGAACCTACCCTGCAGTGCTTTCTGCCGCCGATGAGGTGGCAGTTGACAGATTCCTAAAAGGTCAAATAAGATTCACAGACATACCTAAGATAATATCCAAAGCCCTTGACGGACATCGCAGTACTTCCAAGCCATCCCTTGAGGACATACTCGCAGCCGACGATTGGGCCAGGAAGGTAGCTGCAGGATGAGCATATTTATTTCGATAGTCATTTTCCTCGCCATACTAACATTTTTGGTTATCATCCACGAGCTTGGTCACTACATCACCGCTAAAATAGCCAAGATAAAGGTGGAGGAATTCGGCATCGGGCTGCCACCGCGCATGTGGGGCTTCGATCGGGGCGGCACCAAGTGGTCGGTCAACTGGATACCACTGGGCGGCTTTTGCAAGATGGCCGGCGAGGAGGACCCTTCCATCCCCGACAGCCTAGCCAGCAAGAAACCAAAAGTAAGGCTCATCGTACTCAGCGCCGGTTCCGTAGCGATGATACTTTTCCCCCTCTGGCTGTTGCCGCTGTCATACATGCTGCCGCTCGATCGCCCTGTAGAACATGCCCCACGCATCACAAATGTCTACAACGGCTCGCCGGCCGCCAACGCCAGCCTGCAGATAAACGACATTGTGCTCAGTGTTGACGGCAAGCAGGTGTTTACCCCGGACGAACTCGATGCAGCGATAGACCCGAAGGCAGGACAGGAGATCAAACTCCTGATATCGCGAAACGGCTCCTATTTCAACGTGAACGTAGTACCGCTGACGACGGAGACATCCCAACCGGGAGGTTTATTGGGCATCGAAGCGCATAATAAGGGCATCTTGATTTACAACATCAGCGAGAATTCTCCCGCCGCCAATTCCAGCCTGCAGGTAAACGATGTAATTTTAACTGCCAATCGCACCAAGTTAGATACATCCAGCGAACTGAATGAAATAACAAAGGAGAATGCTGGCCAGGAAATCATCCTTGTCATCTCTCGGGCAGGCAACATATCCGAGGTCCCTATTGTCCCCAGGATTAAGGAGGATATACCTGAAGGACAGGGTGCATTAGGTATCCAAGGTCAACCCGGCGGTACATATATCAACAAAGCCTATGCGCCGTGGGACGCCATACCCAAGGGGCTATCTGATTACGGCGCTATATTTGTAGGGATTAAAGACTCCTTCGGGATGCTTTTCGCCGGCGATGTACCGGCTGATAAGGCCATCGCCGGACCTATCGGCATCGCCCAACTCACCAACGAGGTGTCCGCTGGAGGACCGGCAGATCTGTTCGAATTCGCCGCACTTATCAGCATAATCCTGGGAATAATGAACCTGCTGCCTCTGCCTGCGCTGGACGGCGGCCGACTTGTCTTCGTAGTCATTGAGATCGCTCGCAAAGGCAAACGCGTATCGGCGAAGACGGAAAGCAAAGTCCACTTGGTCGGTTTTATACTGCTCCTAGCGCTTTTCGTGGTCATCAGCTATAACGACATAGTAAGAATCATACACCATGAGAGTTTCTTGAAATGAAACACCGCCGCGCATCAAAGCTGATTAACGTCGGTGGCGTTCCCGTCGGTGGAGACGCCCCTATAGTCGTCCAGTCGATGGCCAAGACAGACACCCGCGACGTTAAAGCGACCATTCGCCAGATCAGGCAGCTCGAACGATGCGGCTGTCAGCTCGTCCGTGTCGCCATCCCCGACCGTGAGGCCGCCGAGGCGCTGCCCGCGATCAAGAAAGCGATACGTATACCGCTCATCGCCGATATACATTTCGACCACCGACTGGCGCTCCAAGCTATCGACGCCAGAGTCGACGGGCTGCGCCTCAATCCCGGCAACATTCGCGACCCACAGCATATTAAGAAAGTCGTTCTTGCAGCCAGGGAGCGCAATATACCTATACGCATCGGCGTCAACGCCGGGAGCCTGCCGCCGACACAAGACGCGACCAAGTCAACAGTCGAGCGCATGATGGACGCCGCGATGAACGAGATCGATCTGCTGGAGAGTCTCGATTTCGGCCTGATTAAAGTATCGCTCAAAGCCTTTGATGTACCAGATACCATCGAGGCGAACCGCCTGCTTGCCAAGCGCATGCCCTACCCGATCCACCTGGGCATAACCGAATCCGGCACCCCCAGGCGCGGCGCTATCCGCAGCGCGGTTGGCATCGGAATACTGCTATGGGAGGGCATAGGCGACACGATACGTGTATCGCTCACCGGCGACCCGCGCGAGGAGGTCAGCGCCGGATACGAGATATTGAAATCGCTCGGCCTCAGCCAGCGTGGCCCGACACTCATTAGTTGCCCGACCTGCGGACGCACCGAGATCGATGTTGTAGCCCTGGCCAATGCCGTAGAAAAACACCTGGCCAAGATTGAAAAGCCAATCAAGATTGCAGTCATGGGCTGCGTGGTGAACGGCCCCGGCGAAGCTAAGAACGCAGATGTGGGCATCGCCTGCGGCAAAGGGAAGGGTATCCTCTTCAGCAAAGGCAAGCAGGTGCGCACCGTAAACGAATCGGAGTTTCTCGCCGCCCTGGTGGAAGAGATCGAGAAATTTTAAAAGTCGTAGGGGCGGGTTTGGAACCCGCCCTCTGGATTGCCCGATCAAGTCGGGCAATGACAAGTATTGTGAGGTATCCCCTATTCTTAAAAATCCTCCCAAGAATGGGAGGTTAGGGGGTTGAATCTGGCAATAATGTCATTCTGAAGGAGCGCAGCGACTGAAGAATCTCTATGTTATCTCCAATCAAACAAACGTCGAGATGCTTCACTTCGTTCAGCATGACAGATTAAAACTAAAGGTGCAGGAGAATTTCTCCTGCCGGGGTTTTAGGGGTGTCCCCTAATTCCTTTTAGTCTTCTCCCATGATTGGGGGATACAGGGGGTTGAACAGCATCGAGCTAAACCTCGTCGACAATAAGAGGTGCAGGAGATTCTTCCTGCCGGGGGAACTGGGGGTGTCCCCCAAACTCCTAAACCCTCCCCCATGATTGGGGGATCGAGGGGGTTGAAGTCTTAAGGAAAGACCACTCTAATGGCAAAAATAAAACTGGATTTGCACGACGTTTATAACAAGGGCCTCGCTATCGATACGGAGCTGAACAGGGTCATCACGGAGGCTGTGGAAAAGAAGGTCGCTCTGGTTGAAATCATCCCCGGCAAGGGAAGCGGCCAGCTGAAAAAGCGTGTTATACGCTTCCTGATGCAGCCGGAGATAAAGAAGCTGTATCACCGGTTGGAGAAAGACGATAAGAACCACGGCCGGATTTTTGTACATTTCAGACATTAAAATCGTAGGGCGAGTTTGAAACCCGCCGAAAGAGTGTCCCGTAGGGGCTTATTGAAATAAGCCCTTACATACGTCCCCCATGAGAGGGTTGATATCAATTCGAACTAGTAGAAAGAGGTGCAGGAGAAGTTCTCCTGCCAGGGGATATGGGGGTGTCCCCCATCTTTTCTAAAGTCCCCCAAGACTGGGGGATTTAGGGGGTTGAACTAACAAATAATGACTAACATCCATTACACAATCGTAAACCTCCGGCAGAACACGCCCGCCTGGCTCGAATGGCGCAGCCAGGGCATAGGCGCATCCGATGCCCCCGCGATCATGGGCGAGAACCCATGGAAGAGCGCGGATTATCTGCTGCAAGAAAAAT
>Ga0315294_10001864_pt1 | contig 23201 bp, 17 predicted proteins | sample YL17G13_40_MG_FD_203626 | JGI IMG/M metagenome (GOLD analysis project Ga0315294, IMG submission 203626) | Sediment microbial communities from Yellowstone Lake, YNP, Wyoming, USA - YL17G13_40 | ecosystem: Environmental > Aquatic > Freshwater > Lake > Sediment | place: USA: Wyoming | collected...
GAACAGGGCTACGAGCCTCGCGGAAAGCACCACGAGATCTACCTCGGCGACCCACGTCGCACCGCGCCCGAGCGCCTGAGGACCGTGATCCGCCAACCCGTGCGCAGGATCTAGGACGTTCACTACTCGCGCGGCTCCTGGGTCTCAAGCTCAAACCCAAGCCGGAGCCCCTTCACGTAGGCGTGTCCGATCTCATCGAGGGGCACGACCGCCTTCTCGGTGAGGCGCGTCGCGCTCGTCTGGCTCGCAAGTCCGCGTGGAACGCCACCTTGACCACTCCGCGCCGGCACAACGCTCCCAAGGCCTGGTGCAGGAGGGCGAGCGGTTCCACGTCCTCCATCCGCCCCCAGACGCGCCGTGTCCCCACAGGGAAGCCTCAGCGTCGTCACTCCCCACTCTCTGCCGGTCTGGCAGAGGGAAGCCGGCTCGTCACGCGTAGGTGAAGAGGGCGGTTGACCTGGGCAAGTCTTCTCTCCTGGGCGGCCCTGCCATCGCTCGTCGCGCACGTTTGGGCTACCTACTCGATGGCGTAGGCTAGAGCCAGGGTTGGATGTCGGCGTCCTTGAGTTCTTCGGGCTTGCCGGTGAAGCGGATGACGCCGAGCCGGTCAATGAGGAAGACGTGGGGGACCCCGGTTACGCTGTACAGCTCCTGGACCGCGCGGGCATCCTTGAGAGATCCCCACAGGCAGACGAAATCCAAGAAACCGTTTGCGCGCAGGTAGTCAGCCGGAGTGGTCGCGTCCTTGTCGCTCGTCACGCCGACCAGGACCAAGCCGTCGTCCTCATGGCGCCTACGGAAGTCCTCCAGAATCGCCAGGGTCTTGGTACACGTCGGGCACCAGGTCCCCCAGAAGTCCAGGAGGACAAGTCGGCCCCGGAAGTCGGCGAGGCGAACCGGCACCCCCTCAAGGTCCGGCAGTTCGAACAGCGGCGCCGCCTGGCCGACACCCGTCCCAAACGGAAAGACCTCCGCCGATCCTGACACGTGGATGAGCGCCTCGAGCTTGGCCACCTGGCCTTGGCCGTCGCCAATGAGCAGGGTCACGAGGTAGGTTCCGTCGACGGCGTAGCGGTGAACGACCGCAACTCCGGATCCCGAGAAGTCATCCCCGAAGGTCCATTGGTAGAAGGCGATCCGCCCACCGGAGACCCGGGACGACGAGGCGTCGAAGCGTACCTCAAGAGGCGCGAGCTCAGACGGCGCGCTCCGCGTGAACTGGGCGACGAGACCCCAGGCAGCGAGCGCCGTCCAGCTTGTTCCCACGATCGCTGCTAGGAAGAGGACAAGGGCGCCCAATCGACGACCTCCGGACAGGCTCCTCGGCCTCTCCCGCCGGAATTCGCGCTGCCCGCGCCAGCTTTCAGATGACGACGCTCGCGGGCCGAGCGAGCCTGGAGGGCACGCCCTTCCTTCGTCACCGCGCGCAGACCGGATCAGGCCCAAGACCAACGAAACGGCGGACATGGGTCAAGTGTATCATTGATAGAAAGAGAACGCGCGGCGCCGGTGTGAACGTGTCCGGAAGCGCTGCCGTTCGAGCCGACCTTTAGGAGGGTGTGGCATGATGAAGCGACTGACTCTGTCTTTACTTGTTGTGATGGCTCTGGGAATCGCGGCCTGGGCTGCCCCGCAGATCACGGCGGATTCGACCACCTGGGACTTCGGGACCGTGGTCTCGGGCACCGTGCTCGTGCACACATTCGTCCTCACCAACACCGGGAGCGATCCGCTCCACATCTCAAATGTGTCGACGTCGTGCGGCTGCACGGTGGCACAACTCGCCAAGTCGACGCTCAATCCTGGCGAATCGACCAACCTGACCGTCACGTGGCACAGCGCGGGAACAGGAGACGCCTCTAAGACGGTCATGGTCAATTCGGACGATCCGATCCAGAGCAGGCTTGACCTCGTGCTCACCGCCACCCTCGTCCTGAACGCGCCCAAGATCTCCGTCGATCCGGCGTCGTTTGACTTCGGGATCACAAGCAGCGGAACCGAGCTTGTTCACACCTTCCGGCTCAGCAATGCCGGGGACCAGCCGCTCGTCATCTCCGAGGTCAGCACGACGTGCTCCTGCACGACGGCCGGGCTCGGCCCCATGACCCTCGCTCCCGGGGAATCGACCGACTTCCAGATCACCTACAGCCCCACAGGATCGGGAAAGCAGGAGAGCACGGTGACGATCAAGTCCAACGATCCGAGCCCGAGCCGGGGGACGGTCACCGTCTCGGCGACCACCGTCCCGTACGGTCAGATCCCCGCAGGCACGCTCGAGGCGAAGATTCGGATCCTCGTTGATCTGCGCTCTGCACAAGCCTACGCGGCCGGACATCTCCAGGGTGCGATCAACCTCCCCCAGGCCGAGATGGCCTCCTGGACGCCGAACCTTCCTCGCGGGGTCACGATCATCGTCTACGATCAGGACGGCTCCCAGGCAGGGCCGGTGGTGCAGTCCCTGCGTGGGGCGGGGGTGAGTTTGGCCTCGGCTCTCACGGGCGGATTGAACGCCTGGACAGCCCTCTACGGCAATCAACTCGTGGTGGCCTCGGCCGCACGCGAGCGCTTCATTGTGAACGGGTCCACCGGCTCCGCGTCCCTCGCGGGACTGGCACCGGCGGTCGCCGCGCCGATCGTCCGCGGCGACTTCGTCGTCCTGGTTGACCTGCGAAGCGCCTCGGACTACGCGCAGTCCCGCCTTGCCGGGGCGGTGAACGTGGCGCCAAGCCAGCTCCTCACCTGGGCCGTAAGTCTTCCCAAGGACGCGTTGGTCGTCGTCTACGACGCGAATGGAGGGGCGGCGTCCTACGCGCAGCAGCTGCGGAACCAGGGCTTTGCGAAGGCCGTGGAACTCTACGGCGGCTTCAACGCGTGGAAGCAGCAGATGAAGGACCGGCTCTTGGTCACCCCTGTGGCGCGCTAGATCTGCCGCACGCCGCCACCCCCACGATAGGCTCCTCGCCGGTTCGAGACCGCCGGGGGCTCTTGCGCCGCAGGCTGAGCACCACATCCTCGTAGTCGATTCCAGAGTTCTAGGGGAAGTCACCAGGCCCGGCGGTCGCCGGGCCTCTCTCTTCTTGCTCGGGCGCCCGCCTCTGCGGTGCGCCGTGACGCCGTCTGTCCGCAGGTTGACAGCGGGGCGCCCAGCCTGTTAGATTCCTTCCGTGCCCTAGACCGACACGGCGTCGAGGAACGAGGCAAGCATGGCGGACACACGAACCCTATCTAATTCCGTCCAGGGCGTGGCGATCGTCGTATTCCTGGGCGGCATCTTCGATATCGGCCTGGGCATGCTCTTCCTGTTGCAGGCTGGAGCGCCCGGCGCCGAGATCCCTGCCGAGGTTATTCGGGGCGTCGGCATCACGACCATTCTGATCGGTTCAATCTGTGGGGCAGCGGCGGTCGGCTTCTGGCGGCTCCGCAGGTGGGCGTGGACCGTCGTCACGGTGTTCCTCTGGATCGACGTGTGTTTCAGGGGTCTCACGCTGCTTCTGGGAGGCGTGACACTCGTGGAGACGCTCGCCCTCTGCTTCTTCCTGGGGCTTTTGCTCTTGGTGTACCGAGTCCGGCCGTCGTTCGCTCCGCAGGATGCGCGACGTCCTCTCCGCTGTCCGCGTTGCGGGCACGCGCACGCCTCCGATGCGAACTACTGTCCGCGGTGCGGAGGCGATCTTGACCTCTCTTCTTCCGGTGCTAGTCCACGCGCGCCAGCGGCGGAGTCTTCCTCGCCGCGCGGGAAGCCGCCAGATCCGCACACGATCCTGCCAGGTGCGAAGGACGGCAGGGACAGGACCGACGACTCTCACGACGACGAGCCGGACGCCCCTGCCTGAGAGGTCGCGCACACGCGCCCATCCGGAGCATCGCTTCGGATCCATCCGGTCCTCCGCGCAGAGGTCCCGAGCACGAACTGATCTAGGGCGAGCCGGCGAACCTGGAGTGCAGCGGCCTGCGGCAGGCCGGTAGGGGCCAACGCACTTGGGTTCGACGGAGAGCTCGTCCCGCGACGTCCAGTCGAGGAGGACGGGGACGGGAGTCGGTCCGATCTATCGATTGGCGTGATTCTCGTCTTGTCCCAGGCAACAACGGGAGAGAGGAAGGTTGGTCCGGGTTCGCTTGCGGGGCCCAGGCCGTCCGATCGCGAGCCAGAGCTACCCCGTCGCGGTGGACCCAGCCGTCCTCGGCAGAGGGGATCGGACGCGCAGCCACCCAACGCGAACACCGCAGGGGCACCCAGGCCAAAGACGGGGGTTCCTCAGGGATTCCACTTCCGGAGCCAGCGGAAAGCCTTCCAGCCGGCGTAGATGGCGAGGGCCAGGAACGCAGCTAGTATCAGCAGTTGCAGGATCCCGACCACGGGCCACCACCTGGCGATGCTGCCCATCGATGACTCACCTCCTGGTCGCCGAACCTCCGACGCCGCATGTTCTACGCTCGATCGACCCGCCCTGCGGCAGTGCCGCGTGGCCCCCGTCGGCGTATGGGCATGAGGGGGCGTAGCGCGGTGCGTGTCTAGCGGGCAACGACATTGATGTACTCATAGAGGGCTTCAGGCGAGGCCCATACTGTGAGAATGCCTTGAAAGACGATGTAGTATTCGATCGTTCCGCCTCCGCTGATCCACGCGCACTGAGCATTGTCAGGATCAATATACGATTCTGTCCATGGGTCTGTCAAGGCCGCGCCCAGGTGGAAGCCTGACAGATACACTCTCACGTTGCCCATGTGATCGATCCAGGTGAACGACCCGTAGTTGGAGACATACACGGTCGCATCCAAGTTGAACGAGAAGAAGAAGGCACCGGAGTCTGCCCAGTGATAGCGGCGGCAGATTGTCCCACCCGAAAGCGTCATCACTAGCGACGTATCCGTGGCGGGATCGCTAGCGACTTGGGTGCGCGGAGCGCGGATGGCCTCCATCGCCTGTTGAAGGTCTGAGAGCGAGGTGACGGTGATGGGACGCACTCCAACCGGCGCACGGTCAACCACCGTGAGACCGTACGCAACGATGGCCGCCCTCCACTCCGGCGGCAGCCGATCCAAGCGACTCTGGACAGCGAAGCCACCGACTCCGCATAGGCCAAGGCTGCAAGCAAGGACGACCAGTGCACGCGCGACAGTCCGGGACATAGCGAGCCTCCTTTCCTTTTCTTGTTGGCGCCTGCACGGACCGGCCCCCTGCTGCAAGCTTCCTATGCAAGCATCAGAGCGTCCAGTATCCTAGCATATCTGACAGGACACGTCAAGTGCTTCGGAGGCGGCGTGCCTCTCTTGTCCGATCGGCTAAGACGGCTCGCAGCCACTTCCATCGAAGGGCAGCGACCCCTCCAGGAGAGGGCTTTGGCCCCAGATTCAGTCGCGGCCCGGCGCCAACGACACAGCAGGTTGGATGACGAGCGTTCTGATTGGCTTCCAAGCCACCCTGCGCGAAAAGCGTGCCGTGCATCCCGGCGCGCAGCGCGGGTCAGCCAGAGCGTTGCCAGCCGGCGCGGCAGGCCGCACAGAGAGTCACGCGAAGCTCCCGCCAGCACCAGTCCGATCTATCGAACCCGCGTGAGCTCCGCTCTACCTGCGCAGGACAAGGACGAGCAGCAACGCGAGTCCCGCCGCCAAGATCGCGACTAGGACGAGGGGCCAAACCGCTGGCAGCGCAACGGCCGGGGTCTGGGAACCCACTGCGGCCGGCGACGGGGAGGACGCGCGGTCTTGGGAAGGGGTTGTCTCTGCCTCGTTCGCGACGGTCAAGGCCATTCGCAGAACGAGGTTCGGTGTCGCTGGGTCGTTGGACTGAACGGTCAGCGTCCGCTCCACGGTCCCCACGAATCCCGTCGTGTTCACCTTGGCCTCCAGATCCACCGACTCTCCGGGAGCAAGACTAGGCTTGGCCAGGGCAGTCGTCGTACACCCACAGGAGGTCTGGACGTTCGTGACGGAGAGAGTCTCGTCTCCGGTGTTCGTCAGCTTGAACGTGTGACTGACGATCGATCCGGACTGAACCCAAGCGGTGTAGACCGGATAGTCCACGATGATCGTGGGAGCACCCGCGACGGCGGCTCCGAACAAGCCGAGCAAGAGAAGGGAAAGGATCCCCATTCGCCTCATGGTTGTCGTCCTCCTTGCGTCCGTGTCGCGACGAGTGTATCCACGGAGTGCGAGCGCGTGAAGCCCGCGGTCTTGCCTCTGCCCAACGCGCGTGACCTCCCGCGCGAGGATCGATCGGTCGCGGAGGCAAGGGCCCATTGACGGATGGGCCTATCCATCTCGCTTGAGGCCTTTCCTCTGGCCTGCGCCCGGAGGAACGGAGTCAGGGGGGTACCCTACCCCGGTTCTTGCCATCATGAGCGTCCCTCGATCCTGCCCGGTACCGCCCCAAGAGGGGGCGCCAGACTCCACTCTTATGGGAGAGCCTTCCGTGGGTCTGTGATCGGGGAGGGAGAGGGATCCCGCGTAGCGAACGGTGGACCAGGAGCCGGCAGGCCTTGAGCGTCGCGGCGGACATCATGATCTACGACGTCCTCGAGATCCCGGGATTCGTCCCTGGTCTGGATCTTGCGGCGAGCGGCTGGCACGTCCCACGATTCGTCTCGTCATCTTCACCCGAGATGTGATAGACTAATGACTGGAGGGCCTGTCGGAGGAGTGCTACCTCCTTTGGCTCTAGCTGCGCAAGCAACTTGCTGCCCGGCAGGCCCTTGTTTCTCGAGCGTAGGCCGGCGGCCGGGATACTCTCTGCGGCCAACGCTGTTTGAGGCTCGGGCTCATGGGGAAGGCAAGAGGGCAGAGTACTCCGGCACAGGTTTCGCACCACCGGTGAATGGTCTGCTTCTTGAGCCAGTACTGCGACCCCGCATCAGGCTACTTCCTAGGCCACGACGTCCTGCGCCTCGCGAAAGGACTTCACAGATGCCTCAGGCTCCTTGCCGGCGATGTGAATGCGATGCGCAGGCTCATCTTACCTGGACGCGACGTCTACGCTGGCCCGGCCTAGCGGGACGGCCGCGTCATGCCCAGATGGCAGGGCCGCAAGAGAGAGTCCGGGGTCTGGCGGGGAAGTCGGATACAACGCGATGCCGGCCAGCAGACCAGACCGATGTCGGAGTGGATGTTGCAGACGCCCACTGAGCCGGCGAGAGGATTCGAACCTCCGACCCACGGTCTACGAAACCGTAGCTCTACCGACAGAGCCACGCCGGCGGCAGGACCTGCCGCGTCAAACGCTCTACTAGAAAGCATTCCTGCCAGCGCGCTCACGGCGCACTGTCGCGGCTCCCCCTGTCAACGACCCACGAACTGCCTCCGTCTGCTTCGCCCCCCCATACCCGTCTCTGGCCACTCGATTCAAGCTTCCCTGAGCGTCTCGCAGCTGGGCCGCTTGTTGATCCCGCGCTGCATGGGCTAGATTCACCGAGGAGGTGATGAAGATGATGCTCAGTAAGAAAGGCGGGAAGACGGGACACAAGAAGCAGGGGCCGAAGGGCGGCCGCAAGAGCTAGCCCTCTCTCCTCTTCCGGCTCCGGCCGTGGTCGAGAACGTCAAGGAACTAAGAGGGCCTGGCAATAGGATGATTGCTTGTTGCTTTCCGGCAAAAGAGGTACTACCTCTGCCAGGCCCTCCCCTCACTATAGCCAAGAAAGCTGAGTGGGTCTGTGTTGGGCGACACAAACGGAGGCGAAGATGCCGCAGAGAGGAATGTGCTCGACATGCCAGCACTTCGCCGTTCGCAAGGAGCACCTCGCCGGGACACGTGCCAGCCAACCAGGCCGCGCCTGGATCAACCTTCCTCCTCTCTGGCGCCGCTGTTCCATCCGGTCAAGCTACGACGCGGGCAGCATCTCAAGCCGAGGAAGCCGCAACGTTACTCTGTACGTAGACTCGCATACGCCGAAACCAAGCCGAAGAGTGAATGCTCCGAGGAACCCTCCCTCGCTCTGTGCGCCGGAATTGAGGAACAGGATGGCCCGCTGATTCCTGACACTTCTTTCCGGGGTAGCTGTCTCCCAAGCACCGCCACACAAGTATCCTGCGCTGTCTGGGAATAGAAAGGAGCCTTCCCAACCGGTCACGGAGTACCACGATCCGAACAGCGTGTCGACGTATCCAGATGTCCCTTCGGGCGTGGTGAATTGCAGGGGCAGGTTCCTGCTGTCACTGAAGTAGTGGGGATTCGCACATCCGGATTTCTTGTCCCAACGCTCATGCACACTTAAGATCTCAACTACGAGTACGCTCCCGACGGCCCACTCAGGGCGCGAGACAGAGCAGATACCCACCTTCAACTCGACGTCGAGGGATGCCATTTCTTCGCCGCACTCCGTATCTCCCTGGCTTGTCGCGCTGCGGAACACATAGGCACTAAGCCAGAAGGAGTCGCCACTTGTGGTCTTCTCGGTGCTCTCTGCTCGGAGCGGCTCAGACTGAACCCATCCATAGCGCGGGGTCACGTTAAGGCCACCAAGTATCTGGGAGTACTGACTGGACGAATCGCACGTCGTATTGAGGACCTGCGTGGTCAGTTGTATCGCGGGACCCGGAGCAGCGGCGACTGCTACCACCAGGCAGGATAGGAGAACGATTGCGAGTAGAGACACAACTGCCGGTCGTCTTGACATAGCCCCTCCGTAATCAATGCAGTATAACACATTCACTTGATCCGGCGATGACCAGCCTGGACTCGGGGCTCCGAACGCGTGACCCTAGGGATGTCGGCACCATGCACGAGGCTCTCTGTGACGAGCCCCTCTCGCTCTGAAGGGAGTTGGCGAAGCAGCGGATCGAGCGCATCCTCACCCTCACGGAGGACCATGACAGGCCCCGCGCGAGCATGTCCGCTGTGAACGCTCGGAGTTCGTGACGTGCCGGGATGGTGGACGTTGGAGAGGACCGCGCGAGCAAGAAACGGAGGCGGGACAGGGCGAAGGCGTGGGTCTCAAGGGTCCTTGGCATCAACCCCTTGCTACGGCAGAAGAAGAGGAAGACTCCTCCACCGCCTGGTCGAACGTGGAAGCGGGAGTGTCCACGAACCCCTCCTTTGGGAGGGAGAGTGGGGGGGCGGATGTCCGACAAGGGAGGAATGCGGTAAGATTGGCCAGTTGAGCCTGTGTTGAGCCGGCGAGAGGATTCGAACCTCCGACCCACGGTTTACGAAACCGTAGCTCTACCGACTGAGCTACGCCGGCGGTATAATGGGCATTGTAGCGTGTTTCACCAAATCCATCAACCAGAGGCAACATGGACGGACTGGCGATCGCGGCCTCGCTTGGGGAGTGGGAGCGCGCCGTTCTCGGCGCTTCGATCCGAGCGGTGTATCAGCCAGAACACGAGACCATCGTTCTACACCTCTTCGCGAGAAAGAACCTCCATCTCCTTGTCTCTCCAGGCACTGCGGCGATCCACTTAACAGAGCTCGACCTCCCCAACCCGACGCGTCCCTCCCCATTCGTCATGCTTCTCCGCAAGCACCTACAAGGGGGACGCATCATCGCAGTCCATCAGGAGGGCTGGGACAGAGCCGTGACGATCGAGATCGAGCGCCGGCAGGAGGAGGGACTGGAGCGTTCATCTCTCATCGCCGAGCTTCTCGGAATCCGTGGGAACCTGGTTCTCGTCCGGGATGGCCGCGTCTGTGGAGCGCTGCGGCAGGACCCGCGCGCCGCGACCGGTGCCCCTTATCGGCCGCTCCCACCGCAAGAGAAAACCAATCCAGAGGAGCTCGCGCCCACTGACCTGGGAGCGATCGTCCCCGGATCGGAGGCCCAGCGAACTCTCGTGCGGCAGGTGGATGGGGTGGGAAGGGAGACGGCGCGCGCTCTCTTCACCCGAGCCGAGAGCCTCGAGGCGGGACCGCTTGAGGAGCGCGTGCTCGCGGCCGTCCGGTATGTCTTGAGCCACGTGGACGCCCCACGAGCGGAATACGACCCCGACACGCGATTCGCCGCGTTCTTCCCGCTTCTCCCTCCCCGGGAGAGCGCGGCAAGCTTCTCCGCGGCGCTCGATCGCGCCTTCGCGGATCGGCACGAGTCGGAGCACGATGATGCACAGGCCACGACGATCCAGGCCGGGCTCTCCCGCGCCGCCGCCAAACGCGAGCGAACGCTGGTCGAGCTTCTTGCCTGGCTCAAGGAAGCGGACCGCGCCGAGTCCCTGCAGCGTCAAGGAGACCTCGTCCTGACCCTGCGAGCGGAGATCACCCGTGGAGAGCGCGAGGCGACCCTCGTCGACCCGGCAAGCGGTGAGGCAGTCAGTGTCCCACTCGATCCCCGCAAGAGCCCGATCGAGAACGCTCAAGCGCTCTACGAGCGAGCGAAGCGGCTCCGCCGCGGCCGGCCGATCGTGGAGCGCCGCAAGGCACGCATGGAGCGGGAGCTTGAGCTCCTGCGCGAAAGCTTGGGCCGGCTCAAGCGCGGGGAGGACCCCTCCGAGGAGTCCGTGGCCCTCATTCCGGTGTCTCGAAAGTGGCGACGCCCTCCTCCAGCGACCTCTCCCCGAGTCTGCCAAATCCTAGGCTACACCGTGCAGGTCGGAAAGAGCGCCGCGCAGAACGACGCCTTGCTCCGCGAGGCACGCCCTGACGACCTGTGGCTGCACGCCAAGGGCGTCTCCGGCTCGCACGTGATCGTGCGGCGGCACGACCGCGGGCCGATCCCGGCGGCGGTGGTGGAAGAGGCGGCCCGGCTCGCCGCTCGCTTCTCCAAGGCCAAAGAAGACAAGTGGGTCGAGGTCGTCTATGCGTCGGCGAAGTACGTGCGCAAGCCGAAAGGAGCGCGCGCGGGTCTCGTAATCGTCGCGCAGGAGGATACACTCACGGTCGACCCCAGAGGAGGTGAGACGGTGTGAACGTTACCGACATCCTGCACGTTGTCCTCGCGCTCGTTGCCGCCTTCCTCGCGATCGTCTTCCACGAATACGCTCATGGCTACGTCGCCTACCGTCTGGGCGACACGACGGCGCGCGACCACGGGCGGCTGACCCTGAACCCTCTGGCCCACATCGATCCGATCGGGACCGTTCTTCTTCCGCTGCTTCTTGCTCTGTTCGGCTTGCCTGTCTTCGGCTGGGCCAAGCCGGTGCCTGTCAACGCCGGCTACTTCCGCAACCCGTTCCGGGGGATGCTCTTCGTAGCCATCTCCGGACCGATCACGAACCTCTCCCTCGCCCTCCTCGCCACGGGGATCGGACGGCTCGTGCTGTCCGCGGTGCGGGTCGCCTTCCTCCTCCAGGACAACTTCGTCGCGAGCCTCTCCAGGGCCGGGTTCTACCTCTTGGGGTACTTCGTCATCGTCAACGTCGTCCTCGCCGTGTTCAACATGATCCCCATCCCGCCGCTCGATGGTTCCCGCGTCCTCTCCTACCTGCTCCCAGCGGGAGGGAGGCGATTCATGCTCATCCTGGAGCAGTACGGCTTCCTGATCCTGCTCGCCTTGATCCTGTTGGGTGGGCTGACCGGCATCCTTGACTGGACAAGCGTGGTGTGGGGGCGTCTCCTTGGAAACACCTGGGGCGTTCTCCTCACGCTCCGCTGAGCGGCACGCGTTGAGACCTGGCCTTGCCCAAGGGATCGGGGCTTCGTATAATCCCGCAACCCAATAGCGATATGGAGTGGTTTCCGTGACCAACGACAGCTCTCGTTTTGCGATCAAGGCGCAGTCCCCGACCGAGGTGACGGTCGAGGTGACGGTGGACGCACGCGGCGTCGAGGAGAGTGTCGCGGCCGCTTATCGCCGATACGGCCGCGAGGTACAGATCCCGGGTTTCCGCAAGGGACACGTGCCGCGCCCGGTCCTCGAGACTCGGTTCGGAAAGGCCCTGTTCGAGGAGGAGGCGCAGCATGATCTCGAAGAGAAACACCTCCCGGAGGCCTTGGCGGCGCTTTCGCTTCACCCAGTGACCCCGCCCCACGTGACCATGGGAGCCTTTTCCGAGAAGGAGGCCTTCGTCTTCGAGGCGACGTTCTCCGTCCTCCCCCAGTTCGAGCCACCCACCTATCGAGGGATTGAGCTGTCCGTGCCTCCGGAAGAGAAGCCTAGCGACGAGGACGTGCGGGCCGCCCTCGAGGAGATAAGGCGCCACTACGCCGCCCTCGCCCCCAAAGAAGGCGACACGGTTGCGTCAGGCGACATCGTGCGCGTGAAGGAGAAGGGAGAGGAATGGGACGCCCAAGCCGAGGAGGAGAACCCGGTGACCGCAAAGCTCGTCGGCCGCAAGGTCGGCGAGACGGCGAAGGTCGACCTGGAGCTGCCTGAGGGAAAGACGATCTCCACGGAACTGGAGATTCTCGCCCTGAAGCAGGTGCTCCTGCCTGAGCTCGGCGACGACCTGGCCAAGTCCGCCGGCTACGAAAGCCTGGCCGCCCTCGAGGCGGACGTGCGCGGACGACTAGAGAAGGCGCACGCCAGGCGCCGCGACCAGATGATCCGCGTTGCCCTCCTCGATCGGCTCCTGGAGAAGGTGGAGATCCCTTTGCCTACCGCCCTCGTCGAGGAGATCGCCGGGGAGGAGCTCGAGGGGCTGAAGAAGAACCTGGCCGACTCCCGCTCGCCCGTCTCTTTCGAGGAATACCTGAAGAGGCGTGAGAAGAGTGAAGACGAGATGCGCTCCGACTACCGCGAGCTCGTCACTCGCCGCCTCCGGCGCGAACTTCTCCTTCAGAAGATCGCGGAGAAAGAAGGAATCAAGATCGACGACGAAGAACTGGAGCGAATCGCAACCGTGGAAGCGGAGGAGGCCGGCGAGCCTCCGATGCGGTTCATCGCTCGTCTGAAGGCCGAGGAGCGCTGGGAGGACCACCGGACCGAGAAGACCACCGCCCGGGTGCTCGACCTCCTCCACTCGACGGCCAGGCTCACCGAGGAGAAGAAATGAAAGCACAGATCCCGTTTGTCATCGACCACGCCGGCCACGCCGAGCGGACCTACGACATCTACTCCCGTCTCCTCGAGGATCGGATCATCTTCCTCCGCCACGCCATCGACGATGAGGTCTCAAACGTCGTCATCGCGCAGATCCTCTTCCTCGCTGCCAAGGACCCCTCCAAGGACATCAAGCTGTACATCAACTCGCCAGGGGGGGCCGTCACTGCCGGGTTCGCCATCTACGACACGATCCGCTACGTGAAGTGCGACGTGTCCACCATCTGCATCGGACAGGCCGCCAGCATGTCGGCCCTGCTTCTCGCGGCGGGCACGAAAGGGAAACGCTCGGCGCTTCCCAACTCACGTATCCTGATCCACCAGGTCTTCGGCGGAGCGCAGGGACAGGCGATCGACGTCAAGATCCAGACGGACGAGCTCCTGCGCGTCCGCGACCAGATCAACCGCGTCCTGGCTGAGCACACCGGGCAGACCGTGAAGAAGATCGGCAAGGACACTGAGCGGGACTACTACATGACCGCCGAAGAGGCGCTCGCCTACGGCCTGATCGATCGCATCATCGGCCCAAAGACCTAGCTAGCGTTCTTCGTGGCGATGCCTTCACCCGCTGTCCGCTCCGTGGAGGGACGATGCCGACGATCCGCAACTCTGCAAAGGCCGTGCTCCTAGATGGAGCGAAGATCCTGGTGACGGAGAACCGCGACCGAGAGGGGATCTTCTACCTTCTTCCCGGTGGAGGGCAAGAGAGCGGAGAGACGCTCACAGAGGCCCTCGTCCGAGAATGCAGAGAGGAGACGGGCCTTGCGGTCGAGGTCGGCTCTCTTCTCTTCGTGCGGGAGTACATCGCTTCTCATCATGAGTTCGCCAAATCTGAGCCCGACGTGCACCAGGTTGAGTTTCTGTTCTCCTGCCAGGCGGCCCCCAGGCAGGATCTCCGGAATGGCGTATCGCCCGACCACTGGCAGACCGGAGTGGAATGGCTTCCGCTCTGCAGTCTCCTGAAAGCGAGGTTCTACCCTGCCGCTCTGAAGGAGCCGCTTCTTCGATGGGCAAAGGGCGACTGGCAGAGCCCGTCCTACCTGGGGGACGTGAACTAGCCGCACGATTTGCAGGAGCGCGGACCCGCACGCCCGCCCAGGCGATCACCCGCTCAGCGGCAGGTCCCGCCGCAGGCAGCCATGAGCTTCCCCACCAGGATCATGGCCATCGCCAGGATGACAATCCACGACAGATCGCTCGTCACAGCACACCTCCTTGAGAGAGATTCTACCACGAGGAACGTGTCCCGCCTGGTGGCCGAGTCTAGGAGCCTGGTACGCTCGGCGCGTAGCGCAGCACGGCCTCGGGAAAGGCAAGGACAGAGACGTAGACCCAGATCTGCCCAGCTTTGCGCTCGAGCCCAAGACGCAGGCAATCATACAGGTCGCGGAAGAGCCCCAGCCCCAAGTTCTCGATCGTCGGGCGCCCGTACGCGTACACGCCGCTCACCGTGAAGCCCCACCCCGGCTCAAAGCGCAGCTCGGTCTCAAAGCTGAGACGGGAGATCCTCGCGGCCGCAGGATCGACCTCGCCGGTGCAGGAGAACCTGGCCGCGCTGGTGGCGGCGCTCGCCTGGAACCTCACCGTGTCGAAGCGCCCTTGAGAGGGAAGAAAGGGGATCGTCCACGCCGCATCAAGGCCTCCCACGTTCCACGTTCCCGAGAGCGTCGCCCTGTCTACGGCGCCGGTGGCGAGGTTGCAGCGCGCGGCCAGCGTGAACGATGGGGTCTGTCCCCATCTGGCAGTCACGTCCAGTGGATCGAACGTCCTGGAGGCAAGATCGAGGCCTCCTTCCACGGCCAGCGCGAAGTGCGATTCCCCGGCAAAGCGCCACGTGAGACGACTTTGAGAAACGAGCCGGTCGAAGTGGAACGGACTTCCTCCGTTCACGAGCTGGTAGTTGTAGCCAAGGGTCATGCCCGAAGAGCCCAACGTCGCCGAGCAGGTGAAGACCTGGCGGTCTGTGCTCTGTTGTGGGGTCTGGTAGTGGGAAAGGTGGAGACCGGCCCGCTCCGTCGTGGAGAATCCGAGGAAAGAGAGCGAGGGCAGCTCCGCCTCGATCGAGCCGTCGAGGCGAAGGGACTGGCCGACGAACGCGTCGCTCTCCCACTCCCGGAACCACCCGGCGGAGAGACGGGGAGAAAGCGAGAGAGGTCCCAGCTCGACCGCTCTGTACGACAGGACGAGCTCCGGCAGTCGTTCCACAATCTTGACGACTTGGTCTTTCTTGCTCTCGCTCCGCTCCGCGACGAGGGCGACGACCCAGCCCTCGGGTCTTCCGTTCAGGCTGAACGCGTACGTGTACCGGCGACTCGTTTCCTCATCGTGGTAGTCCAACCGTCCTTGAAGCTCCCATCCGGCCGCAAGCGTGACCGCATGCTCGAGAGAGACGTCAAGAACGCTCGTCCCGACGCTGGCTGGAGGCCAGTGGAGGCTCACCCTGCCGGAGTGGGCTCCCACGGCATAGCGGAGGATCGCTCCCAATCCCACTTCCTGGAAGCGCGTGAAGTAGTCGATCAGGATGGCTCCGTAATTTGACGGATTCAGGTAGAAAGGGAGATTCCACTTGAGGAAGAACCCACGCAGCGAATCTTCGCCGATCGCAGGGAACAGCGGGCTCTCCAGGGTCTCCTTGAGAGGCTGGACGTAGACTGGCAGCCAGAAGACCGGTACCCCGCCAGCGCGGACAGCGAGATCGAAGGCCACGATCAGGCGGTCGGGGTAGACGACGAGCCGTCCGGTCTGGATGGAGTAAGGCTGGACTCCGAGGGCTCCTCCGCAGCATTCGCAGGTGGACAACTGCGCCTGGTTCACCTCGAGCGACGCCACCTCGCCCGCGGCATCGAACGCGATCGTGCCCTTCGCGCCAGAGTAGAGAAGAACATGCGTCTCACCCTGGGAGTTGACGAAGGTGCTCCGGCCGCGGAACTCGCTCGCCGTGGCCTGTTGAGCGGCCACGCCGCCGCCCTTGTCTTCGAGGCGCGCGGTGAGACCTTCCCCGAACAGGGTGAAGTCTCGGCCGACCTCGAGCTCGACCGACCCGGTCGCGGCAAGCTGCCAGGCGCCGGCGTCGTCACGGTCCAGGGTCACCTCGTCCGCTCCCAGACGGGTCTCCCCGTAGCTCAGGCGCACGCCTCCGCGGGCCAGGACATGGTCGCGGTCGGAGGAAACAAAGAGCGCCTCGCAGTCGATTGTCACGGGCACATCGTCAGCGCCGATCGCCAGGACCCCGGCGGCCAAGACGCAGACCGCAGCCAGGAAGAGAGGAAGCCCTCTGTGAAGGCGCTTCCACCACGTCCCCCAGTCCAGCCGATCCAGACGCAGGTAGAGAGCAAGCCCCACAAGCCCGAACAGAAGGTCGGGGATCCACGCCGCGAGCGAGGGGGGAAGAATCCCGCGGCGTCCCAACGTCTGAGTCCAGAGGAGCGTTCCCTGGAAGAGTCCCACGAGGAGCAGGCTCACCACGACGCCGGCCGCACGGCTCCGCCAGCCCCACAGGAGACTCGCCGACCCGCCGAACAACACAAACACCACAGCCGCGAGCGGGATCGATCCCCTGAGGTGGCTCTCCACGACCAGTTCGTCCACCGGAAGTCCGCTCTGCCGGAGAAGGGCGATGCGCGACAAAAGCTCGCCGATCCCCATCTCCGATGGAGACCGTGATCCTGCCAAGAGGTTCACACGGCTCTGGTCAATCCCCACGTGAAGCTCGTCGAAGGTTCCTGAGAAGATCAGCTCGCCACCGCGGTCGTACCCGTACACCCGGCCAGAGCTGAGGTCCCACGACGTCTCATTCCAGCTCCCCTGCTCCGCCGTCACGATGGTCACGGCGGCCCTGGCCTGCGGGAAGATCCTGCCGTTGATGTCGTAGATGAGGATGCCGCGCAGGCTATTGTCCGACTCGTCGTAGCTTTGCACGTAGAAGAACTGGCCTTCCAGGCCCTTGAAGAAGGTGTTCGTGCGGATGTGCGGCGTCCCCTGGCGGAAGATGATCTCGCGCAGCACCCGCTGGTATCCGTGCTCTGATGAGGGAACCGCCCAGTTGTAGAGGCTGAAATCGACCAGCCCAACCAAGGCGGCAGCCACAAGCAGCGGGGAGAGGATCCGCCGCAGGGAGATCCCCGACGCCTCGAGCGCAATCACCTCACGGTCGTGTACCAGCCTTCCCAGACCCAGGAAGGTAGCGAAGAGGCCGCTCACGGGAAGCGCGAGGACCAGGAGGTTCGGAAGCTTGAACAGGAGGAGCTGCAAGAGCGAAAGGATTCCCACGCCGCGGTCGACCATCAGATCGGAAAGGGAGAGGATCAGGTTCAGCACGATGAACAAGAGGAGGCCAAACAGGGAGACGAGGAAAGGCCCTGTCATTTCGCGAAGCACGTACCGGTCGGAGCGGCGAATCCCCATCGTGCGTCGATGATACTGGAAGCCGCGTCTTGACGGCCAGCGGCGGCAAACGCCCTGAACGAGAGCGAATCGGCCTTTGATCCGTTCCTCTCCATCGGGTATAGTGGCGCGGGATCGGGATGAGAAAGTGCGTATACATCGAGACTTGGGGCTGCCAGATGAACCTCCACCAGTCCGAGGGGATCGCCGGAACCCTCGAGCAGGCAGGGTTCACGATCTCCGACTCCCTCCTGGACGCCGATGTGGTGGTGTTCAACACCTGTGCGGTCCGGCAGAAGGCCGAGGAGAAGGTCTACGGCCGAATCGGCGCGGTTGCCGAGGCGAAGAGGACTCGCCCGGTGGTGTTCGGGCTCGGAGGCTGCCTGTCGCAAGTGCGCGGCGAATCCCTGTTGAAACGATTCCCGGTGATCGATTTCCTGTTCGGGACGGGCGACCCTAGCGCTCTCCCCGCTCTGATCGCCGCGGCCGAGAGAGGCAGTGGCCGGGTGGCTCACCTCCGGCGTTCGGGACAACAGGGCAGCGCCCGCTACCGAAGGGCAAGCGCAGTCACGGCGATGGTCACCATCACCGAGGGATGCTCCATGGGCTGCTCGTACTGCGTCGTGCCTCGGGCACGTGGCCCTCTGGAGAGCCGGCCACCTCTTGAGATCCTGGCCGAGGTGGAGGATTTGGTCAAGGCCGGATTCAAAGAGATCCTCCTCCTCGGGCAGAACGTCGACTCCTATGGCAGGGACCGCCCTGAGTACGGCGACTTCGCACGACTGCTGGACGGCGTCGCCAGGACGGGCATCCCCAGAGTCCGCTTCACCACATCGCACCCGCGCGACCTCTGTCCGGCCGTTCTGGAGGTGATCGCCCGCCACGACAACGTCTGCAAGCACCTCCACCTGGCGTGCCAATCGGGGAGCGAGCGGATCCTCGCCGCCATGAATCGCGGCTACACCAGGGCCGGCTTCCTGGACATCGTCCGCCGTGCCCGAGAGGCGGTGGGGCGGATCAACATCACGACCGACCTGATCGTGGGCTACCCAGAGGAATCGGAGGCAGACTTCCTTGAGACCAGGAACCTCGTGGAGGAGGTCCGGTTCGGCTCGCTGTTCGTCGCCAAGTACTCGCCCCGGCCGAACACCTGGAGCGCACGACTCCCGGACGATGTCCCGGAAGAAACCAAGGCCGCTCGCCTCGAGGAGCTGCTTGCGCTGGAGCGAACGATCGCGCTCGAGGAGAACCGGAAGCGGATCGGCCAGGTCATCGATGTCCTCGTCGAGGGACGCACTCGAACGGGGTTGCCCTACGGCCGTGCTGACGACCATCGCACCGTCGCCGTCGCCGGAGCGGCCGAGATCGGCGAGTTTGTGTCCGTGCTTATCGACGGAGCCTCCGCGGCGGCGCTCTCAGGCACCGTCCTTGTCCCAAGCGGGGGCGCTCGGACGCGGAAGCGGGCGGATCCGGTAGCGCACCCATCCTAGACGTGATAGACCTTCCTTGGGACCGGCTGGGGCTCGCCCGCTTCCTGGTAGGAGACTCTCACGGAGTCCTCTTGTTCGCAGACGGGAAACCCCAGATCTCAAGAGAGAGTGCGACTGCCGACGGCCTTCCTGTGGTCACCTATGCCCACCAGGGTGGGATGGACCAGGCCATCGACCTGGAGTTGCTCGCGCGGACACTGCTCCCGACTCAGGCCGATCATGGCCTGGAGGCCCTCTGCGCTCACTACGCGGTCCCGATCACGGCCACGGCTGAACGCGAGGCAATCGGAGCCCTGCTGGGCCACCTTCTCGCAGAGGCGCTTTCTTTCCCGCCCGACCTCCTCTCGATCCTTTCTGAGCTCCTGCCTCAGGCGACCGGCGGGCTCGTGGGCCGCCTCGTCCCGCTTGCCCGGCCTGCGGAGCACAAAGCGAGCTCCCGAGAGGCAACGGAGGTTCCGGCCACGTCAGTCGAAGACGCGTTAGGTCCAGGCGGAGCGGTGGCCTTTGGACTTGAGACCTACGAGGACCGCCCCGGTCAACGGAACATGGCGGGGGCGATCGATGGGATCCTGGCCCACGGCGGAACGCTCGCTGTGGAGGCAGGACCCGGAACGGGCAAGACGTTCGCCTATCTTGTGCCGGCGATCCTTCACCTGCGATCCAATCCAGCCGATCGTCTTGTCGTGTCCACTCGGACAAAGCAGCTGCAAGAGCAGCTCTTCCAGAGCGACCTTCCCTTCCTCGTCTCCCGCCTCTATCCGCCGCTCTCGGTCGCCCTGCTCAAGGGCCGGGAGAACTACGCGTGCCTACGGCGATGGGAGGTTGTCCTGGGCGAAACCGCTCACGGCCTCGAGAAGGGGCTACTGACGGCGCTCGCCCCCTTCGCCAGCTGGCTCTTTCGCACGGAGACGGGCGACATCGAGGAGAACGCCGCCTTCTTCAAGGACGAGAGCGCTCCCGCTCTCTGGGCAAGGCTGCGCGACCATCCCCGGCATTGCCCGGGGCCGCTCTGCCCTTTCGTCCAGGATTGTTTCTCCTTCGCCGCCCGTCGGCGCGCCCGCGAGGCATCCCTCGTCGTAGTCAACCATTCCCTCCTCCTTGCCGATCTGCGATCGGGACGAGAGATCCTCGGTGACTACCCGTATCTCGTCATCGACGAGGCGCACTCGTTCGAGGGAGCGACACGGCAGGCGTTTACGTCGACCCTGGCCAAGGAGACTCTGGAGGTCCTGCTCGCCGAGATGGAGTCTCCGGTCGGCCATCGGGCGAGCGGCTGGCTCGCGCGCCTTCTTCTTGCCGAGGACGACTCAAGCGTGCAGCGCGCCAAAGCGAGCGTGACCGCCGTGCGCGCCATGAACAGCCATCTCTTCGCGGCGCTGGAGGCCGCCCTTCCCAACGAGGCGCGCGGAAGGACGCCGTCTCTGGACGCGATTCGGCCGCAGGCCGATCGTCTGGCCCAGTCAATGGCCGAGCTGGGGCTCGCGATCGAGGAGGCCGGTGAGGCCGCCGCCAACGAGGAGTGCCGTTCTGAAGGGGATCGATTGGTCGCGGAGCTCACTGTGGCCCGAGATCTCCTGGTCTCTCTTTTCGAGCCGGAGACCGAAAACGCCACGCACTGGTTTGAGCGCACCGACGGGGAGGCCTCCCTCCACGTCTCGCCGGTCGAGGTCGCTCCCATCCTGGCATCCGCACTCTATCCGGATCTAGAAGGACTGGTGCTCACGTCGGCCACGCTCTCCTCGGGGGACGCGTTCGCCTACCTGCGAGAGTCGGTAGGGCTCGAGTCTTCGCCCGGGCCTCTCACATGCACCGTGGTGGAGGGGCCGTTTTCCTACGACCAGTGCATGCGCATCTACGTTCCCGGTTTCCTGCCGCCGGTTGACGGGCGAGAGGACGACTACGCGGACTCACTTAGCTCCTTGGTGAGCGCCTTGGCGGAGACGACCGAGAGGAAGACTCTGGTCCTGTTCACGGCCCACCGGCTTCTCCGCGCCGTGCGCGACCGCCTCGGCGGCCAGCGGGCCGTCCTGGCGCAGGGATTCGATGGACCCCACAGCAAGCTGATCGAGCAGTTCCGCGCTGCCGAAGGGGGAACCATCCTCCTGGGGACAGACAGCTTCTGGGAAGGAATCGACCTCCCGGGCGAGGATCTGGAGGTCTTGATCATCACCCGCCTTCCCTTTCCCGTCCCGACCGACCCGCTCCTCGCCGCCCTGGGAGAGCGCATGGAATGCCTCGGAAGGGACCCCTTTCTGGACCTGGCTCTTCCTCAGGCCATCCTCAAGCTGAGGCAGGGGGTTGGTCGGTTGGTGCGTCGACGGACCGACCGCGGCGCCGTCATCCTGACCGACCGCCGCGTCCTCTCCAGAAGCTACGGAGGCTACTTCACCCGGTCGCTCCCCGTCCCATCGAGAGGAGTGGATACCCTTGCGGAGCTCCTGTCCGATCTGGACGAGTGGTTCCGTCCCACCCGGCCCGAGAAGTGACCCCTCCTTTGCGCGGCCCCGAGCCGACTTGGGCGCGGGTGATTGACTTCCGCGCATGGAGACGCTAGGATAAGCTTACCGGGGAAAGATCCTTTCCGTGCAAGCAACTTCAACTCGCAATTGATGAACGTTTCCGTGGTGGTTCCCGCGTACAACGAGGCCGAGCGAATCGGCGCCGTACTTGACCCTCTCACTCGATGCCCGTCGGTCAACGAAGTCATCGTGATCGACGACGGATCGACGGACGGGACGGCGGAGGTGTCGCGGCGTCATGCCGTGACGGTCGTCTCGCTCGCCGGGAACCGCGGGAAGGCGGCGGCCCTCGATGAGGGAGTGAACAGGGCCCGCAACGATGTTCTCCTCTTCCTGGACGCCGACCTCGTCGGGCTCAAGGAGGAGCACGTGGAACGACTGATCGCCGCCTACCAGCCCGAGGAGGTGGACATGGTCGTGGGGGTCTTCTCCAACGGCCGGATGAACACGGACCTCGCCCAGAGGATCAACCCGTTCGCCTCTGGACAGCGCGTGATCTCCAAGGCCCTCTGGGAGCGGGCCAAGGAGAACGTGCGCGAGATGAACTACGGAATAGAGATCGCTCTCTCCCGCCTCGCCGCAAAAGAGGGGTGGAGGAGCGAGAAGGTCAAGCTGGATGGGGTAACGCACATCCTTAAGGAGGAGAAGCGCGGCTTCGCCAAAGGGGTCCTCGATCGGATGAAGATGTACGGGGACATGATCAAGTGGTTGGTCAAGAAGGTGTAGCGTGAAAGTTGCGATCGGCTGCGACCACACCGGCGTCACCATGAAGCGGGCGCTCCTCGAGTCCGTGCTCTCCGATCACCTGATCCTCGACGTGGGCACCGATTCGGAGAAGCCGGTCGACTACCCCGACTTCGCGAAGAAGGTCGCCGCGGCCGTGACGAGCGGTGAGGCCGAGAAGGGGATCCTCATCTGCGGGACCGGAATCGGAATGGCCATGGCCGCGGGCAAGGTGCCCGGCATTCGAGCGGCCAGCTGCAGTGAACCATACTCCGCCGAGCTCAGCCGGCGGCACAACGACGCAAACATCCTGTGCTTGGGGGCACGGGTGATAGGAACCGGGATGGCGAAGAAGGTCACGGAGACGTGGCTTACGTGCCCGTTCGACGGGGGGCGACACACCCCTCGGGTGGAGAAGATCGGCTAGCCCGCCTCATCTGCCCGGGGAGAATCGGTCGAGGAGGAAGCCTCGATGTGGGGACACAGGCGGCTTTGACCTGCGTGCCCTCGAGAAATCATCCGATCGGAATCGAGCGATCCATCTCTTGAGGTGATGGAACCATGGAACTCACAGAATTACGAGCGAAGAGCCTCGAGGCGCTCCAGGCTCTCGCCGAGGAACTGAAGGTCAAGAACGGGGTGCAGCTCGGCAAGGAAGAGATCCTCCGCGCCATCATGGCCGAGCTCTCGCAGGCCAACGAGCTTCACTTCAACGACGGCATCCTGGAGATCCTACCGGACGGCTATGGATTCCTGAGAGACGGGAATTGCCTTCCCGGCAAGAACGACATTTACGTCTCGCCGTCGCAGATCAAACGGTTCAACCTGCGGGACGGCGACGTGGTCAGCGGTCTTGTGCGGGCACCGAAGAACGACGAGCGCTACTTCGCCCTCCTCAAGATGGAGCAGGTCAACTATGGGGATCCCGAGGCCACGCGGCGCCGCCCGGAGTTCCACGAGCTGACCCCGCTCCACCCCGACGAGCAGCTGAAGCTCGAGCACGATCCCAACGAGCCGTGCACGAGGATCATCGACTTGTTCTGCCCGATCGGCAAGGGACAGCGCGGACTGATCGTGTCTCCTCCGAAGGCGGGAAAGACGACCCTCCTCAAGCGGATCGCGAGCGGCATCAACGCCAACCACCCGGACGTCAAACTCCTCGTCCTCTTGGTCGACGAGCG
>Ga0315294_10001867_pt1 | contig 23168 bp, 21 predicted proteins | sample YL17G13_40_MG_FD_203626 | JGI IMG/M metagenome (GOLD analysis project Ga0315294, IMG submission 203626) | Sediment microbial communities from Yellowstone Lake, YNP, Wyoming, USA - YL17G13_40 | ecosystem: Environmental > Aquatic > Freshwater > Lake > Sediment | place: USA: Wyoming | collected...
TAGCATGTTCTGGGCCTGGGGGGCTAAGCCAAACCCGTATCGGCATAGCCCCCCAGGCCCAGAACATGCTGCAACTTGGGCGTGTCTGTGTTGGTGCGCCGATCTCTTTCTAACAGCGGCAGTAGTGACCGCCCCAGAAAGCCACCCAGGGGTATGCGAGTGCCCTTCGTCAGGCGATCTGCGACTATTCGCAGAATCTCGGGAACCTGGTAACTTTCGCGACCATGCACTTCGAGAACGGCAACAGGCTCGTTTAATTTGATCTTGCAGGAAGATGCCAAAATTGTTGCCAGATCATTAACATGAATCGGGGAAATATTGCCGTGCCTTTGCGGCACTGGATAAATCGGATAGCGCAGCACCCTGAGAATTGATCGCAAGAAACGGTCGTTAGACTGCTGTCCCCCCCAAGCAACCGCTGTTCGAATGATAATGCGCTCGGAGATTTTAGAGTTGATTACAAGCGATTCTGCCGCATATTTTTCGCGCAAAAAAGGGCTTGCGGCCTCTTTACTCGCACCAATTGCACTAAGTAACAAAATTCTTTTAGTGCCGGCTCGTTCCATCGCAGCAATCAGATTCCCCAACATCCTCAGATTCGAGCTGCCGCTTGGAGCGGAGAGCACTTTGTCGTCCGTACCATTTGGTAACGACCCGGCAAACCCTCCCTCCCACGCCAAGTGCACAACCGTTCCCACCCCACGCAGTGGCGCGGCCATCAATTCTGGTGAGCTCAAATCGGTGCATACTGGATAAACCCGATCTAGCGATTCTGGCAATTTGCGCCGATAAATCGCCACTACCGTTCGGTGGAGCTCGGTCAAACGACGAACGAGTTGCGACCCGATAAAACCAGAGCCCCCTGTAACCATGACGGCGGCTTGTTCCACAGCGCTGCTCCTAGGTAATAAGTTAGTCGATTAGACTAACTCATTATACAGAGACAAAAGCTGAATGGCCGCATCTTTCCAGGTGGGGAGTGAAGAGAGGTGATCGGCTAGCATTTTAGGGAAACCCTCCTGCTGCGAGCGACCAAGTGCCTCCTCGACAGCATTGTCCCAACTTAGAACCGACTTAGTATCATCAACGGGTACGCTAACGCTCCGACCAGCCACCTCGTCAATGCCGCTACCCGGATGATAAACAACAGGTATTCCAGCACTTAGTGCCTCTACTGCGGGTAAGCAGAACCCTTCAAAACGAGAGGGGCTTACATAAATATCTGCCGCCTCGTAAGCCGCTCTAAGTGCGTCGCCAAAAACACTCCGCTTTAAAACGACAGATCCTTTGGCGATCAACTGAGAGCCATGCCGATTCCAGAACTCTTCCCCCCCAGCGTCAGTGATCAAAGTTAACTTCAGTGGAAGGGTGGATTCATTCAACCATTTTAACAACCAACTATGGCCTTTATATGGCTCGAAACGGGCCACGAATAATAATTCGATCGACTGGTTCCGCTGGCGTTTTGTCGTCCGCCTCGGAAACGAGGCTTGACGGAAAACACCATTCGAAATCACCCTAGCCTTTGCTGCCGCCCCGGGAATAAAACTCACTAAGGTTTGATAAGTCCAGTTGGACACACAAACAACTCGATCGGCTGCAGCCACGGCTCGCGGCAGTAAGTATTTAAGCTGCCATACTAAAGCCTTTGAAACTTGGTCGGGAGCCAACAAAGGTATCAAATCGTGTATCGTCAACACCCGCCGGCACCTTGCCAGTGTTCCAGCCGGGACATTAAAATTACTTAAACCATGGATAATAAAAGGAGCGCCGTCGCGACTGGTTCTTTTAGAGATCGCGCGCGCAACATCCGCACACCACGAAATTTTATTATCCGGCAAGAATCTACTTAGCGCTCCTGGGGCCGGAGCCACACCCTCTAAGCCAGGGAAGTTGGCCAATGCCGCTGGTTTACCAACCAACACCGGCAGGACTCCTAACCCAATTAATTCCGCGGATAAGTTTGCAGCGTGAACAAAAACACCAGAATTGGGAGCGTCTAAACCGTAGCCGTCCCAATAAAGGCCCCACTCAGCTTTCACTTAGTGAGCCGTGCAGCGACCACAAGCCGCTGTTCAGCCCGGCGCAGTGCAGCCTGAGCTCGCACCACATCAACGCCGCTCTCATCAGCAAGTCTAGACAACGCCCGCTGACGAGCGTCCTTGGCTCTGTCGACTTTGATATCCACTGGTTTTTCGGCAACATCTACAAGAATCGTGACATGGTTGCCCTCGCCTACGTCGAGGTAACCACCCGACACGAAGTAACTCTCGATACCCTGCCGGGTATGAACCAAGAGTTCACCATCGCCAAGTTCCGAAATTAACTGGGTGTGCCCTGGTAGCACCCCCAAATAACCATCGATCCCTGGTACTTGGGCCTGCTCAGCCGAAAACACCCCCACCACTTTAGCGGGGGTCAAGATACTCACATGTAGTTCAGCCATGGGCCGAAGCCTCTCGCATCAAAGGGTCTTGGACTTCTCAACGGCTTCTTCGATTGTTCCTACGTAGAGGAATGCTTGCTCAGGCAAAGCGTCATGTTTGCCTTCGACAATCTCCTTGAAGCTGCGAACGGTATCCTCACGCTTCACGTACTTGCCCTTCATGCCGGTGAACTGCTCGGCAACAAAGAAAGGCTGACTAAAGAAGCGCTCAAGCTTACGAGCACGAGCAACAGTTAACCTGTCTTCATCAGAGAGCTCGTCCATTCCAAGAATGGCGATGATGTCTTGTAGGTCTTTATACCGCTGCAAAACCTTCTGAACGTCCCGAGCGACTTTGTAGTGCTCGTCACCAACGATCTCCGGATCAAGGGCTCGCGAAGAACTAGCGAGTGGATCCACGGCCGGGTAAATGCCTAATTCCGAAATCTTACGTTCTAACACTGTAGACGCATCTAAGTGAGCGAACGTAGTTGCCGGAGCTGGGTCGGTGTAATCGTCAGCAGGTACGTAAATAGCCTGAACAGACGTAATCGAACCATTTTTGGTCGTTGTAATCCGCTCTTGTAGCTCGCCCATCTCACTGGCAAGTGTAGGTTGGTAACCTACGGCCGAAGGAATCCGGCCAAGCAAGGCCGATACTTCTGAGCCAGCTTGAGTAAAGCGGAAGATGTTGTCAATAAACAACAATACGTCCTGATTTTCCTCATCGCGGAAGTATTCTGCGATAGAAAGAGCCGACAGAGCCACACGCGCCCGCGCTCCGGGTGGCTCGTTCATTTGACCGTACACAAGCGCCGTTTTGTTAATAACGCCAGATTCTTTCATTTCGAAATATAAGTCGTTGCCTTCGCGTGTACGCTCACCGACACCACCGAACACGGAGAAACCGCCGTGCTGGGTCGCGATGTTATTAATCAGTTCCATGATACAAACGGTCTTACCTACGCCGGCACCACCGAACAGACCAATCTTTCCACCCTTAAGATAAGGGGCCATCAAGTCAATAACCTTGATGCCCGTCTCAAGAATCTCTGGTTCTGTTTTTAGATCTTCGAATGCTGGTGCGTCGCGGTGAATCGGATACCGCTTCTTGGTATTCAAAGGTCCGGCTTCGTCAACAGGGTCACCTGTAACGTTCAGAATGCGACCTAAAACCTCGCGACCAACAGGAACCGTAATCTGATCACCCGTGTCCGACACCAGGCCACCACGGCTAAGTCCGTCCGTGCTATCCATAGAGATCGTGCGGACTACGTTTTGACCCAAATGTTGAGCCACCTCGAGTACCAAATTTCCCTCAGAATCGCCCAAGGCTGGGTTGGTGGCCTTCAGCGCATTATAAATCGCTGGCAAATGCCCCTCTGGAAATTCCACATCGACGACAGGTCCTGTGACCTGAACAATTTTGCCTAATACTGCTGATGCTTCCATACCTTCCTCTTCGCTCCTTCACTCACAGGGCCTGGGCGCCGCTGGTGATTTCAATAAGTTCTTTAGTAATTGCTGCTTGCCGGGCGCGGTTGTATTGAATCTTCATCCGACGCAGCACTTCGTTGGCATTGTTTGTTGCCGAATCCATGGCGGTCATTCTAGCCCCGTGTTCGGACGCTGCGCCCTCCAACATGGCGCGGAAGATCAATCCAGCCACCTCTCTCTTTAACACCTGTTCGAGTACTTCCTGAATCGACGGCTCTACCAAAATATCCGGCCCAAACTCAGCTTCCGGCTCTTTGTGAGACCTGCCGGAGTGGCTCTTTCCTACCGGCAACACCTGGGCAAATTTCGGAACCTGCGACATTGCCGACTTAAACTCGACAAACCCCAGATAAATCCGGTCGTAACCCTCGTGTTCAAAGCGATGAACCAAATCCGCTGCTAATTCCTTGGCAAGACCATAGCTTGGTTTATCAAGCACTTTTTCCCGCGGGTCTTGGACTTCGTAGCTCAACTTTGCGCTAAATTGACGAGCTCTGCGTCCCCAAGGCATCAGGTCTACTTGAACGCCGTCGCGCCTTTTTGCATTGATAAACTGCACGGCCTGCTTGAACAAGTTCGAATTCAAGCCACCGCAAAAGCCCCGATCCGTCGAAAGAAGCACTAGCAAAATCTTATGCTCTTCGCGTTCGTTTAGAAGTGGTGACTGTACACTACCACCCGCTGCCACAACCAGGCGCTCAACCATTGCCTGAAAGGCTGTGCCATAGGGCCTAGCGGCCACGACAGCTGCGTTAGCACGCGCGAATTTTGCCGCGGCAACTAACTTCATTGCGCGCGTAATTTTCTGCGTGTTTTTCACACTGCCTATGCGGCGGCGAATATCCTTTAAACTTGGCATTACTTGAATCCCTTGTCGAATTCTTCAATGGCCTTAACCAAGTCGCCTTGGACATCTTCCAGTTTGCTGCGCTTCTCGAGCTTCTCAGCTACTTGCGGGTAGCGTGCAAGCAGATATTCGTGCATGCCTTTTTCCCACTCCCCTACCCGCGAAACATCACGCTTATCCAAGTAGCCCTTGGTCACCGCAAAGATTGAGGCAATCTGAAGACCAATTTGCATTGGCACGTATTGACCCTGCTTGAGGATCTCCACGAGACGCTCACCGCGCCTCAGAGTCTTTTGGGTGGACTGGTCAAGGTCGGAACCAAATTGAGAAAACGCGGCTAATTCGCGAAATTGAGCCAACTCGAGGCGCAACGATCCGGCGACCTTCTTCATGCCGGGGACCTGCGCCGCTCCGCCTACCCGCGACACGGAAAGGCCGGCGTTGATCGCTGGACGAATACCCGAGAAGAAGAGATCACTTTCCAGAAAGATCTGGCCGTCGGTGATGGAAATCACGTTCGTCGGAATATAGGCGGAGATGTCGCCAGCTTGTGTTTCTACCACCGGGAATGCCGTGATGGAACCCGCGCCTAGCTTGTCATTTAACTTGCAAGCACGCTCGAGCAAGCGACTATGCACGTAAAACACATCGCCTGGGTACGCTTCCCGACCGGGGGGACGACGGAGCAACAACGACAATTCACGATAGGCCACCGCCTGTTTCGAAAGGTCATCGTAGAAAATGACGGCATGCTTGCCTTTATGCAGGAAGTACTCGGCCATTCGGCAGCCCGAATATGGCGCGACGAACTGCATCGGCGCCGGGTCAATCGCAGTAGCAGCTACCACGATTGTGTAATCCATGGCGCCAAAACGCTTCAGCTTCTCGACGACCTGGGCGACGGTCGAGGCCTTTTGGCCGATCGCAACGTAAATACAGATTACGTCTTTGCCCTTTTGATTAATGATCGTATCAACACAGATCGTCGTTTTGCCGGTTTGGCGGTCGCCGATGATCAATTCACGTTGACCACGACCGATTGGGGTCATGGCATCAATAGCTTTAATACCGGTTTGCAGAGGCTCGTGCACCGACTTGCGGTCGATGATTCCGGGGGCCTTGACCTCAACAAGACCTGTCTCGGTTGTGTTAACTGGGCCTTGGCCGTCGATGGGCTCGCCCAGTGCATTTACCACGCGACCCAAAAGCGCGTCGCCAATTGGAACCGAATTGATCTCTTTGAGCCGCTTAACGACTTGGCCCTCTGCGATCCCTTTTACGTTTCCAAAAATGGCGATGCCGACATTGTCTTCTTCGAGGTTCAAAACTACGCCGCGGGCTCCGTTTTCAAACTGAACCAGCTCGCCTGCCATAACGCCCCCAAGACCATAGGCGCGCGCAATGCCGTCACCGACAGCGAGGACGGTGCCTGTTTCCTCAAGCTCTGCGGTTTGCCCGTAGTTCTTGATTCGCTCACTGATGATTCGGCTGACTTCTTCTACTCGGATCTTCTCTGTGCTCATGACGGCCTTCCCTTAACGAAAAGTATCTTGGACCGCGGCGTTGGCCAGACCTTCGAGCTTGGTTTTCAAGCTTAGGTCGACCACATAATCACCGACTTTGACGACAAATCCCCCGACTAGCGAGCTATCAACTAGCTGCGTAATCTCTGCTTTTTTGCCGAGTAAGTGACTTAGCGCGGTTGCAATCTGTTTAGTATCTTCAGGCGGTAATGAAACAGCGGAGGTAACTTCCGCATGCACTTTTCCCTCCGCCTCATCGATCAGCTTGGCGAATACGTCGATAACCTGCGGCAAAAAACTGACACGTCCAGCATCGACCACGGTGTTGACCATCCGACTAAGCTCGTCACCAGCATTAGCCACCTTCAGCCCGTATGAAAGCAGGCTCTTTTTTAGGTCGTTCGGCATAACGGGGCTGCAAAGAACCTTGGCCGCCTCGTTAAGGCTAAAAAGGGCCTTCAATTCATTCAAACTATCGCGGTAGTTTTTTGCTTTACCAAGGTCCCCTGCTGTTAACTTCAACAGGGCCTGTGCATAACGTTTAGCAATCCGTGACATGTAAACCTCAGCTATCCGCGCCGACGTGCTTCAATTCATCTATCTTTTTGCGAGCCAAAACCAACTGCGTATCTACGCTTAATTCGCGCACTAATTTTTCTTTCACACTGGCGGTGACCGTGTCGACAATCTCCTTGCGCAGTTCAGCGCGGGCCTTTGCCACTTCCGCCGCTGCTATCCGCCCCGCCTCGGCCCGCAGGTGGGTGGCGAGCCGCTCTGCATCCGCAACGATTTTGGAAGCCTCTTGCTCTGCGCTCTCGCGCGAGTCTGCCTTTATACTCGCTAATTCATCGGCAAGCGACTCTTCCCGATTTTTTAATTCGTTAAGCTTAGAGACAGCGGCATCTCGAGCAGCCGTAGCTTCGGCGACAAGCTTACTGTATTGCTCGCGGCGCTTTTTCGCTGCAGCTGCGGCTGGCTTGCGGAAAAAATAAATCGCCAATCCCAAAAAGATTGCGAAGTTCGCGTATGGAAGAATAACTCCCATCAACACATCAAAATGATCTTCCATATCCCGACATCTCCGATCAGATCAGGGCGAGCTTGTAAACTTCGTCCGACAAAGACTTGATTACGCCTGGTATTTTTTCTTTCTCCGTAGCCAGATCTTCGCGAATCTGCTTTTCCACATTTGCTATCTCTGCCTTAGCGACCTTTTCCGCGGCGCTAAGCAGTGTTTGCCGGGTAATTTTAGCTTGTTCGCGCAATTGTTCACGATCAGCCTTAGCCTCAGTAGCCGAAGCAATATATCTGGACTCGATATCCTTACTGATGCGATCACAGAGGGCCAAGGCCTTCGTCGCCTCGGCCTGGCTGCCGAAGGTGAGTGCCTGGCGGCGATCGCGCACGGAAAGATATGGTTGGACGAATAATTTCTTGACGGCGATGAAGTTTAAATAGAACACGCCGATCTGAGCGCCGAGGACCATGGGGTTAGGTATAAGATTTAGCGTAGCCATCGATGTTACCTGCGAGCAATGCAAAAGAAAAATAAGGCGAACAGCATGGGCGAACCTGATTAACGCACTTTTGCCAAACGAACAAGCCGATTTGCGCTGTTTCGATAATTAAATTTTTGGCGCTTGAGTTGCGACTGAGTTTAAAAGCGATGTCCCATAACTTTTAAAAGTCGCTCGAGCTCTGCCGCCGAGAAATACGAGACTTCTATTTTGCCTCTACTAGTGCTGCCGGCGACTCTGACTTTGGTGTGAAGATAAGTGCGTAGACTTTCGGTGATGTACTGAAGGTCGGCCTCATCCTTGATCGCGGAGGACTTGCCGTCACTCTTGACCGGGGCCTTTATATTTTTGCAAAGTTGTTCGGTTTGCCTCACGCTGAGCGACTTTTTTATCACTATGTCGCGACAACGGAGCATCAACTTCTTGTCGTCCAGCGACAGAATCGCGCGTCCATGGCCCATTGTTAACCGGGCGGTCACAATATCGTCCTGGAGCTCCTTGGGTAAGGTAAGCATCCGTAGTGAGTTCGCTACCGTGGATCGCTCTTTTCCAACTCGATCTGCGCACTGTTCTTGCGTCAGTCCGTAATCCTTGATCAGAGCGGCGTAGGCTTCGGCCTCTTCTAGTACGTTGAGATCGGCGCGCTGAATATTTTCGATCAGTGCTAGGCGCAAAAGGTCATTCGCGGCGCCCTCGCGCACGATCGCCGGGACCGTAGGAAGACCGGCGAGCTTAGAGGCGCGGAGGCGCCGCTCACCCGCGACCACGTAATAACGCCCGGATCGATCCGACTGAGTCACTACGATAGGCTGAAGGACGCCGTCTATCTTTAGGCTCTCGGACAGTTCCCTCAGCGCCTTATCATCGAACAGCTTGCGTGGTTGACGCGGATTAGGGTCGATGTCGTTCACGTCAAGCTTGATGACTTCCGCTTCTAGTCGTCGCTTTGCGTGGGCCTCGGCAGCCGCCTTAGCGGCCGCAGATTCACCCTCTTGGCCTTCTCCGTCTATATCACCAAGTAGTGATGAGATACCCTTGCCCAGGGCACCCCGCCTAGGCGGCGCTGCTTTATCACGTATAGTCATCACTTCCTCACTGATGGTCGGACGGTCTCTGCTTAGTCGGCGATCCTTTTTCTGCCCGCTGACGCCCGGCAATCCTAGCCTGGTTGCGTCTAATCAGCAGCCGCGCGGTCTCCATATAGGCCACTGCGCCGGTGCTGTTGATGTCGTATAGAATCACCGGCTTGCCGTGGGATGGGGCTTCGGACAGCTTGACATTGCGCGGAATCACGACCGGAAATACTTCATCGCCAAAATGAGCCCTGATATCCTGCTCGACTTGATGCGACAAGTTGTTACGACGATCGTACATGGTCAGCAAAATACCTTCCCGCTCTAACCCTGGATTCAGCTTCTTTTTGATCAACGAGATGGTTTTAATGAGCTGAGACAGTCCCTCCATCGCGTAGTACTCACACTGCAGGGGTATCAGCACCGCGTCAGCTGCCGTCAGGGCATTTACTGTCAATATTCCGAGGGCCGGCGGACAGTCGATAATAATAAAGTCGTAAAGCTTTTGGACCGGCTCGAGAGCCTCTTTGAGCCGAGCCTCGCGCCCTATAGCAGACACCAACTCGACCTCGGCACCGACTAAATCCTGAACGGATGGGGCAAGGTCAAGGCACTTTAGTTCCGTGTGCAGTATTGCCGTCGTGATGGGGACTTCGTCAACCAGAACGTCATACATACTAGTGTCGAAGTCGCCTCGATATATACCAAGCCCACTCCCCGCGTTCGCCTGAGGATCCAAGTCAATTACAAGGACCCGCTTTTCGGCCGCCGCCAGACAAGCTGCTATATTTATGGCAGAAGTGGTTTTTCCCACGCCTCCCTTTTGGTTGGAAACCGCTATTACACGGGCCATTGGACTGTCTCCGCTGCGAACACAATTGGAGGGACAAGGGGCCGACTATAGCAATGGGCTTGCCCTTTGAGAAGAGCTTAACGCGCCTTGCACAACCTCAAATTGTTTCACGTGGAACATTTCGGCTATAAACAAAATTATTTTGTTTTTATTTTTGTTTCACGTGGAACAATTTGCTAGGAAAAATCCATTTAGTACGGGGATTTATACGAAAACTTAATTTTTTTGGAGCAAAGGCTCTTTTGTGACCGAAAAAGTTCTTTTTTCTGAAAAAAATCGTTTTTTCTCAGTAAAAAACTTTTTTTGATACCAAAAATGCTTTTTGGGGAGAAAAATCCGCTTTTGGAAGTGAATAAGTAAATCCAACGCTTTTTCAGCACAATTCACGGCGGATTTACCGAACTTTACAGATGTGATTAGGATATTTTTGAGAATAGACTGTTTTGGCTGGCCAAATAAGTGGTGTGTTCCACGTGGAACACACCGAATAATTGCCGCTTAGTGCCATAATTACAGTGAGTTGCCGTCTTTGCGTGGGATGCGGGCGACGTGGACTTAAGGTAAATTCGCCGGGTTTTCCGCTGAGTCACGACGCTTTTCGTAGTGGGCTCAGGCACCACGGTCGCCGCCCCGCCCCACGCCGACGGCAGACAACCATGCCACACCAAAATCGGGTGCTTCATAAGTCAAAGACGACGGTACGTTGTGCCGATGCTCTAAAAGAGGCGGCGAAGCGAAATGACCCGAAATAGGTCACTGACAAAAGTTACAAAGGGGAGTTGCTATGAAAGCTAGCCTATCTGTAACACTCCGAAGTCCCGCTCCGCCCCCGAGATCCGAGATCCGAGATCCGAGATCCGGGTTCTGCCCTTTCGGGCATGAATGGATACTGGCCAGACGACACATTTCCCCTCACGCTGCCGGGGTAGCGGTCTCGAGCGATTCGCTCTTAACCTCCTGTTTCTCTGGTGAAAACAAGGCCGCCTGGGAATTGTTCCACGTGGAACATCGAGGCTTCCCGCAACTACAACTACACCTCCAACGCCACGTGGGACCCCTTTGCCCAATACGGTGCCGTCGAAGCGGCGAAAATAGCCTTGATACCCGTCACCTCGCGCGCCAGACTTTAGGCCGCCTCGGCACGTCCACGGCGCGGCTGCCCAAAAGGGCCGCCACCTAAGCCCGAAGCATGCGGACAGGCACATGTTGAGGATCACCAAATCTACGCGGGCGCGTGTCTGTTGGGCTATGACGGTGCGCCCGAGCCTTGGCCAATCAGGACCATTGGCGTCTTCCTGATGCGCACGCACAGCTCACCTAGCCGCATCATTAATAGTCCGACCCGAAGCCACCCGACCCGCTAATGGGCACCCACGGGACCCCGTTCCTGCTCGGGGCCATTTCAAACTCAATATCACCGCTCACAGACTCGGCAAGGTCTAGGCACCTTGTTCGACGTCACCACAGTGGGAGAAGTTGGGCACGCCGGAGAAAAGAGGGGCGGCGAAAACGGCAACTTCGAAAATTTTACTGGGCCAACTCATCATAGAAATTTCTAAAAATGACCGGCAACCAAAGATTGTTCCACGTGGAACAAAATCCAAAAAAAACAGCGGCATCAAACACTTAAGTTGATGCCGCTTCTGTCTGTCGCTGGCGTACTAGTGAGAAAATCTCACTTGAACGTCCAGATGATCGCGATCACGAAACCGAGCAAAGCTTGGAATTCCATGAACACCAGACCGAGAATGAACGGTTGGAACAAAGCGTCTTTCGCATTTGGGTTGCGGGCAATGCCTTCAAGAGCGGCAGCTGCGGTGCGCCCTTGTGCAGTTGCAGCACCAAAGGATGCGATAGCCATTGTCAGACCCGCACCAATTGGAACCCAGCTGTTTCCGGCTGATGCCGAGGCCGCCGCTTCCTGGGCAAACGCCAAAGAGCTTAAGAACAAACCACCGAATGCCATCGCTACTCTACTGAAGAAACCTTTCATGAACCCTTACCCCACTCTCAAAAGTGCCTAGAACTGCACACCAATTTATGAACAATCAATGGTCGTGAGAAATCGCCATTGAAATATAAATTCCAGATAACAATGTAAACACGACGCTTTGAACAATCGCTACTATCAATCCAAAAAACATTAATAAAGCCGGGAACACTAAGTAACTTAAACTAGTAAACACCCCAAGCAAAGTATGATCGCCATAGATGTTCCCAGTCAAACGAAGACCAAGTGACAACGGTCGCGAGAAGTGACTTACTAATTCGATACAAAAGAATAATGGAGCAATAAAAACCACAGGACCGAAAAATTGTTTAATATAAGCGGCGCCGTGTTCTTTAATGCCCGCATAGTTGTAAACTAAAAAGGTGCAGATACCAACCGCAACATTGTTATCCATAGTTTCTGTAGGCGGCGGAAAACCTGGAATCAAGCCTGACAGGTTGCACACGACGATATAGATAAACAGGGCCGCAAGAAACGGGAAAAAGTTCCGGTACTATTCGTGGGTGCTGTCTTTCGCTATGCCAACTACGAACTCGAGCATCTCTTCGATTAAAAAGCGCAGAGAAAACTTCTCCGAAGGAGCCACGTCGTCACCGGACTTACTCACCGAGGCTCGGTAGTATAATCCGCAGAGCACGATTACAAGAAGGCACAGCAGGCCGCCTAGGGTAGGCTCCCAGACATGATTAATATGCAGGCTGTGCAAGAGAATTTCGTAGTAGTTGATGAAGTTCGCAACGCCTGCACCACTACCTTCAGCGCCCAAAGCGGGCCCCGCTACTCCGAGCCAACCGAAAGCACACAATCGTTTTAAAGTTATATTCTTCAAGGTTACTCAGCGCTCCACGAGGAACAGGATGAGAGTCGCACTAACGTCAAACGGACAGATCTACTAACCTAGATCCAGAACCTTTGGTAGTAAAAAGTTTCATCTCTCACGCGGGTACAGTCCGCTGCGCGGGTTACTCTGCGTGCGACACTACTGTCACCTTTTTCTCACTCTGGGCGGAGCCAATCAAAACAGCCGCCACTAGGCCAACTAGACCAACGACAGCACCGCTGACAAAATATATAACCGGCAAACGCCATACCACCAGACCTATATAGATGCCGATACCGAGACCAAATACTTTCAGCACAATCGCTAGGAGAAAAAAGATTCCACTGCGCCGATTACCTACAAGACTGACATTAGTGCTAAAAATCTTACGCGCTATAAAAAACAAAAGCGCCGAATTTCCTGCGAACAAACACACACCGGCAACAAGTGCTGATGATGCGTTTTTGGGCAGCGGCAACATAGCGATCGTCGCCAGCGAAATCATGGCTAAGACTATCGATATAAAAATACGTGAGTTCATGAGTCAGAGCCGGATTCCGTGTCGTCGGTCTTTTCGGGCTGCTGCTTGCCCTGGATCATCGCTGCACGTATCACTACGTAAAAGGTTTGCGCAACCCCCAAGACGCCGACGGTGAAGGTGACCACATACCAATTGAAACCGCTTGGGTGGTTTTTGTTGAGCCAATCGCCGGCCCAATAGGCGAGAAATATCAGGCTGACGGCCTGAACCTGGGCCGCGATTAAGTAGCTGAATGCTCTACCAAGATTTGGCATCGAAGATCTCTTTTCTGCCCTGCGGCTCCTTGTGGGTAACTATGAAAATGTCGGCCTCGGATTTCACGTAACCCGCTAACTTTACGAAGAAAATAACAAAATAAAAAACTTGCTGCAAAGGTGTCCCTATGGTAGCTTCCGGTGCTGTTTTGCACCATTGAAAATTGGGAAAGCTGCCATCTCTCAAACGTGATTTTCGAAGCCAATGGATAAGTCAGGTATGCAAACGCTGTTTCCCGCTGAAGATTTCGCCGCACCATCCTCGAGTGGCGGAAAGACTAGTGGGTCGACCGACAACCCATGGTTAGCTATAAAACAAAAACTACGGGACATCCTCGACGAAGATGCTTTTATGAGCTGGATCGAGCCAATACAAGGCCGATTACTCAGTTCGGGCGATATCGCCATTACCCTACCAAACATGGTGTTTTATCAAGGGTTCCAGAACGAGTATCTGTACCAACTAGAACATTGCAAAGATGCTCTTGGGCTCGATCACGTGCAAATTCATGTAGAAGTCCAAGGCGGATTACCCTCCGAATTTACTCGGTCAAGTACTAGTGGTGTTCAAAGTAGTAGCGTCAGTTTGTCTGGCGACACTAGTGGTGATTTCGGTCCGGAGATCGGGGCCTACGACTCCATCGGTGAGCCTGGTGAAGCCAAGCAGGCATTTTCTCGCTCGTTATCGACAGAGGGACACTTAAACCCTAATTATACTTTCGATACCTTTATTAAAGGCGATTCCAACCAATTCGCGGTGGCCACCTGCTTAAGTGCAGCGGAAAATCCGGGTAAGGCCTATAACCCTCTTTTCATTTATGGCTGCACCGGCTTAGGTAAGACACACCTTCTACATGCCGTCGGTAATTTAGTCCTGAAAAACAATCCCAATGCAGTTGTCACTTATATTGCAAGTGAACGTTTCATGAACGAAATGATCTACTGCTTGCGTTTCGCAAAAATGTGGGACTTTCGAAAAAAATACCGAAATTGCGATGTATTCCTGGTCGATGATATCCAGTTCATTTCTGGTAAGAAAGCCACCCAAGAAGAGTTCTTTCATACCTTCAATACGCTTTATGCTGCGAAAAAACAGATTGTCATCACTTCGGACATGTTCCCGAAAGATATTCCGGATATCGAGGATCGTCTGCGTAATCGCTTTCAGTGGGGGCTGATAGCCGACATCCAATCCCCAAGCGTTGAGCACAGGATTGCGATTCTTTACAGTAAGGCCGATAAGCTTAAGATTCGACTTCGCCCTGATGTTGCTGAGTATATTGCTAAGCATGCAAAACGAAACGTAAGAGAATTAGAAGGTGCTCTGCACAGAATCAACGCCTTCGCCGCTCTTCAAGGCGAAGAAATCACGATGGATCTGGCCATCAGAACGTTTCGAGACGTGCTGGGCGAAGCCCCAAAAAGGCTAACGATTGAGGCCGTACAGAAGATCGTTGCGGAGCATTTCAAGGTCAAAATAGCCGATTTGAAATCTAAGCGGCGTCAGCGTGCATTCGCTTTACCAAGGCAGGTAGCTATGTACCTGTCGCGCAAGTTAACCAATGCATCATACCCAGATATTGGCGACAAATTCGGCGGCAAAGACCACACTACGGTGATGCATAATGTTAAAAAAATCGAAGAAACCTTAGGCCGAGATCTAGATCTTAAGGCCCACGTCGAAACATTAGAACGACAGTTAGAACAGCTTCAATAGATTGCTCCCTGGGGGTAACCCTGGGGGTAAGTTGTTCAGAACAGATTGAAAACATGCGGGGATAGCTTGTGGGTAAAAAGTGGATAATTGGAGGGGTCGGACTTATCCCCAATTTGCTCCCCATTTTGCCCACTGATTTATCCACCGTCAATGAACAGGCGAAATACACGAATTATTCAATAAGTACAAGTGGTTACACGTTTATCCCCAGATTAAATATCGGAACTACTACGACTACTGTTTAAGTAAAAATAGAATTTAATTAAAAGATAATAATACCCCCTGGCTTGGGAGACATGGAAAGCGCCATGAAGATTCAACTGCCGAAACACCTCTTGAGCACTGCCACCAATCGTATGCAGGGCGCTATCGCCGAACGAAGCCTCAGTCAGATCGCCTTGAATGCCACGGGTAACTCGCTGCAAGTAGCCGCAACCGACAGAATCTTGTCTGTTTACAGCATTCTTGAGTGCGATCTCAAAGAGCCAGGTGTTTGTTTTGTACCGGCACGTCTATTCTCAGACTTAGTCAAAGAACTTCCAGACGGCGTGGTCAAATTAGAGCGGCAATCATCGTATTTAGTCATCACCGCCGGGCATTCAGGCGAATTCGTGATGAAACTTCCTGTGATTGATGATGCTGTTTGGGTCGAGTCTCCGAATATCGAGTGTCACAGCACGGCCGAGCTACCAGCGGCAAAAGTCTCCTACATGATCGATCAGGTGCAATTTTGTATCGTCCCTGATTCACCGCGCAACTACGGCACCGTCGGTTATCTTCACAAGCCTACCGACAACACCTGCCGCTTGGTCGGTACCGATGGCTTCAGATTGTCCTATTGTGAGGTGGATACCCCCCTACCGGCTGGCTTTCTGGATAACGGGGTGTGTCTTTCCAAGCGCACCATGGTCGAATTACACCGTATGTGCAGCGAGGGGTTCGGGAAAATACGCCTGTCTATTACTCAAGACGAAAACACGATGGTCGCGGAAGTTCCTGGTTACAAAATCTTCGTTCGATTGTCGTCGGTCAGATATCCCAACTATATGGGGGTACTACCAGATAAAAAACTGTCGGGAGTTGTCGTTTCACGAAGTCATTTTCAAAACGTCACAAAGCGCGTCTTGTTGGCAGCCGATAAGAGCCGCGCTTTGCAGTTGAGCTTTTCGGACTCATCCCTTACCCTGAACTCCAAGACGATGGGTAGCTCGGAAGGGCGGGAGACAGTTCCCCTCATGGACTATCATGGGCCGCAATTTGATATTGCAGTCAATGGTAAGTTCCTGACGGATATTTTCTCCACCACGGAAAGCAAAGAGTTGGCGCTTCACTTTAATCAAGAGAGCAATGAAGATCCGATCGTCATTGTTCCGAAGCAAGAACCAACTGAGTGCCGTTCCAAGCATGTTTTAGTGCCTATTAAACAAAACGACTGAGTGCAGGAAGGCCGATAATATGACCGACAAGCCTACCAATGAATACTCTGCGGAGAACATTCAGGTTCTCGAGGGACTGGAGGCCGTCCGTAAGCGGCCCGGAATGTATATCGGATCGACGTCTTTAGATGGTTTGCACCATCTAGTCTACGAAGTCGTCGATAACTCAATTGATGAGGCTATGGGTGGGCACTGTAACGAAATCAATGTGGTGCTCCACATAGACGGAAGTTGCAGCGTAAAAGATAACGGTCGCGGCATCCCGGTAGATACGCATAAAGGCGGTAAGTCAGCGCTTGAAGTCATCATGACTGTCCTGCATGCCGGCGGTAAATTCGATGATAAGGCCTTTGCCTTTTCGGGCGGACTGCACGGCGTTGGTGCATCGGTAGTTAATGCTTTATCGGAAATGTGTAGGGTCGAGGTACGCAAGGACGGCAAGGTATATATGCAGTCCTATCAGCGCGGTAAACCAGACGGGGATGTTAAAGTTATCGGGGCTACAGACAGTCGCGGCACGCAAACTTTCTTTAAACCAGACACACAAATTTTCCCCGAAACGAAATTCAGCTTTGAAGTACTAACAAAACGCCTTCGCGAGTTAGCTTTCTTAAATAAAGCCCTGAAAATTACCCTGAAAGACGAAACCACTGATCAAGAGGCAGACTTCTATTATGAGGGCGGATTACTTTCATTCGTCGAGTACATATCTAAGGGCCGCACACCACTGCATAGCCAGCCAGTCTACATTACGGGTAGCCAGTTAAATGCCGACGGCAAGATTGAAGCGGTGATGGAGTGCTCTCTGCAGTGGACTGATGCGTACACAGAGAGTTTCTACTCATATGTGAATAACATCCATACGAGTGAGGGCGGAACGCACGTCACTGGTCTTAGGTCCGCACTAACTCGTGTAGTCAATCAGTTTGCTGAGTCGACGGGACTGCTGAAGACTTTCAAAGAAGGCATCACCGGTGACGACATCCGTGAGGGTCTAACCGGAGTTATCGCAGTAAAAATTAAGAACCCAGAGTTTCAAGGTCAAACCAAGAACAAGCTTGGCAACACCGAGGTCAAGGGCTGGGTAGAGACTATTATTGGTGAGAAATTAGGCTCTTATTTTGAGCAGAATCCGGAAGTTGTACGTCGCGTCGTCAATAAAATCATCGATGCTGCAAGAGCTCGACTTGCCGCGAAGAAGGCTCGCGAGCTGACGCAACGTAAAGGGGCTTTGGATTTTGCCGGCCTACCGGGAAAGATGGCCGACTGTCAGGAAAAAGATCCCCAACAATGTGAATTGTTCCTGGTCGAGGGTGATTCCGCAGGTGGCTCTGCCAAGCAAGGGCGAGACAAACGAACGCAAGCGGTTCTTCCGCTACGTGGTAAAATTCTCAACGTCGAGAAGGCACGTTACGACAAGATGCTTTCTTCCCAAGAGATCAAGCTTTTGATCCAAGCTATGGGAACTGGCATTGGTAAAGACAACTTCGACATAACAAAATTGCGTTATCACAAAATCATCCTGATGACGGACGCCGACGTTGACGGCGCCCACATCAGAACTCTGTTGCTGACCTTCTTCTTCAGGCAAATGCCTGAGATTATTGAACGCGGATACCTTTATATCGCGCAGCCTCCGCTGTACAAATATCGCAAGGGCAAACTGGAGCGATATCTGAAGGACGAGTCGGCACTACTGTCCTTTCTGATCGACGCTGGTATGACAAATTTGCAGTTGAACGATGCTAAGGGCAAGGACATCGACCGCAGCGTTATCTCCAGTCTCATTGCTAAATTGTCTCGCTTCAACGAGCTGATGGACATGAGCACTAGACGTAAACCGCGCGAGGTATTGGAGTTCTTCGTTGAGAACGAAGACATCGGCCCGCAAGATCTTGCAGATGAAGCAGCTGCTAAAAATCTGATCGTGAAGATCAGAGCTAATTTGGAAAGAAAGCTAGCTGGCCAAAGGCTTTATATCAGTGACCGAGTCGTCTTTGATGCCGAGCACAGCCGTTACCAGGTGATTTTAGATACAAGAATCCGAGATTTACCGCAAACCGCAATCATTGATTCGAGTTTGTTCGCGTCCGGCGAAATCGTCGAACTTCGGCGCATCAACAGACAGATGCACGAGGTCGCAGTAGCGCCGTTTACTTACTCCCGCTTAAAAAAGAGCAAGTCAGCAGTAAAAGAATCCGTGGAGGCTGAGGCAGAAGCTACAGCCGAGGGAGCCACCGAAAATGCGGTCAGCAAAGAGGCCGGCAGTACCTTCGATGCGGACTCAGGCATGTTGCAAAGTCTTTACGACCTCAAAGTCTTTATCGAGCAGGAAGGGCGTAAAGGCGCTTACATCCAACGCTATAAAGGCCTTGGGGAAATGAATGCCGAACAGCTAGAGGAAACCACTATGGACGCCACCAAGCGGACTCTCCTTAATGTTGAAGTCGATGACGCGATGGAGGCCGATCACATCTTCTCCACCCTCATGGGTGACGATGTTGAGCCGCGTCGTGATTTTATCCAAAAAAATGCGCTAAACGTCCGCAATTTGGACGTCTAAGGAAGCACGCATGGACCAGATTAAGCATGTAATCCCGATCAAAATCGAAGAGGAAATGCGCTCGTCATTCCTCGATTACTCGATGAGTGTCATTGTCTCGCGTGCTCTGCCGGACGCGAGAGATGGCCTGAAGCCGGTGCAGCGCCGGATCTTGTACGCGATGTACCAGCTGCGCAATTTTCATAACCGCCCACATCTTAAGTGTGCCCGTATTGTCGGGGACGTCTTAGGCCGCTTTCACCCTCATGGTGACTCTTCGGTTTACGAAGCTATGGTGCGCCTGGCTCAAGACTTTAGTCTGCGCTACCCGCTGGTCGATGGTCAGGGTAACTTCGGATCCATCGACGGCGACAGTGCTGCCGCGATGCGTTATACCGAAGCCAGACTTGAAAAGATTGCAGACCTATTGATCGCTGACATTGACAAGGAAACGGTCAATTTCGTGCCGAACTATGACGGCAAGGAATTAGAGCCAGTTGTCATGCCGTCACGCTTGCCTCAGCTCTTGATCAATGGTGCAAGCGGCATTGCTGTCGGTATGGCTACCAATATTCCGCCCCACAATGTCCTCGAAGTCGTACAAGCTCTAGAAGCCCTCATCGAAGATCCAAAGATTTCGATTGATCGCTTAATGGATTACGTTAAAGGTCCAGATTTCCCAACCGCTGGTCTTATTTATGGCGTTGCGGGAATTCGCTCAGCTTATCTCACCGGTCACGGCTCGGTCATCATGCGGGCTCGGACCTCTGTTGAAGACACCGGTAAACAAGGCCGCGAACGCATCGTTATTTCGGAAATTCCGTATCAAGTTAACAAATCGCGCTTGATTGAGAAGATTGCCGAACTCGTGCATGCCAAAAAGATCGAAGGCCTCTCAGACATTAGGGATGAGTCCAATAAGGACGGTATTCGGGTCGTCATTGATCTGAAAAAAGGCGAAAACGCCGATATCATCCTTAATAATCTCTACAAATTAACACCGATGCAGACATCCTTCGGGGTGAATGTCGTGGCACTGGTTAACGGAGCACCACGGATTCTCAATCTGAAGCAGATGTTAGAGGTGTTCTATCAGCATCGTCGCGAGGTCATCCTCAGGCGAACGGCTTACGAGCTGCGTAAATCCGAAGAGCGTGGACATATCCTCGCTGGTATGAAGATCGCAGTTGAGAGTATTGACGAAGTTGTAGCGGTAATCAGAAAATCGCGCGACCCAGGGTTGGCTGCCGCAGAACTGACTAAAAAATTCGGCCTTTCGGACATCCAGACGAAGGCCATTCTCGAGATGCGTTTGGCGCGCCTGACTGGTTTGGAACGTGACAAGATCATTGCCGAGTACAAAGAAGTACTCGGAGTGATTGCGGATCTTAGGCATATTTTGGAAAATCCAGAGCGGGTTACCGGACTGATCCGGGACGAACTTAAGTTCCTCCGCGAGACCCACGGTGACGGTCGCCGCACGGAAATCATCGCATCTGCTGCCGATGAGTTCACGATGGAAAGTCTCGTTGCTGATGAAGAAGTCGCAGTGACGATTTCTCACACGGGTTACGTTAAGCGCACTCCGCTAGAAGACATTCGTGCGCAGCGTCGTGGTGGCAAAGGCAAAGCCGGAATGCTGACTCGCGAAGAAGACGTCGTTAGCAGCGTCTTCATGACGAGTAATCACCAAACTCTACTTTGCTTCTCAAACATCGGCCGGGTTTTTGAAATCAAGGTCTACCAGTTGCCGGAGTTACCGCTACGCTCTAGAGGTAAACATTTTGCAAGTCTTTGCAAATTGACCGAGGGCGAAAAAATCGTCTCGGTACTGCCGGTTAAAGAGTTCAAAGAGGGTCACTACATCGTTTCGGTGACAGCGGGTGGCTTTGTCAAGAAGACCGACCTCATGGCCTATTCCAATGTTCGGTCTTCAGGGATTATTGCACTGAAGCTAGACGAAGGTGATTCGCTGGTGAGCTGTGCCATCACCAACGGAGATAACGAGATTTTGATCGCTACTCGTTGGGGTAAGGCGATCCGCTTCAATGAGGAAGAGATTCGTCCTACAGGCCGGGCTTCCCGGGGTGTTACCGGTATTCGCTTTGGCGAGGGTGAAGTGCCTGAAGCTGGGGTTGAGGGCGCCGTCGAGGAAACTCCGTCCACCAGCCTGGCTAACGAGTCTGATCGTGTTATCGGCATGGAAGTGATTCGCGGCAATTTCACGATTTTATCGGTATGCGAAGGTGGGTACGGTAAGCGTACACCGCTTGAGGAATATCGCACACAGTCTCGAGGCGGTAAGGGGATCTTCACCATCAAGGTGACTGAGCGTAATGGTCCGGTCGTTGGCATCCTTCAGGTCGATGAAAATGACGACCTCATGGTGATGACGTCGTCTGGGAAGATTACCCGGTTCAATGTCAACGAGGTTGGTGTTATCGGCCGGTTGACCCAAGGTGTCCGCCTGATGGTGGTGGAAACCGGTGAGAAGGTCATTAGCCTCTGTAAGGTACAAAAATTAGAAGGCGAAGAGGTTTAATACGTGTCGGGTGATGCTGCTGGTAGAGCTGCTTCGATTGATTCGTCCACGGTGAGGAGGGTTGCTGGATTGGCAAATCTGGTCCTTACCGACGAAGAAGTTAGTTACTACCAGCGTCACCTGTCGCGGATTTTGGACTACGTCGGGGAATTGGCAAGTATTCCTCGCCAAGATGTGGGGGAATTCGACTCCACTACCCTAGCCTTTGCGCTAAAGCCGCAAGAAAGGCTGGATCAGACGCAGCCTTCGCTTGACCCTGAAGTTGCCCTAGTCAATGCTGCTAAGACCTCTGGTACTACCTTTCAAGTACCGCGGATCATTGACTAGGGGGCTACAAAAGTGTCCGACTTACGGCCGTTTTCGCTGTCGGCTGCGGAGATCAGCCAGCGTGTCCATGCTGGGGATATCAGCATCCGTGAAGTAGCTGATTTCTATGTGCAGCGGACCGAGGCTTACGCCAGCAAGCTAAACACTCATCTTTATTGGAATGCATCTAACATTGCAGCCCAAGTTAAAGATCAGGAGTCCAAGTTAAAATCGGGTCTGAAGCTGCCGCTAGCGGGCGTGCCGGTCTTGATTAAGGACAACATCTGCACGCGCGGTGTGCCAACAACCTGCGCGTCAAAGATGCTCGAAAACTTCCGCCCCCCCTATGATGCCCATGTGGTTGAGCGGCTTGTCGCTGCTGGAGCTCTCATATTTGGAAAAACCAATTGTGATGAGTTTGCCATGGGCAGTACGAGTGAAAACTCGGCATATGGACCGGTGCGTAACCCCTGGAACATCGACTATGTACCGGGCGGTTCTTCAGGAGGCTCAGCGGCAGCAGTGGCTGCTGATTTAGCGCCGGTTGCTCTTGGGACCGACACAGGGGGGTCGATTCGTCAACCGGCAGCATTTTGCGGTATTTACGGCCTCAAGCCTACTTATGGTACCGTTAGTCGTTATGGTTTAATCGCCTATGGATCATCATTGGATCAGATCGGCCCATTCGCGCGTACGGTAGCCGATACGGCTTTACTCTTTGACGTGATTTCTGGACACGACCGACGGGACAGCACCAGTCGCGCGATACCTCCATTTCAGACACGTAACGGCTTGGGTACCGCGGATATCAGTCTAGAGGGTAAGCGCATAGGTATCGTTAAGGAGTTTTTCAGCGCAGGTCTTGATGAACCTACGCGTCAGGCCCTGAGTAAAGCTGTCGACGTTTACAAAGATCTCGGCGCAGAAATCGAAGAAGTAAGTCTTCCTTCCCTTAAATACAGTATTTCGGCCTACTATCTCATCGCCACCGCGGAGGCTTCGGCAAATCTTGCCCGCTTTGACGGTATTCGCTACGGCCAAAGGCAAGAGGAGGCCGGAGCCACCTTGCGTGACGTCTATCAGCAAACCAGGAGCCACGGGTTCGGAACGGAAGTTAAGCAGCGCATCATGCTCGGAACATTTGTATTGTCTGCAGGCTACTACGATGCCTACTATGCGAAAGCAACAGCCGCCAGACGTCTAATCTCAACTGAGTTTACTTCTGCCTTCGCTAACGTAGATTGGCTAATCTCGCCGACTTCGC
>Ga0315294_10001868_pt1 | contig 23167 bp, 17 predicted proteins | sample YL17G13_40_MG_FD_203626 | JGI IMG/M metagenome (GOLD analysis project Ga0315294, IMG submission 203626) | Sediment microbial communities from Yellowstone Lake, YNP, Wyoming, USA - YL17G13_40 | ecosystem: Environmental > Aquatic > Freshwater > Lake > Sediment | place: USA: Wyoming | collected...
CGGCGATCGAGGAATACATCCGAGTGAACAATGAAAATCCAAAACCTTTTGTCTGGACCAAGAAGGTCGAAGTGATCTTGGAAAAGGTGTCGTATTGTAAAGCCGTTATGGAAACACTACACTAGCCGGCGGGAGCAGAACATGGACTATCTCGAGTTTTACAGTCTTAACGAGGAGCCTTTCAGCCAGGCGCCCAACCTGAAGTTCTATTACAACAGCGCCCAGCATTCCCGGGCCATGCTCAGGCTGATGAACGCCATGGACACCATGAAGGGGCTGGCGGTGCTTCTGGGAGAGATCGGCGCGGGCAAGACCATCCTTGCCCGTCGCTTGCTGGACAACCTGCCGGAAGAGGAATATGAATCGGCGCTCCTGGTGATCATCCACTCTCAGATCACCGCGGACTGGCTATTGACCAGGATCGCCCGGCAACTGGGGATCGAGAACCCGGCCCCGGAAAAGCTCAAGCTCTTGAACCAGCTTTACAACCGACTGATCGAGCTCCATGAGAAGAAGAAAAAAACCGTGGTCCTGGTTGACGAGGCGCAGATGCTCCGGAGCAGGGACATTATGGAGGAATTCCGCGGACTGTTGAACCTGGAGATGGACGGCAACCTGATCACCTTTGTCCTGTTCGGACTGCCGGAACTGGACGAGCACCTGCACCTGGACGAGCCGCTCGCGCAAAGGGTGGCGGTGAAATGCCGGCTGGAAAGCTTCAACCGCGAATCCACCGAGGGATACATCAATCACCGGATCCGAATGGCGGGCGGCAAAACCCAGCTTTTCACCGCCAAGGCCTGGGACAACATCCACACCTACTCGCGCGGCATCCCCCGCCTGATCAACACCATTTGCGACAATTCCCTGTTCGAAGGATACCTGTTCAAGCAGAAAACGGTGGACGAGGTGCTGGTCAAGTCCATCGCCACCGACCTCGGACTGGTAATGAAGGAACCGCCGAAAAAGCCGGCCAGGGACCACATGGCGCGGTTTAGGCCGATCATGCCCGAGACGCAGGAAGCGGAACCGCCCGGGCAGCAGGAACCCGCGGGAGAGAGCACTGATGTTGAACTGGAAAAAGCCATGAACCGCGCGGTGGTGGACGAGAAGGCCGCGGAGGATACCGAGGAACTGGACGCGGTGCTCGACCAGATCATCGAAGGCGAACAGCCTCCGAAAAGGCCGGAAGCGCAGTCCAAGCCCGCAGCAGAGGACAAGGGCTCGACCGAGCAAGCCGATATCGATGACATGCTCGACAACCTGGACGAAAATTAAAAGCGCCGTCCTGGATTCCCGACCCCGGAATCCCCGGCTCCTGATTCCTCCCGGCCATATCCTGCATCTAAATTCAAGGGAACTAATTCCAAAACCGGCGCGTTCCGGCGCGCGGTCCGGCCGGGAAAGGGCGGGAAAGAGTCTTGACATTGGCTGGTGATTGGCATAACATTGAATTTGCCAGTGGAATAATACCGGCGAGGTCTAAAGATGGCTGAAAAAATCGGAGAACTTCTTGTCCGCGAAAACCTGATCACGCCCGCGCAACTGCAGAAGGCGCTGGAGGAACAGAAACGCGCGGGCGGAAGGCTGGGCGCCAACCTCTGCAAACTCGGCTACATCAAAGAAGAGCAGCTCACCGAATTCCTGAGCAAACAATACGGAGTGCCCGCGGTCAACCTCAAAGAATTTGAAATCGAACCCGAAGTGATCAAGCTCATCCCTGAAGAGGTGGCCCGCAAGCACCTGGCCATCCCGGTCAACCGCGCGGGAAGCACCCTGATCGTGGCCATGGCCGACCCCAGCAACATCTTCGCCCAGGACGACATCAAGTTCCTCACCGGGTACAACGTGGAAGTGGTGGTGGCGCCCGAGCAATCGATCAAAGAGGCCTTGGAAAAGCACTACCAGGGCGCGGACCAGATGGAAGACATGCTGGACAACCTGGAAGACATGGACATCGAGCTTGCCGCGGAAGGCGAGGAGGTCAACCTATCCGAACTGGAAAAGGCGAGCGAAGAGGCGCCGGTGATCAAGCTGGTCAACCTGATCCTGACCGACGCGATCAAGAAGAAAGCCAGCGACATCCACGTCGAGCCCTATGAAAAGGCCTTCCGCGTCAGGTATCGCATTGACGGGATGCTCTACGAGGTCTTGAAGCCGCCCATGAAAATGAAAAACCCGATCGTGAGCAGGATCAAGATCATGAGCGGAATGGACATCGCGGAGCGGAGGCTGCCCCAGGACGGCCGCATCAAAATCAAGCACGGCAAAGACAAGGAGATGGACTACCGCGTTTCCGTCATCCCCACCCTGTTCGGGGAAAAAGTGGTGCTCCGGCTCCTGGACAAGGCCAACCTCCAGCTGGACATGACCAAGCTCGGCTTCAACGAGAAGCAGATCGCCCTGTTCAAGGACGCGATCAACCGGCCCTACGGCATGGTGCTGGTCACCGGCCCCACCGGCTCCGGCAAGACCACCACGCTCTATTCCGCGCTCAGCGAACTCAACAAGATCGACGTCAACGTCTGCACCGCGGAAGACCCGGTGGAATACAACCTGATGGGCATCAACCAGGTGCAGATGCACGAGGAAATCGGACTCAATTTCGCGGCCGCGCTCAGGTCTTTCCTCCGCCAGGACCCCGACATCATCCTGGTCGGAGAAATCCGCGACTTTGAGACCGCGGAAATCGCGGTCAAAGCCGCGCTCACCGGGCACTTGGTGCTCTCAACCCTCCACACCAACGACGCCCCCAGCACGGTCAACCGGCTTCTGAACATGGGCGTGGAGCCGTTCCTGGTGGCAAGCTCGGTCAACCTCATCCTGGCCCAGAGGCTGGTCAGAAAAGTCTGCCCCGAATGCAAGGAGCCCCTGGAGGCAAACCCCAAGATGCTCATCGATATGGGCATGGACCCGGAAACCGCCAAGGACCTCGTTCTCTACAAGGGCAAGGGCTGTTTCAACTGTTCGGAGACCGGGTATAAAGGCCGGCTCGCGGTCTATGAGGTCATGATGCTCTACGAGGAGATCAAGGAGATGATCCTCAACGGCGCCAGCGCCGCGGAGCTTAAAAAGGAAGGCCTGCGTCTGAAAATGGAATCCATGAGGATGACCGGCCTGCAAAAAATCAAGGACGGCGTCACCACCGCGGACGAAGTCATGCGGGTGACCGCTTCAGACTTCTAAAAAGTTGGGGAGGAATTAGATGGCGAACCTGCACCAGTTGTTGAAAGTGATGATCGAAAAAGGGGCCACTGACTTGCACATCACCACCGGCACTCCGCCCCAGTTGCGGGTTGACGGAAGCCTTGTCCCGCTCAAAAGCCCGCCCCTGACCGCGCCGGAGACCAAGCAACTGTGTTACTCCATCCTCACCGACTCGCAGAAGCAGAAGTTCGAGGAAAACAATGAACTGGACTTGAGCTTCGGGGTCAAGGGGTTGAGCCGGTTCCGGTCCAATATCTTCATGCAGAGAGGCGCGGTGGCCGGGGCGTTCCGGTCCATCCCGTTCAGGATCATGACCTTTGAGGAGCTGGGCATCCCGATCGTGGTCCAGGGCCTGTGCAAGAAGCCGAGGGGACTGGTGCTGGTCACCGGCCCCACCGGCTCCGGCAAATCGACCACCTTGGCCGCCATGATCGACAAGATCAACACCGAGGAACATTCGCACATTATCACGATTGAGGACCCCATTGAATACCTGCACCAGCACAAGAACTGCGTGATCAACCAGAGGGAGGTGGAGGCGGACACCAAGAACTTCAAAGTGGCGCTCAAGTACATCCTGCGGCAGGACCCGGACGTGGTGATGGTCGGCGAAATGCGCGACCTGGAGACCGTCGAAGCCGCGCTGGTGATCGCGGAGACCGGACACCTGGTCTTCGCCACCCTCCATACCAATTCCGCGGTGGAAACCATCAACCGCGTCATCGACGTGTTCCCGTCCTACCAGCAGCCCCAGGTGCGGGCGCAGCTCAGCTTCGTGCTGCAGGGAGTGCTCTGCCAGTCGCTGATCCCCAAGGCCTCCGGCCACGGGCGGGCGCTGGCCATGGAAATCATGATCCCCAACGCCGCCATCCGGAACCTGGTCCGCGAGGACAAGGTCCACCAGATTTATTCTTCCATGCAGGTCGGCCAGGAAATCCACGGCATGCAGACCATGAACCAATGCCTGGCCAATCTCTATCTCCGGCGGATAATCTCGTACGAGGACACGCTCGGCTACAGTTCCGACAATGAGGAGTTGAAGATGCTGATCGAGCACGGCGGAAGGGTCACGCCGGGGGCGGGAGGGCCAAGGCCGCCGCAGGCTCCGCCGACGAGACCAAGGCCCGCGGGCTGAAAAACGGAGGACTAACATGCCGAAATTTGGCTGGGAAGGAAAAACCGCGTCAGGCAAGGTGATGAAAGGGACCATGGAAGCTCCCAATGTCGACGCGGTTGTCGCTCAACTGCGGAGGCAGAACATCACTCCCATGGTGGAAGCCATCAGGGAGAAAAAAGGCCTGGACATGCAGCTCAGCATCTCGTTCGGCTCCGGCGTGTCCGAAAAAGACCTGGTGGTCTTCACCCGGCAGTTCGCGACCATGATTGACGCCGGCCTGCCCCTGGTGCAATGCCTGGACATCCTTGGCCGCGAAACCCCCAATGCCTCGTTCCGCAAGATTCTGAACGGGGTCAAGGAATCGGTTGAAGCGGGCACCACCCTGGCCGACGGTTTGAAGAAACACCCCAAGGTGTTTGATGAGCTTTATTCCAACATGGTCGCCGCGGGCGAGGCCGGCGGTATCCTGGACACGGTCCTCAACCGGCTGGCGGTCACCATTGAAAAAGCGGCCGCGCTGAAGAGACAGATCAAGGGCGCCATGATCTACCCCGTCATCACCCTGATGGTGGCGGTGGGCGTGGTGGCCATCTTGATGATCTTCGTCATCCCGCAGTTCTCGCAGTTGTTCAAAGACATGGGCGCGGAACTGCCCGCGCTCACCCGGTACGTCATGCGCTTGAGCGACTGGATGGCCAAGGAGTTCGGCTGGGCGATCATCCTGGCGATCTTCGGGACCGCCTTCGGGATCTGGTGGGGGATGCAGCAGAACCCCAAGACCGAACTGCTGCTGCACAAATTTTATCTCGGGCTCCCCGCCCTGGGAGACGTCATCCGCAAGAGCGCGGTGGCCAGCTTCACCAGAATCCTCGGCACCCTGATCTCCTCCGGCGTGCCCATCATGGACGGGCTTGACATCGTGGCCCGGGTCGCCGGCAACCGGGTGGTGGAAGCCGAACTCAAGAGGGTCAAGCAGGCCATCAGCGAAGGCAAAACCCTGTCCGAACCGCTCAAAGGCAGCAAGGTGTTCCCGGCGATGGTCGTCCAGATGATCGGCGTCGGCGAGCAGACCGGAGCGCTCGACGCCATGCTCCAGAAAATCGCGGACTTCTACGAGACCGAGGTCGACGAATCGGTGGAAACCCTCACCGGACTGCTGGAACCGATAATCATGATCTTTCTGGCCGTGGTCGCGGGCGGAATCGTTATCTCCATGTACCTGCCCATCTTCTCGCTGGCCAGCGTGGTCTCCGGAGGATAGGCTGTGAACGCAGATGGCAAGCCCCCAGAAGTCCGGTTCTGACCTGTTCGCCCGCTTAAAGTGGAGCCTGCTTTTCCGGCTGATCGTAGTATCGATTATTCTGGCCTCGGTGATCGGGTTCCAGATCCGGGAAAACCTCCGAATCTTCGTGCCCGACCTGATCGCGCTCTACCTAATTGTCGGCCTGTCCTATGCCATCTCCCTGGTCTCGCTGATCCTGATCCGGAAACGCCGCAGGCTCAAATTTTTCGCCTGGGTGCAGGTGGTCTGGGAGGTGCTCTTCGCCAGCACATTCATTTATCTCACCGGCGTCTGGGACAGCCTGTTCACCTTTCTCTACGTGCTGACCATCATCATCTCCAGCGTATTGCTTTTCCGTTTCGGGGCGCTGATCTCCGCCACCGCCTCCAGCATGCTTTACGCCTTGGAAATTTTCGGCGTCAAGTACGGATGGATCCCCTCCCTGTTCTCGGTCGGACCCGAGCCGGACATGACCAACCTGCTCCGCACCCTCTTTCTCAACGTCGTGGCGCTCTATGCCGCGGCCCTGGTCACCAGCTATATTACCGAGCAGTGGCGCCGGGCCGGCGAGGAGCTTTCCCAGGCGCGCCTCGGACTTGACCGCCTGGAGGCGCTCAACGAGGCCATCGTCCGCTCCATCAGCACCGGGCTGATAACCATCGACCAGCAGGGACTGATCATCTTCCTCAACGCCTCCGCGGAAAAAATCCTGGGCAGGAGCTCCGACCGGCTCAAGGACAAGCCCCTGAGCGAAGTCCTGCCCCCGCCCTTTTATGAAAAGCTGACCCGCGACAAGAGCGAGCGCGTCAGGCTCGCCTACCTCAATCCGGAAAAAAAAGAGCTGGTGCTCGAATGCTTCTGGCAGCAATTGCAGACCGCGGAGGGCATTCCCGCCGGCGAACTGCTCGCCCTGGCCGATATTACCGCCTTCAATAGAATGGAGGAGCGGCTCAAGGTCGCGGACCGGCTGGCCACGGTGGGAAAGCTCGCCGCGGGCATCGCCCACGAGGTCCGCAACCCCCTGGGAGCGATCAGCGGGTCCATTGAACTTTTGAAAAAGGAAAGCGACCCCCAAAGCCGGGACGCCCACCTGATGAGCATCGTGCTCAACGAGACCGACCGGCTCAATAAACTGATCACCGATTTCCTGCTCTACGCCCGGCCCGCGCCAAGGTCCATCCAGCCGGTCAACGCCCGGCAGCTGTTCAACGACCTCGCGGAAATCGCCCGGGGAAAAGCCGGCAAGGTTGAGTTGGTCCTGCAAATGGAACCTGCTATGATTATCCATTCCGACCCCAGGCTGATCGAGCAGATTTTTTGGAACCTGGTCAACAACGCCATCGAGGCCATGGCGTATGAGGGAAAGCTGATGATCAAAGGCAGGGTGGAGAATAGATTTGACCGTCCCGGGCTCTGGATGAGCTTCGAGGACACCGGCAGCGGCATCCCCGCGGAAAATCTCAATAAAATTTTCGACCCCTTCTTCACCACCAAGGATAACGGCACCGGACTCGGGCTGGCAACCATCTGGAGGATCGTGCAGGAACTCAACGGCGAGATCCGAGTGGAAAACGCTTCCGGCCGCGGCGCCCGGTTTGAAATCTGGCTCCCGGCCCGGCCCGCCGCTCTAAAGGAGGCCGCAAGTGGCTGAGCAAATCCTGGTCGTGGATGACGAAAAAGGGATGAGAGAGTTCCTCAAAATCATGCTGGAGAAAAACGGGGCCTCGGTCGATTCCTCCGAATCCGGAGAAGACGCCGTCAGAAAAATCGAGCAGAAAAGCTATGACCTCGTGATCTGCGACCTCAAAATGCCCCGGGTCTCGGGCCTGGAGGTCCTGCGCCGGAGCAAGGAAGTGAACCCCGAGGCGCCGGTGATCATGATCACGGCCTTCGGCAGCGCGGAGAGCGCGGTGGAGGCCATGAAGCTCGGCGCCTACGACTACATCACCAAGCCGTTCAAAGTGGACGAGATGGAGTTCGTGATCAACAAGGCTCTGGAGAAGGCCCGGCTGCTGGAGGAAAACATTCAGCTCAAGAAGGAATTGAAAAGCCGGTATGGGTTCCACCAGTTGATCGGTTTCTCCGAGCCCATGCGCAAAATCTACGAGCTGATCCGCCAGGTCAGCGCCACCAAGAGCAACGTGCTCATCTCCGGCGAAAGCGGCACCGGAAAAGAACTGGTGGCCAAGGCCATCCACTACAACAGCGGACGGCGCAGCAACCCGTTCGTAATCGTCAACTGCGCGTCAATTCCCGAGACCCTGCTGGAAAGCGAAATGTTCGGACACACCCGGGGAGCATTCACCGGAGCTTACCAGGCCAAGCGGGGGATGTTCGAACTGGCCGACCAGGGAACCATCTTCCTCGATGAGATCGCGGACATGCCGCTTTCGCTCCAGGCCAAGCTGCTGCGCGTGATTGAGGACCAGAGCTTCCGCCGGGTGGGCGGCGAGGAGGAGATCAAGGTTGACGTCCGCATCCTGGCGGCCACCAACCGCGACATCGAAAAAGAATCGAAAGAGGGCAAATTCCGCGACGACCTCTATTACCGCCTGAACGTTATCCGGGTGCACATCCCGTCCCTGCGCGAGCGCAAGGAAGACATCCCGATCCTGGCCACTCATTTCCTGGAAAAATACGCGGCCGAACTCCAGAAGCCGATCAAAAAAATATCCATCGAGGCCGAACAGGCGCTGCTCCGCTACAACTGGCCCGGAAACGTGCGTGAACTGGAAAACGTGATCGAGCGCGCGGTCAGCCTGGAAAAATGCGAGGTGGTGCTTCCCGAAAGCCTTCCGGATAAAGTCAAAAGCCCGGGCCAGCCCGCGCAGTCGCTGGCCGGGATCGAAATCCCGTCCCAGGGCATTGACATGGAGCGCGCGCTTTTGGACCTGGAGCGCAGGATGATCAAGGAAGCCCTGGTCCAAAGCCACGGGGTCAAGACCAAAGCCGCGGAACTCTTGGGGTTGTCCTTCCGGTCCTTCAGGTACCGCGTTTCCAAGCTCGGGCTGGACCCCGGAGATGACGACGAAGGGGATTCGGAAAAAGAAAAGGACTAGAGGATTGAGCCATGGGGTCAGGCCTTAACGACGACGCTCGGACTGCGAAGTTAAGGCCTGACCCCACACCCGAAAGGATGAGTAGTTGTTAGAGGACGCCATTCTATGGATTGATGGAAAGTTCACGCCCTTTGCCGGGGCCAGGGTTCATATTCTCAGCCATTCCTTCGGACGCGGCTCCGCCATTTTCGAGGCAATCTCGTGCTACGACACCGAGTTGGGCGTGGCCGTGTTCCGCCTGAAGGACCACCTGGCCCGGCTTGGCCATAGCGCGCAGGAGCTGATGATGAAGCTCCCGTATCCCGCCTCCGGGTTGCTCAAGGCCGTGCACGCCGCGGTGCGCAAAAACCAGGTGCGAAACGGGCTGATCAAAATCATTGCCTTCTATCCCGGCGTCGGACTCGAGGTCATCCCCACCGACACCCGCGTGTCCGTGGCCATAACCGCGCTCCAGTTCGGAAGGGACGTCACCATCAGCAAGTTCGGCGAGGACAAGTTTGCCACTGCCGGGATCAGCAAATGGCGAAAACCGCATCCATCGACCATGCCGGTGCACGCCAAGGCCTCGGGAAACTATCTCAACCCCATGCTCGCCAAGCTCGAGATCAGGAAACGCGGGTTCAAAACCCCGATCCTTCTGGACACCGAGGGCTTCGTGGCCGAAGGAGCAACCGAGAGCATCTTCATCGTCAAGCGCGGAATGATCTTGACCTCCAAGCCCAAAAACATCCTCCCCTCCATCACCCGCATGTCCGTGCTCGAAATCGCCAAAGACTTGAAAATTCCGCTCCAAGAGAAAAAACTCCTCCCCAAAGACCTCTTCGCCTGCGACGAAGCCTTCTTCTCATCAACCACCTGCAAGGTCTGGCCCATCTCCAGAATCGAAAACCGCAAAATCAAGCCCCTCGGGCCGGTCAGCATGAAACTGCAAAATTACTTCGACCAGATCCTCAAAGGCCGGATCAAAAAATACCACAAGTGGCTGAGCGTGGTATAGCAGCCTGGCTTGTCACCGCAAAGACGCAGCCTGCGGTGCCCTCGGCCCTGGCTTCGGCCCTGAGGCTCAGCCCCGAAGGGAGGCTCGGGCCCGAAGGGAGCTTGCCGAACCGAGAACGTAAAGAAATTTTGAGATCTGAAATCACTACTGTCCGGAAAAAATTCTTCCGCTCTTTGCCGGATTCGATAGCCCGGCGTTTCCTCGAATTTTGAATAGGCGTATTCGATAGCCCGGCGCTTCAGCGCCGGGGAACCGGGGTTCTCCTCTTACTGCTGCGGCCCACGCCGCGGCGTGGGCCGCAGCAGAGGGGGGCGCTTCCGCCCTTCCCGGCCATGAATGGCCGGGCTATCGAAATCGGGTTTCAACCGCAGGCTAGGACACATGGGGCGGACCTGTCCTCCGTAGTCTCCTCTCGCTTGAACCCGCCTGGGACGAAGGAGGAAGTCTCGATTCAAAATGAGATTGTCAAATGTCAAGACCTTCCCCCGGCGGCGCCAGGGCCCGGATCATTTGCTCCGCGTCCGTGGCCGGGGGCTGGCAGGAGTAGTCCTTGCAGATGAAGGCGGTGGGCTGCCGGGCGGATTCCGCGAGCGCCCTCAGGTATTCGATGAGCCCGGTGATTTCCGGGGCCTTGTCCTCGGCAGGCACGAAAACGGTCACCTTGTTGGGGATGAATTGCCCGCGCAGCGCCTGGATCATGCTTCGGGTCTGGGCCGCGCTGGAGTCTCCTGCGATCACCACCTGGTAAGTGGGCCCGAGCGCGAAGTCAACCCCGCAAAGGAACTGGGTGTGCCCTGCGGGGTAGGAGGACACTTCGCTTGCGAACGCGCTCAGGGTCTTGCGGGCATAGTCCTCAAAGCCGCGGTCGCCGGTGATCTGCCCGAGCCGGAGCAGGTTGAAGAGCGCAATGGAATTCCCCGAAGGCAGCGCGCCGTCGGCCACTCTTTTCCCGCGCGGAATGGATTCCTCCGACTCCGCACCCGAGAAATAGAACCCGCCCCCGCTCTCGTCCCAGAACTCCTTGATCATGAAGCGGGTGAGTTCCAGGGCTTTCTTGAGGTATTTGACCTGGAAGGTTGACTCGTAGAGTTCGATCAGCCCGTGGCCGAAGAATGCGTAGTCATCGAGGAATCCCGGGATTGCCTTGTCCCCTGCGCGCCAGCGGTGGTAAAGCAACGCGCCGTCCCCGGTCATCCGGGCGATCACGAAGTCCGCGGCGCGCCGGCCGGCCTGGGCGTAGTGCGGCTGGTCAAAGGCGAAAGCGGCCTTGGCCAGGGCCGCGACCATCAACCCGTTCCAGTCCGCGAGAATCTTGTCGTCCCTGGCCGGGTTCACTCTCCTGGCCCGGGCCGTGAACATTTTCTCCCGCGCGGATTCGATCACGTTCCTCAGATGCTCCTCTTCAACGTTCATTTCCCGGGCGAGTTCGGGAAGCGGCCGCCTGAGCCTCGGGAGGTTCCTGCCCGCCTTGCGCTCGCCCGCGCCCTCCGGGAAATTGCCCTGCGGTTCAATGCTCAAAGCCTGCAAGACCAGCCGCGCGTCGCCCTCCCCGAGAAGATCCCTGAGCTCGGTTTCAGTCCAGAGATAAAATTCGCCTTCCTTGCCCCCGGTGTCCGCGTCCTGCGCGGAATAGAAAGCGCCCTCGGGCGAGCTCATCTCGCGCAGCGCGTAACTCAGGATTTCCCGCGCGGTCCTTTGGTAAAAGGGTTCTCCGGTCGCGGTGAAGGTCTCGGTATAGACGCTTGCCATGAGCGCCTGGTCGCAGAGCATTTTCTCAAAATGGGGCGTGTTCCATCCGGCGTCCGCGGCGTAGCGGTGGAAACCAAACCCGATCTGGTCGAAGATGCCCCGGCAACGCATGGCCTGGAGCGTTTTTTCCACCATGTCGAGCGCGTCTCTCTGGTTGCAGCGGCGCCAGTAGCGGAGCAGAAACGCGAGGTGTCCGGGGTTGAGGAACTTGGGGGCGGGCCCGAACCCTGCGAATTCCTTGTCAAAGCTCCGGGTCAGTTGCTGAAAGGCGAGTCTCAAGGTCCCCTGGTCCGGCAGTCGCAACTCGATCTCCCGCGCCGGTTTTTCGGCCAGGAACGACAGGATTTTTTCCGCGTCGCTTCTGAACATGTCCGGGTTTGACTTCCAGAGCGACTGGATTTTGGGCAGAAATTCCAGCAGCCCGGTCATTCCGAACCGGGAATGCTTGGGCAGGTAAGTGGCGGCGTAGAAGGGTTTTTGCTCCGGGGTGAGCAAGATGGTGAGCGGCCATCCGCCCGAGCCGGTGATCGCCTGGCACACGCTCAGGTAATAGCCGTCCAGGTCCGGCCGCTCCTCCCGGTCAACCTTCACGCTCACAAAACTCTCATTCAAAAGCCTTCCGATTTCCTCGTCCGAGAAAGACTCCCGCGCCATCAGGTGGCACCAGTGGCAGGTCGAATACCCGATCGACAAAAAGATCGGCTTGTTGGCACGGCGCGCCTCGGCAAACGCATCCTCACCCCAGGGCCGCCAGTCCACCGGGTCTTCCGCGTGCTGAAGAAGATAAGGGCTGGATTCCCTGCTCAAACGGTTTGCCATTTCCGCCCTCCGGCGTTAAATCCGCTCAGGCCGCCTTCTTCTTCGCGCTCAATACCTCCAGAATCTCCTTGACGTCCGGGACCTCAGAGAACGGATAAATCTTGAACCAGAGCACACGGCCTTGCTCGTCCAATAACACGTTCGCCCGCTCCGAGATCCCTTCCTTGTCCCGGAACAGACCGAGCTCTTTCGCCAGACCGCCGTGAGGCCAGAAATCCGAAACCAGGCTGACGTTGGCGATCCCCAGCGTCTTGGCCCAGGCCTGCTTGGAAGGCGGAGCGTCAACGCTGATTCCCAGCGGGACAACCTCGAGCTTCTGAAAATCCGGCAGGTGATCCTCCAGGCTCTTCATCTGCGCCGAGCAGACCGAGGTCCAAGCCAGGGGATGGAACGAGAGCAAGACCTTTTTCCCCCGCAGGCTGCTCAACTTGATCTCCTTGCCGTTCTGGTCCCGAACGCTGAAGTCCGAAATTTTTTCTCCAACTTTCAACGCCATGGCGCCCTCCTTTTCCAGGTCATGATGGTTTCAAGCACATTGCCTCCTGGGCGAAATATAGGCATCGCCCAAATGCTTGTCAATCAGGCGGCAGGGCAGCGGCAAATCAAGGGCTGAGGGCAGGGGCTCGGGGATTGGAATTCGGGAATCACTACTGTCCGGGAAAAAATCTTTTGCTCATTGCCGGATTCGATAGCCCGGCGCTTATGGTCATCAAATAAATAATTTGAGCCGGTAGGCCAGGTTTTCGATAGCCCGGCGCTTCAGCGCCGGGGCACCGGGGCACGCCCGTTCCTGCTGCGGCCCGCGCCCCGGCGCGGGCCGCAGCAAAAGGGTTAGGCCGTCGCCGTTCCCGGCCATGAATGGCCGGGCTATCGAAACTGAATTCCAGCCCCGGGTTAAACCATGCCTGGCCGGGCTGATGAAATGCAGGACCGGCCCTGTCCATCTAATTAGTAGATGACCATAATGGCCGGGCTATCGAAATCGAATTTCAACCGCAGGTTAAGACGCGTGGATCATTGTCCGGTTGATGGGATTTGGCAATAGCAACTCGTCCCGGAGCCGTCAAATGGGCCTGCGCCGAGCCTCCGTGGAAAATCTCGCAATTTTTCCCCGGACACTACTGATTGGAATTCGGGAATCCCGGGCCGGGGAATTCATAATTGAACACCGGAAATGTTGGCGGGGCATGCGGCGCGGATGCTTGAGCCTGGGAATCAGGGACGCAACGCTCCTGCCGCGCTTTATGATTTTTCTTTATCGAGCTGCTGGATCAGCTTGGTGATTTCCTGGCTGAAGGTCAGGTTTTCGTCGGCGATCCTCAACCGGTCGCACAAGACCACGCTGAAGGACTTGTAGAACTTGCGCTCGATTTCCTTGTTGCCCGCGATCAGGTTCTGGAAATCGGTGTGTTTGATGATCACGCACTCGCTCTCTTCCTCGGCAATCACGCTCGCGCTCCGCGGCGCCCGGTCCACCAGGCTGATCTCCCCGAAATACTCGCCCGCGCTCAGATACGCCAGCACGTGCTCGTCCCCGAAGGAGTCGATCTTGACCACCCGCACCCGGCCGCGCTTGATGATGTAAAGCCCGTCGCCCTTGGCTTTTTCGCGCACGATCGCCTCCGAAGGCTCGTAGCTCCGGGTCTTGGCAACCATGTTCACGCCCAACAACTCCGTGGTCCGGAAATCCTTGAATAACGGTATCAGCTTCAATAACTTTACGTCCTCCATTGCCTTCTCCCTCGCGTTCTTCCTGAAAATACAATAGACGCCTTCCATGCTTTTGGCAAATTCGGCGGAGCCGGAGCATTTGGGCGGCGGATGGGGCTCAGCCCTTGAGCACGGCTTTGGGGATCATGCGGGCCACGGGTCCCGGTCCTTTTTCACAGCGCGATTCCTTCTTTTTTGGCATTCAGGATTATGGGCAGCCGCCGTCTCTGGAATTGGCGGTAGTCCATGGGGATGATGGAGATGAGGGTGTCGTATTCGAAGTCGAGACGGTGGATTTCGGGGCCGCATTTTTGGAGTTCGGCGACCGGGTCTTTGACGTTTTGGAGCAGGACGATGAGATCGATGTCTGAGCCTTTGGTCGCGTCTCCGCGGGCGTAGGAGCCGTAAAGGATCACGGCTTTGAGCCGCTTGCCGAAGATTTTTTTCAGCCGCTTCCGGGCTTCGGCCAGGACCGGGGCGATTGCTTTTGGTATCTTGGTGTTCATTCTCGGTCTTTTCATTTTTATACTACTTGGTCCGGAAAAAGCAAGTTTGATCGGGCCGATGAAAAATATCTTCCGACCTCCGCTTCTCTCGAGAAAGGCCGCGAGTGAGAGGGCATGGCTCAGCCCTTGAGCACGGCTTTGGGGATCATGCGGGCCACGGGCTGGGCGAGTCCGGCTTTGGCCACGGTTTCGATTACCAGGTCGATGTTTTTATAGGCGCCGGGCGCTTCCTCCTTGGCCGAGCGCCAGTCCTCGCAGATCAGGTAAACGCCCTTCATGGTCCTCGAGAATTCCTCGTCCGAGATCGCGGCCTCGCGGCTCTTTTTCCCCCGAGCCTCGGTCCGGCTCATCACTCGCCCGGCGCCGTGGTTGACGCTGGCGAGCGTGAGTTCGCTCCCGTCCCGTCCGAGCATGAAGTAACTGGCGGTGCCCATTGACCCGGGGGTCAGGATTGGCTGGCCGGTGTCGGCAAAGGGCGTGCCCGCCATTCTCGAGGGCCCGAACGCGCGGGTGGCGCCCTTGCGGTGCACGTACAACTTTTTCCCCCGGTGCTCCTCCAACTTGATGATGTTGTGCGCAACGTCGTAAACCGTGCTGATGACCAGGTTGCCGAGCACTTCCCTCGCCGAGGCCTTGAGCAAGACCGCCATGAGTTCGCGGTTGGCGAACGCGAAGTTGGCCGAGCAGCTCATGGCCGAGAAATAGGCTTTGCCTTCCTCCGAGTCCGCGGGCAGGAAGCAGAGCTGGTTGTTGGGCTGGCCCCCGCCGTGGGAATCGTCGTAGCGCCGGGCCAGCTTCATGTAGTCGTCCCCGTTCTGGTGCCCGAACCCGCGGCTGCCGGAATGGATCATCATCACGAACTGTCCTTCAAACATGCCGAACCGCTCGGCAAGCGCCCGGTCATAAACCCGCTGCACCTCCTGCAACTCGATAAAGTGGTTGCCGCCCCCGAGTGTGCCGAGCTGGGTGACCCCTCGCGTGAACGCCCGGCTGCTCACGTGCCTGGGCTCGCAGGGCAGGCTGCCCTGGCTCTCGATCCGGAGCAAAACTTCCCGCTCCTCGTTGTCATTCCAGTATTCCCAGACCGGATGGCCGCGATGGCTGACCTCAAACAGGCCGGCAACCCCGCGGGAAAGCACCCTCGTGAAATCGTCATGCGAGAGCTCCACGTTGCGCTTGCCCTCTCCGAGCGGGATGAAATAGTGCGCGCGGTCCGCGATCTGCCGGACGTTGACGTCCTTGATCGGGAGCGGCGTGGTCAAAAGCCGCATGCCGCAGTTGATGTCGTAGCCCGCCGCAGCCGGCACAACGTAGCCGTCAAGACCGAGCACGCACCCGATTGGAACCCCGTAACCCAAATGAATGTCCGGCATGCCCCAGACCTCAACCGCGCCCGGCAATGAGCAGGCGTCCTTCAACTGCCGAACCGACTCACCCTCGACCTCAATGCCCTCGCGCGCCAGGATCCTGCCCGGGATGCGCATCCCGGCTTCCTGGTCGATCTCAATGATGTTCTCGTCAATCCGTCTCAGCATGGGTCTAACTAACATATTCACTTAGGCGGTCAAAACAAGCAAATGTGCAAATGGGACAGCGAATGATGGTCATCAACCAAATAATTTGACCGGCAGGCCGGGTTTTCGATAGCCCGGCGCTTCAGCGCCGGGGAACCGGGGCTCTCTCCGTCTTGCTGCGGCCCGCGCCGGGCGCGGGCCGCAGCAAGAAGGTTGTGCCCTCGCGGTTCCCGGCCATGAATGGCCGGGCTAATGAAACGCAAGATAGGCCATGTCCCGTTAAATAGTTGATGACCATAATTCGCTCGCACAGAATATTTATGAATGCCGGATCGGGCGGCGCGGGCACCCGAGTCCCGAATTACCAATGCCCGATCCCTGCTCCGGTTAATCATTCACCTGTGTGGTCATCCTGTAATTGATCCAGCCGTCGCCGCAGAACCGCGACTGGAATTGAATGGAGCCGCAGAACCCGAGCCCGGCTAATTTCGATAGCGAGGCCGGAGCGCGGTCCCTGGTTTTGTAGAGGATCATGCTCCAGCCCTCCCGGCTGCGCAGCAGAAAAAGCGCGGTGCCTGAGTCCGGTCTGGCGATGACGTTGTTCTCAAGCTTGGGCGAGCTCCGGACCTCGCCCGGAGAAGCGTTGACGTAAATGGTCATCGGCTCTTTCCAGCCGAGCGCGAAAGACCTCGCCGCGAAAAAAATTCCCGCGGCCAAAGCCATTGCCGCGGCGCCGGCCAGCGTGCAGTATATCCGCCGCTTCCATTTACGCGAAGAGGCCAGGAATATCCTCCGGCTGAAAATTTTGGCCGGCCCGGCCAGGATCACTCCCCAGCACAAGGCCGCGAGCAAATGACATGACTGGATTTTGAGGAGGTAATTGACCGCCCAGGTCAGGCCGGCGAAAACCACGGCCAGGATCATCGCCGTGAAAACGTTAAAAGTCGTCCTGCGCCAGTATGCCAGGAAAGGGGTGATAAGCCAGGCGATCAGCGCGGAACTCAGGATGAAGACCTGGGTTCCGGTCAAGGTCATGTCCCCGAGTGTGACGGTTTTGAGCGGGAGCTTCAAGAACGATACCAGCAGGCCCAGGCCGGCCCCGAGCATGAACGCCCCGGCCACCAGCTTGAGCCGGAACCAAAGCAGCGGGTCGCGGATTATGTCCAGGCCGCGCTGCCGCCAGGGACGACGCTGGGCCGCGAACCCGGGCTTCGAAACGGCCGCCATGGTTGACGCGGCCGGGGGTTTGGGTCTTGCCGCGGGCCGTGCCGGCTTGAGCGGGGTCTGTCTTCCGGCCATGGGGAAAGGGTCGTTCCCGGTATTTTTTTCCATCTCGCACCAGGGACAAGTCACCAGGTGGTCGGAGTAGGCATGGTGCGGGCTGTTCTTGCACTTCTTGAGCCGGGTCTTGGCCTCTTTGAGCGCGGCGAACCACTCTTCCGCTCCCGGCCGCGCTGAAGGCTTGGAATGCCCCTCAACCAGGGAGCGCTTGAACAATTCCTGGAGCGCGGGCGGCACCAGCTTGTAAGGCGGCGCGTGGGGGGAAGGCTCCAGGTCTTTCTTTTTGAACTTGCCCGAATACGGGAACAGGCCCTTGACGATTTTCTCTTCCTTGGTCGGGGCGTCTTCCACCGCCCGGCCTTTGCCCGAGAAAGGGTGGAACCCGTTCATCAGCAGTTTGAAGACGATGATTGCGAGCGCGAAGAGGTCGGTGTAATAGCGGTCAAGGTCCTCTTTGACGAAATCTTTCGGCATGACCTCGGGCGCGCGGTATTCTCCGATCCCGACCCGGGTGTAGAAGACTTTGCCGGTGTCCTTGTCCCTGACCTGGAACGAGTCGCAGTCGACCAAAGCCACCAGGGCGCGGTCGCTGATCAGCACGTTTTGGTCCTGGAGGTCTCCCACGCAATGGCCGGCCTTGTGCAGGGCGTCCACCGCGCTGGCCAGGTTGAAGGCCGCGGTCACCAGGTATTCCCAGGTGAATCCCGGGAAGAGCCGGGCCCGGTCGGAAGCGCTGTAAAAGCGGTCCGCGGGTTTGTATTTTTTGGTATCGATGAAGGGCATGGAAAAGCCCGCGAACTTTTTGCCGGCCGGGTCAAAGAAGAGCGTGGCCGCGGGCCAGGCGATGGAGCGGAAGCCGAGCATCCGCCAGTTGGGGTCGACCGGAGCGTTCTTGACCATGGCGGAAATCTTGGCGCGGAGCTCGGTCGTGATCTTGCCCGGCAGATAGATTTTGGCGCACTCGAGTTCGCTGCCCTTGACCCGGAAAATCTCGCCCTCGCCCCCGGCCGCGCCCATGCCCAGGAGCTCAACCTGCTTTCCGGTCTCCGTGTAAACCACGGGGCTCATTCGCCGTCCCGCCTTTTGAGGACCGCGACCACCAGGGTTTTGTCGTCGTCGGAGGCCTTGCCCATTTTGGGGGAAGCGAGCAGGGTTTTGATTTCGTTGCTCGCCTGGTCGAGTTCGGAAACCTCGCTCACGGCCCAGGCGAAGATGGGCGCGAAGAATTTCTCATGGGGCGCAAATTTGCCCGCGGACTTGACCAGGCCGGCCCTCTGGCAACCGTCGGTGAAAGCCGCGAGACAGATGACGCCCGGGACCGGGCCCGATACCCGCAGCTGACTCTCATAGTCCTTGCTGGTGAGCGGGACGACTTCGTTCACGTATTCGGACTCGCCCGGGCCGGAAATGAGCTTGAGCCCTTCATCGCTCTGCGCCACCACCGCTCCGTCGCCCACGTGGGCCACGGCCGCGGCGCTCCCGGTCATCACCCCGGCCAGCATGGTGCAGGCCAGGTCATGCAGCGCCAGGTTTTTTTCCAGGGCCTTTTGCTCAAGCGCGGCCCTCGCGGCCGGGAAGCACGCCCGGACGATCTCTTCGATTTTTGCCTCCGCGGGGTTCTGGCCCAGGAGCAGTTTTTCAACCGCCTCCATTGCCGCGGAAACCGCAGTAAAAGCGCCCAGCTCCGATTCCTTTTCGCCGCCCAATCCGTCCGCGATCGCAAAGGCCGCAAACCCTCCGCCCAGACTCTCGCAGGCAAAAGCGTCCTGGCAGGGGATGCCCAGCTTCAAGTGCCCGGCCCCGGCGACTGATGCGCCGAACAAGAAAGGCATGGAGAGCGGCATCCGGCTCCCTCAAAGCGCGCGGAGCGCTCTTATTTGGATGGGATCTCCGCCCAGCTGTTCACCGGCGGCAGGGGCGTCATCTGTCCGAGCTGGGAATTGGCGATGGCCTGCTGGCTTTTGGAAACCCAGGAGAACAGCTCCTTGAACCTGCCGTGCGCCAGCCGCTGGGGTGGCCGCGCCTCGGGCGCGATTTTGGAAAGGATGCCCATGTTGGCCGGCTCCACGCCGATGGCGAAGAACAGGAACTTGCGGTTGTTCTCGCCCTCGCGCACGGCCTTGACCACTTCCTTCCACTGGGCGCTTTCCGGGGAAATGTCGGTTGGCTCGCCGTCGGTGATCATGAAAATCCAGGGCCGGAAATAGTCAATGGCGTTGTTCTTGTAATAAGCCTTGCGCTGCTCAATCATCTCGATGGCCTTGAGTATCGCCTGTCCCATGGGGGTCTGGCCCTTGGCCGAAAGCTCCGGAGGCTCAAAGCCGTCAATCGATGAAAAGTCATGGATCACTTCCACCGCGCCCCCAAAGGTGACCACCGCCAGGTCAACCCGCTTGCACGCACGCTCGTCCTGGCAGACCTCGTCCCTGAAGATCCTCAGCCCCTCGTTTAACTGGCTGATCTTGTCGTTGTCGCTCATCGACGCCGAAACGTCCAGCAAGAGCACCGTGGCCACGTGCGATTCCTCGGGATTCGCAGGCTCCACCCGATTTTCCAACTCCGACATCATCCCTCCTCTGTCAGCAGTCGCAGTCCGCGATTATTTTTCCTTTCCGGTTTAGCAGATGGGTGGACAGGTGTCAAGTTCCGAAGCTTCAGGAACTATGCCGCGGTGATTTCTTTTTCCAGGTAAACGTCCTGAATCGCGTTGAGCAGCTCCACCCCGTCCTTCATCGGTTTCTGGAAAGCTTTTCTCCCGGAGATCAGCCCCGTTCCCCCGGCGCGCTTGTTGATCACCGCGGTCCAGACCGCGTCGCGCAAATCGTTCTGCCCGGAGGCGCCCCCGGAATTGATCAGCCCGATCCTGCCCATGTAGCAATTGGCCACCTGCCAGCGCGCCCAGTCAATGGGGTTTTCGGTGGCCAGTTTTTCATAGACCAGTTTGGAGGTTTTGCCGAACTTGATGGCGTTGAAACCGCCGTTGTTCTCGGGCAGCTTCTGTTTGATGATGTCGGCCTCGATGGTTACTCCCAGGTGGTTGGCCTGTCCGGTGAGGTCCGCGGCCCCCTCATAGTTCACGCCTTCTTTCTTGAAGGCGTTGTTTCGGAGGTAGCACCAGAGGATGCAGACCATGCCCAGTTCGTGCGCGAGCTTGAACGCCTCGGAAATCTCCGTGATCTGCCGGCGGCAGTTCTGCGAGCCGAAATAAACGGTGGCGCCCACGGCCACGCAGCCCATGTCAAAGGCTTTGTCCACGGTTGCGAACAAAGTCTGGTCGCTGATCTCCGGGTAGCTCAAGAGTTCGTTGTGGTTGATCTTCAAGATCATGGGGATTTTGTGCGCGTATTTGCGCGCGATGGCGCCGAGCGCGCCGTAGGTGGATGCCACCGCGTTGCAGCCGCCTTCGAGGGCGAGCTTGACGATGTTTTCCGGGTCAAAGTAGATCGGGTTGGGACCGAAGGCCGAACCGCCGCCGTGCTCAATCCCCTGGTCAACCGGCAGGATGGACATGTACCCGGTGCGCGCCAGCCGGCCGGTGTTGAACATCAGCTGCAGGTTGCGCATCACCACGGGAGAGCGGTCCTGCTCAGAGACCACCCGGTCAACAAAGTCCGGACCAGGAAGGTGAAGCAACTCCTTGGGAATCCCGATGCACTTGTGGTCCAGTAACGGCTTAAGCTCACTCCCCAATACCTTCTCGATCTTTGAGTTCATTTTCGCCCCTCCTTGCCCATTTCCAAAAGCATAGACGCTTTTCAAACAATTTTCAAGCCCAATATATCAAGGCGCAGAGAGCCTTTCCACCTTGCTTTGGGCACATTTCTACCGTCAAAAATTCAGCGGCAACAAAATTCGGGAGAAAAATAAAAGGCAAGAAAAGCATGGGTTGATAGGTTGGAAATTCGGAGCTGAGAGTTGGAAATTCAAGATGGATTCCTTTTAACCCTTTGACCCTTCCGCCTTTCTTCGGGGCGCAGACACTCCTGTCTGCGGACATTCCGGGCATAGCAATAGCATCCTCGAAATTCAACACTTAGGATGACGGACACTCTCCTGGGCTGAGCTTGCCGAATGCCTTGTCTGTCAAGTGCGTTGCGTAGTCAGGGCGCCGAAGAATTCAATCCCAGTTAAGGCCGGAACGCCTCCGCTGATCACGCGGATTTGCCCCGACTCGGCCCCTCCGCGAAAACCGTTTGGCTGCGGTTCCCCGCAGCCGCGTTTCTCCGCGGATCGAACAATGAAAAAACGCATCCAAGCAGATCGGCCAGGCATCACGCCAACAACTCGCGTCATGGGCGCTTCCTTTAAACCCGTGGGGTCAGGCCTCTTCGCTGAAGCTCGGGCGTGTTGCTGAGGCCAGACCCCTCCTAGGAGCCTGGTCGTTCATTGCTCCGATACGTCGTAACAATGCGCTGTCAAAGAGCGGTCATGAATCGCTGTCATCCGAGAGCAGGCACGCAAGCGCGGCGGTGCAGGCCTCGAGGGGTCTGGCCGAAATCCCGAATTCGCGGGGTCAGGCTCGAGGGGTCTGGCCTTATCATTGCAGTTCGTTCTCCTGCGAAAAGGCCTGACCCCATTTTGCCTGACCCCACCTGACCGGCCTGACCCCATCTCGATCCCTGGCCCGGGACCGGCTGCGCATCCTCTCGTTTGCGTCTGATCAGTGGCACAGGGAGAAGTTGCAGGTTTGCAGAGTTTCAAGGTTACAAGGCAAGATGAATTTCATTTCCGGCGTTGTCACTTTGCAACCTTTCAACTTTGCAACTGTCTCCAGGTCCTGATACCACTGAAGGCTGGTGCGGACGGCTCTTTTGCGACTCGCCCTGTCGCAAACGCGGCGCGTGTTCGCGCTTCCTGCTCCGCCGCCCCTGGGACTCCGGTTTTTCAGGCCGGGGTCGGTTAAGTTAATTTTTGAGACCTGACCCCAATATTAACTTGACCGTCGGACGGTAAGGCGCAGGCCCGGATAAATTCCGGCTCCGCACACTCTCCATGCCTCTATTAATAGCAAAAAATGTTCACGCGAATCGCGACTAAAGTCACTCGCACATTGAAGAAAAATAAGGAGAATCTCGGTTTTCGCGCAAGTTGACCGAATTTCAATCCGGTTAAACACTTTTTATCCGCCTTTATTATCAATAGCTTGGAAACAGTTTTTGGGGATGCTAAAATGGCAATTCGCAGGGGTCCAGAATAGTAGTCAGCAGTCGGTAGTCAGGGGATGGTCTGAAACGTTTCTCGTTTAGCGTTTAGCGCCTGCGGTGAGCCCTGAGCTTGCCGAAGGGCCGAACCGTGAAGAACTGACCCCGGACGTTGAAATTCCTTAAGTTTAAAGTATAGACCTGACCCCTCGCGTTAAATTCCTTAAGTTTAAAGTATAGACCTGACCCCTCGCGTTGTAGTAAGGACCGCGAGCAAAGGCAGGGCCGCGGAGTTATACGAAAGCGCGGTTGAACTGAGGGCTCCTTAGCCGGACAAAGCTTCTTCAACTAGTGTGATGTCCCAGAGATAGATTCATAAAATTGCCGATCATTTCTTTATATTTTATCAGCAGTTACTATTTTAAGATATGTAAGTCAATTCCGGGACACGACACTAGCAGGGTGTTGAAAAAGCCGGTTTTGGCACGGTCGGCCCAAAATTGTTTCCTCTCCCTCGGAGGGGAGAGGAACAAGGAGAGGGTGGTCGGAGCCTTGATTGGCGCGGGTCTGCGGCCCTTGCGGCTGCGATTCCAAGAAGCGACCCTCTCCCCGACCCTCCCCCCTCCCAGGGGGAGGGAGATAATTTTTCAACAGCCTGCTAGAGCGATAAGTGATTCACGGGTTTCTTCAACTCTGAGTCGCTTGGCCCATTCTCTGCCGGGGTGAAGGATGTCCCACCTTGGCCGGCGCATGTCCTTCCGCCCCTTACCGGGGTCGTGGTTGCC
>Ga0315294_10001869_pt1 | contig 23161 bp, 23 predicted proteins | sample YL17G13_40_MG_FD_203626 | JGI IMG/M metagenome (GOLD analysis project Ga0315294, IMG submission 203626) | Sediment microbial communities from Yellowstone Lake, YNP, Wyoming, USA - YL17G13_40 | ecosystem: Environmental > Aquatic > Freshwater > Lake > Sediment | place: USA: Wyoming | collected...
ACCTCTTCCATCACCTGCTTCGCCGCCAGGTTGTGCGCGCGGACCAGCACCTTGCCGCCCATCTTTCGCTCGACTTCCATCAGCCAGCTCAGCACCAGCATGCGGTGCGGGCACCCCGGATCCCAGAACACGTCAACCGCCACCTTCCCGGGGACAGGCCGGAAGGTCCACCGTCGGGGCACGTATCGGACGCGCATGTCGCTCGTGTCACCATGGGCGAGTAACCTGCCGCCGGGAACCCCCACCCAGGCGAATCCCCTGTGAACAAAGTACGACGTCATCTCCTGTAGAGCCTGGCCTCCGATGCCGAGGCGCTCAGGCAAGACCACCAGGGGCATGCTCGTGGACGCCGCATCTGCCTTCGCTTCCTCCAGAAGTCTGGTCCCGTAACCTCTGCGCTGTGGATCATCCGCGCTCATTCTGTCCACGTGAAGGCACATCAGCACCAGCGCGCCTTCTCCCTTCAGCGGCATGGGAGCATGCTGAACCGGCATGTACTCGATGAGCCCGATGGGGACGTCATGCTCGTAGAGGATCTTGCCCCGCAGTCCCTGGCTTCGCATCCTGGTGAGCCAGTCCACACTTATCTGCATGGCAGACCGCCATGCCGGGTCCGAGACGTAAGGGTCAGGCGGCAGCCAGGGGTGGAAGCACGGCGACAGGAAATCCAGGACATTCTCTGACGTGAGGTCCTCGATTCGTACTTTGGCTTGGCTCATGGGATTCACCTTTACGCGTAAAGGATTTCGGGTTCGGGACGCCCGTCTCAAACTGGTCTTGTCGAACCGCCTGTCGCACCGCTGCGGGTTTGCGTCCGTTATAACGCACCCGGCCCGAGATGTCAATAGCCGTGTGAGCATTCGAGCTGGACGCGCTTCCGGTGAACGTCTTCGTGGAGCGTATCCGTGAAGAAGTTGAGGAACGCATGGACATGGCGGCGCTGGAGCAGGTCAAGACACAGGAACGCTCAGGGCGGCATCGCTCGTGGAAGTGCCGTCTAGCTGGAGCCGAAAAGGCTTGAATGTTCGGTGCCCTTGCAGTATACTTGCAACATGAATGAGCGAGCATACTGCGCCTGCTCGCCGGTACGGGAGCGTGCGCCAAAGGGGGCACTACCATGAAGCTGTCCACAAAGATATTGGCTTTGGTGTTCATAGTGCTTGCTTTCTGGCCAGTGTTAGTAGCGATCGTCTTGGGCCACCCTTACAAGGCATCCTCCGAGCCGCCGTACGTGCGCGGCGCTATGGTATGGTTCTTTGGGGTAGGTGGAGTCGGGCTCTTGCTCCAAAGATCATGGGGATGGTGGTTGGCCATCACGGGATCACTGCTCCTGATTGTGGGTATTGTGATGACCATTACGGTTGGACTCGACTGGATAACGGGCCTAGTCGGGCTTTTCGCGGTTTTGGCGTCTGTGGCCCTTCTCGCAGATCGCCCATCCCGCTGGACCGAACGTAAGACCAAGGCCTGACTCGGACCGATCAGGAGGCAATGGCGTGAAAATCAAGAGCCAGATACTGCTCATAGTCCTGGTGCTGTTCTTGCTTTGCTTCTTCTACGTCTGGCCGGGGGTCTGCCGCTATGAGTACTATGACTACAGTACCCTCACGGGCCGAAGGACCCGGATTGACAAACTTACGGAGAAAGTAGAGTGGTACCACCCGCGGGTCCACCACTGGGTTCCCGCACCACGATAACAGGTGAGGGGCGGGAAGTCGAAGGAACATGGGCCACATCAGGCAGCGCACGAAACGCCAGGCGCAGGGTGCTGCACACTCGATAAGCTCCAGGCTCACGGCTCATAGGCTCCGGCATACGGCTATCACTCTGGCCCTCCGCGGAGCAGCTTCACTCCAGCAGGCTCAGGCTATGGCCAGGCATACGGACCCGAAGACCACCATGGTATATGTCCACAACATGGAGAGAGTCCAGGACGGAGCAGAGAAGTACATAGACTTTTAGGAGGATCGGATGAAGACAAGCCTATCGCTAGTGTTGTTTGCTCTTATTGTGTCTGTTGTGGGAGGTTGTGCTAACAGGCAGACTTCCTCCCTGGTGGGAGACCAAGTTGCCGTAGAAGAGATATCCGCACTGAACGGAGTGCGGATTTTCTACTACTCGCCGGATGATTCGGTCGAGCAGTTGCTTGCTATTGCCGAGAAGTACAAAGGCGAATACCAAAACAAGGCGATGGTAGAGATACTCTTCTTTGACGACAGGCAGAACACACCACAAGCCCTGCCGATGAACGACTACGGAGTCGCTTGTCACGTGGCAAAGTTTGAGTGGATACCATCTCAAGGTAAGCAGGTGCTCCAGAGAAGAAGGGATGGCTGGAAGGAACTAAACCAGGGCCTGTGACTTCTGAGGATACTCCATGCCTAACCTGAAGCAGAGACTCAGGGAGATAGCCGAGAAGCAGAGAGCCTCTAGGCCTCCTCTGACGGAGACGGGCTCGGAGCCGATCAGACCCGAGGTCCAGCTTGAACGGGCGGCGGCTGTGCTGCTGATAGCACTGGCGATCGTGCAGACGATCCTCCACTACCTCGGATGGCTGGGTATTCTGCTCGGCGTAGTTGCCTTCCTGTTCGGCAACAGAGAACGGGCCCTGGAGCTGGTCATTGGAGGATTGGGATTCCTTGTGCTGAAGTACCTGGTCGGGTTCGTCGTCGTCAGTTTCTTGCGTCTGCTCCAGGCCACGCTCGGAAAGCTCCGGGCTTGGCTTTCGCGCCGGTAAAACGCGCAGAAGCCGCTCCAGGATGGCGCTCAGGCGGCCTCTGGCCTCTGAGGTGGTATGGCATTCTCCAACAAGCTCAGGGACGCGGCAAGTCCTGGAGAGAACCTGACAAGAAGCTGCCTCTTTCCGACACACACAGCTACATTCTTCGGCTTGACAACTCCTCGCCTGTGCTGTAGAATGGACAGGATACCACGTAACGGCACGGGATAGGACATACCACGTGGTTTAAGAGGGTGGTGTTAGGACACGTGGTTGGCGACCGCGTGCGGCGTTCACGAGGGAAAGGCGCGATTCACGAGGCCCGTTCGTCTAGCGGTCTAGGATACCTGGTTCTCAGCCAGGGGATCAGGGGTTCGAATCCCCTACGGGCTACCAGTCAGGAAGCCGAGGAGACTCTCTTGAGTAACCTCGGCTTTTCTGTTCATAGTCGAGCAAAGGTGAGAGTGCCTGCTTACTGGCTACTCGCGGTGCAGCGCTCCAGAACATGAGTGATTCCTTCCGAGAAACGGGACAGGCTCTCAGGGGATTCGTAAGTCTCCACTCCCCAAGTCCATGGTGCTTGAACGACCACGCAGAAGAGTCGGCCTGCTGAGCATCCTATCAGACTGTGATTGGCCGTCTTAACTTTGCCGGATATCTCCTGCAACTGCTTTGCCTTAGCTTCATCGCTCACCTCCACCAGGAAGGTGAGGAGCATTTGGCTGTCGGAACTCGGGTCTGCATCCGGCCGGAGCTTGGCATGGATGCTGACGGCGGCACGAACGGCTCTAAGGATCTCCTCGAGTGTGGGGTCGCCTGCCGGTTTCAGCCATACCGGTGGGACCTCAACACCGGTTGTTATATTGTCAAGCTGGTACTTATCGGTCGCGAAGAGGTCCGCTATCTCTACAGCCACGTTCACAAGATCGTATGTTGGCTGGTAGTCTGCATAGCTGTGGTGGGAGAATCCCACTCCATATCTGGTGTTCACCTCGTCGAAGCCCCAGAGTTGGATCCGAAATCTCTCCGCCATTGCGCTCTCGGGAATCTCGTCCTCGTGTGTCGCCAGGCCATCCGAAGTCTGATAGGCAATCTTGCGAAAGATCTGGTAGGCGTTCTCCCCAAGCCTGTCTGCCGCATGGTACGGGAGGCAGAGTGTCATGGGAATATCCCGATAGTCAACACGTTCACGATCTACTATCGCAACGGCAACAAGGCCGTCTGTTACGTGGTTTATGCTCTTCTCTCGGAGCGCAAATACTGCTGAACGCTTGCTGAAGGTCATGAGTGTGTAGAAATCATCCATACTGAGCGCCGACCTGATAGACTTCCGCTCGGCAGCACTGCTTTCGAGGAAGCGCTGACACAACGCTCTGATCTTCTCGTCAAGCGGACTCGGCTGAGGGTTGATGAGGTTCATCTCTCCCCGCCAAAAATCATACTCCCCATCCAGGAGCGGAGGCTTGTTCGGATCCCGCCCAGCCTGGTGTTTTTGCTCGACCTTAGCTGCCTCTGCCATCTCTCTGCCGATGACGAATTCGCGTGAGGCTCTGCGCCGGTTTCGCAGAACAAATGATAACACCGCTGAAAGCAAGATCGCTACCAAGAGAATGATTCCCATGCATAATATCATCTGATCTATCCATTCGTCCGCAATCTGATTGTTCTGCTAATCAGATCTGGTGATATGCGTTGGCTGTTGTGAAGTCATTCGGCACAACGATGACAAAAACCTGCGTACACATTCGGAGGAAAAGCATGGTGTCGAGAGACCGGCAGGAGTCGGACTATCGTTGATATAGTATTGTCCGGCTACTGACATCCCGGAGTCAACTGCTGGGTAGTTTGAGCACATTCGAAGTGCCCTACCCACGGCAGGCGGAAGATTCCAAGAGGGGTCTTCCGCTTGTTGGTGCGTGCGCTGCCTTTAGCGCGTGGTGCTGCATTATCTGTACAATAGATAAAGATCGCTGCCTCAATCACCTCGCAATGGACTTTGCCGGAAGAGTCATCGGCCTGGGCTGCATCTGCAGTCAGGCCTCCGGGCGGAAAACAAAGCGGCGCTTACGCGCACGCACTCCACACTGGTCGGGTGCTCAGCCCGTCGGGTCAAAGCTCGGAATCTTCATCTGCCTGCCGCCTTCGAGGGCCGACTTGTGGGCGATGATCCCAGGAACTGTCAATGCAAGCGCCTCGTAAATGTCAATCGCCGGCGGGCGCTCGTGCACCAGCGCGTCAATGAACTCGTGCGTCAGGAAGGTGTGCGAGCCGCCGTGTCCGCTGTTGTGCCGAAGCGGCTCGGGAAGCATGTCGGTCTCCCACCAGTTCGGTTGATCGTATTGCTCGAACGGCGAAAGCTGCCGGACGAACCCCGCGTCGTCGGTCTCAGTCTGATTCCCCATCCTTACGATTATGGAACCCAGCCCGTTCGGATTCGGGTCGAAGAAAGATATCTTTTCGCCGTACCACTGGCCCCTCTCGCAGCCGCGGACCGGCGCGTTCCAATAGATGCCCACTCTGAACGAATTGCCTTTACCCGTGGTGAAGAAAGCAGTCTCGTTCCAGAATGGGTTCTTGTAGACGTTGTCTTTCAATATCTGGGAGTCATCGCCCCATCCCACGCAGGAGACCTTGGTCAGACGCTCACGGGTCACTCCTATGAGGTATGACGTGCAGTGGGTGGGGTAGTGCATAGGCGGGAACCCGTAGCGCCAGGTTCTCTTCTCGTTTTCGAAGAAAAGAGGCTCCAGGCCCGGGTGATGATATTCGGATTCCGTGTAGAAGATCTCGCCGAACTTCCCCTCCTTGTACCACTTGCGCGCCGAGATGACTGATTGGTGGTAGTAGCTCGTCTCGGCCATCATGTAGGTGAGACCCGTTTCCTTGACCGTGTCCAGGAGCTCCTCGCCTTCCTCGACCGTCATGGCCGCCGGGACGGCGCACATCACGTGCTTGCCGGCCCGCAGGCAGGCGACCGAATGCCGAACGTGATCGGGCGCTCCCGTGAATACGCTGACAGCATCAACGTTCTTGTCGAGAATCAGCTTCTCCAGGGATTCGTATGATTTGTCGCACTTGTAGGTATCCTTCAGGAGTTGCCGTCTCTCCGGCCGCAGATCGCTCACTGCTTCGACGACGCAGTCAGGATGCTCGTGCCAGTAAAAGGACGTACCGAACCCTCCGCCGACGACGCCCATTCTTATCTTCCCGTGACGCTTCATCGTGCTTGACTCCTTTGCAGAACCGAGATTCGAGGCAAGGGCAGCCCCGGCCAGTACAATGCCGCTTGTGCGCAGGAATTCCCTTCTGGAACAGCGGCGCGAGCGGCCAGGAGATGATTTTTTGCTCATGAGAACATCTGTCCCCGGTGGGTGTTTTATCGCCGCTGCCGGCGCTTAAGTTAGGTTTTCGTGGTTGAGGCGGGAAATCCTCCGGCTCCGTGCATTAGCCCGAAGGGAAGACAGGATTGCCGGCTGCTGTTGAAGAACCAGTTAGATGTCATCCAAGCAATCTTGTACGAGGATCTTCTTACGATGAATCTGAAACTCCGCGCTGCTCTTGTTGCCCTGGCATTGTGTGTCAGCCTGTTCCGCAGTGCTGCCGAAGCCGAGCCACTTCTCGACGCTGATGCCCGAAGCCGTGTAGACGCAGCCGTCGAGCAAGCCATCGCGCGGCACGTTACCCCCGGCGCTGCGGTCGTTATTGGCACGGCGGATCGCATTCTCTTCGCCCGGGGATATGGGAGACTGACTTACGACGAGACTTCGCCCGCCGCAACGCTGGATACGATCTATGACCTGGCGTCAGTGTCCAAGGCGGTTGGCACGGCGTCTGCCACAATGCTGCTGATTCAGGACGGGAGGCTGAACCTGGACGATCCGGTGCGCGGGTATATCCCGGCCTTTGACCGCGAGGACAAGCGCGATGTCACAGTCCGTCATCTTCTCTCGCACACCTCCGGGCTGCCTGCCTACACGAGCGCCGCAAAGGTAGAGGCGGACCGTCGTGAAGGCGAGTCGAAGGCAGATGCGTTGATCCGGTGCATCGTCTCCCTGCCGCTTCGTCATGAGACGGGAAAGGGACACGTATATGCCTGCTTGAACTTCATTACCCTGGCTCGTGTAAACGAGGAGGCCGCGGGCAGATCGCAGGAGGAGTTCCTGCGCGAGCGGCTCTTCGATCCGCTGGGGATGAACAACACGGGCTACTCGCTGACCGAAGATCAGAAGTCTCGTGCCGCTCCCACAATCGGAGGACGGAATTACAGGCAGGGGACCGTGCACGATCCGCTGGCGGCTTACTACAGCGACACCCGCCATTCCGGGGGCAACGCCGGCCTTTTCTCCAGTGCGAACGATCTGGCGAGATTCTGTCAGATGGTGCTGTCGAACGGTCGGTGGGGCGAGCGCCAGGTCTTCACTCCGCAGACGATTGATCTGTTTGCGACGAATGCCATTCCTCTGCGCGTGCGAAAGGTCCACGGACTGGGGTGGGAACGGTATCTCTTTCCGCCTTATGCGACTCGTCTGAACCGAGGTTTTGCGAAGGCGGTCCTCGGGCACGGTGGCTACACCGGTACTTTCGTCCGTCTCGACCGACTGGCGGGTACTTTTGTTGTCGTACTTACGAATCGCTGCTACCCGGACGATAACGGCAGCGACTGGCTTGTTCGGCGCGGGGTACTGAAGGTCGTGCTTGAGACAGACCCGATATACAAGGATGTGCTGACCCTCCACTAATATCGAAGAGGCTCCCCGTGGGGCAGGAGACTATGCGGCATGAACTCGGTGGAACGCGTGCATGCAGCGCTGAGACTTGAGCAGCCGGACCGGGTGCCGGTGGTCGAGTTCATCATTGATGAGAAAGTCGCGAGAGCGATTCTCCCCGACATGCGTGACGTGTATGACTTCATGGATCGCATGGACCTGGACGCGGTCGGATGCGGCGCATGCTTCCTGAACATGCATGACGATGGGGCAGGGACATACGTTGACGAGTGGGGTGTGACGTACAAATCCGGCGGGTCCGAGGTGGTTGCCCATCCCCTGCGCGGTCCGATAGCTACCATCGAGGACGCGAGAGCCTACGTGCCGCCGAACCCCGACGCGCCCTACCGCCTCGGAAAGCTCCCTGAAATCGTGGCACGCTATAAGGGAAAGCGCGCGATCTGCTTCCATCATCGAGCCGCGTTCATGTGGTCGGCCTACCTCATGGGGATGGACAATCTGCTCGCGTCATTGCTCGCCGATCCGGAACTTGCCACAATCGTGATGGACAAGGTGCTTGAGACTAACATGCGCATCGTCCGCAGCGCGATCCGGGCCGGTGCGGAGATCATCATACTGGGCGACGACTACGCGCATAATCGGGGAACCCTCATGAGTCCCGCGCTCTTCGAAGAGTTTGTCCTTCCGCGGTTGAAGAAGATGGTTTCGTTGATTAAGAACGAGGGCGCTTTCTGCATCAAACACTCCGACGGCAACATCTATTCGATCCTTGAGATGATAGTCTCGACCGGGTGCAACGGCATCAATCCCGTTGAGCCCGTGGCCGGCATGGACCTGAAGACCGTGAAGCGGATGGTGGGTGACCGTGTCTGCATAGTGGGCAACATAGACTGCGCGCATCTTCTGCCGCACGGCGCCCGTGGGGATGTGGAGGCGGCGGTTATCCAGGCAATTCGGGACGCGGCCGAGGGTGGGGGATACATCCTCTCGAGCTCGAACAGTATCCACAGCTCGGTTGATCCCCGGAATTTCGTGGCGATGATCAAGGCTGCGCACCGGCACGGCGCGTATGCTTAGGCAAGGAAGGATGTCGGACCTTGAAACGTTCGGAAATTAACAGAGCCGTTGAACAGGCGGCGGAGTTCTTCGACAAGATGAGCGTTCGCCTGCCTGCGTTTGCGTTCTGGCCGCCGGAGCAGTGGCATGCCGTGGGTCGCGAGGCGGATGAGATACGCGACTGCATGCTCGGGTGGGATGTTACCGACTTCGGTACCGGAGAGTTTTTGAGATTCGGGCGGACGCTCTTCACTCTCCGCAATGGGCAGCCCAATGATCCGCGTTACCCGAAGATTTACGCCGAGAAGTTCATCTTCAACCCGGAGGGCCAGCGCGCGCTCCTCCACTTCCATGTGTCCAAGATGGAGGACATCATCAACCGGGGTGGGGGCAACATTCTGATCGCCGTGTGGAAGGCGGGAGCGGACAACCGGCCGTCGGACAAGCGCTTCAGCCTGGTCATCAGCGGCGTCCGGAGGGAGCTCAGCCCCGGGGACATAGTGCGCATCGAGCCGGGCGAGAGCATCTGCCTGCCGCCGAGAACGCTCCATCAATTCTGGGGCGAGGAGGGAACGGGCCCATCGGTAAGCGGGGAGGTATCGAGCGTCTGCGACGACAGGACGGACAATTTCTTCCTGGAGAAGAGCGAGCGATTTCCTGCAGTAGAAGAGGACGAGCCAGCTCGTTACCTGCTCTGCCACGAATATCCGCGCGCTCGGCGGCATCTCTAAGGAAAAGGGTACCGGCCGGGCCGGTTAATCTCCATCGGCGTTTGCGGGCGCTGTGCTCAGAATGATGTTCCTGATCGCCTCGTCCGCTGTGCTATCTCTCGCCATGAGCGCGGCGCCTCGCGCTCCCATCAGATCGTCCCCCTCGACGAACCGTATCTCCGGAAGCAGGTTACCGGAACGGGCAACCTGCTTCGTGACGGTTTCGAGTATCGTCTGGCGGATCCCGGCGGGGAATCTGCTGAATATGCCCTCGATCAAAACTCTGTGTGGGTTATAGACAAGGATTCCGGTGTAGATGGCCTCAGCGAAGGCCGGGACCGCCTCCCGAAGCCATTCCTGTACTAGCGAATCCTCTGGCGACGCAAGAAGCTCTTGGAACGAGCGCTGATCGCCGTGCAGCCGGGCCAGCCTGAGCAGCGCCGCGCCGGTGCAGACATCGTGATAGCGGCGGGGCGGCGAAGTCGTACCGCAGGGCAGGAGACCCAGGTCGCCCGCGTAGTGCGAGGCTCCCGTGTAGAGCTGTCCGTTCCAGGCTACCGCCGCAGCCAGGCCGAACCTGTTCAATACCAGCATCTCAATGCCGGTATCCCGGGGGTTGTGCATTCTATGGTGACCGACCGCGAAGCAGTAGCTGTTGGCGGCGGCGATGACTGCCGTCCCGCAGGTGCGCTCTACTTCGGGAGCAAACTCGAGTACGTCTTCCCCGGATTGGAGTTCCGTTCTGACCCGGCCTCGTCGGACGTCCAGCACAGGACCCGGAAGCGCCAGGCCGAGACTGCAGACGTTCAGGCGATGCGCGCGGGCGGTTTCCGTCAATTCGCGGGCGATTTGTGCAACCGCTGAGACTATCTCCGCACGACCTGCCGTTGGGGCTATGGGCTGCCTTCGAGCGCAGGTTACGTTATTGGCGAAGTCCAGAATGACTCCCCGCACGTGCGTGGCCTCCAGGTCAACTCCGATGCTGCACCCCAGGTCCGGACGCAGAGTGATGACCTGCGACCAGGGGCCGCGCTTGCCGGTTTGCTTCTGTCGGCCTCCCAACAGAATGCCCGATTCCCTGAATCCGGCAACGAGCCGGAACACGTTGGGGAAGCTCATGCCCAGGTCTTCAGCCGCGCCCTTGCACGTCGCGCCGGGGTGATCGAGCACGTATCTGAGCAGCTTGATGTTTGTTCGCTCGGCCGCCTTCTGCTGCCTTCGAACGGAGTTAGCCGAGGTTGAATAGACCTTGGGCATTTTCGTACAGAAATCTTCCCTCGCTTTGGGCGCTCCAGCCCATTGCCCGAACCTTGCCGATCTGGTCCGCAAGGGTCTCGGGAAGCTCGGACGCGTGGACGTCCGACCCGAACACAATCTTGTCCGGTGCGCCGGGCCAGTACAACATCTCCTTGAACCAGCTTATCGGCTTCGCGTTCCGCCAGCCGTCGAGCCGGCCTGACATGTCTGCGTGGACGTTGGGATAGATTCGCGCCAACCCGCAGGCTTCTTCCGCCCATACGCCGCCCATGTGGGCCAGGATGACCTTCAAGTCCGGCAGCTCGTTCACGATCGCCTCCACGTGTATTGGTCGCGTTCTCTCCGCGGATACGCGCTCTCCCTTCATGGCTGGGATGTAGAAGAGGCCGGTGTGGAAGAGGCAAACCATGTCCATCTCCCGCGCGGTCTCGTATATCGGCAGATAGTCGTAGTGGCCATAGTTCTCCTTCGGAATATGGAGCTTCACACCTTTGAAGCCGCGCTCGGCCCACGTGCGCACCTTGCCCGGGCCGTCGAAGCCGGGGCGCACGTACACGTAGCCGAAGAAGCGGTCCGGATGTGACTCCACCGCCTTCAGTACATCTGCCTCATCGAGCGGCCCGCAGGTTTCTCCCGAGACGAAAAGAGTCTCGAACAGCGGACCCATGGCAATAAGCCCCGCCTTCTCGACAGAGAGCGCGTCCATCTGCCGAAGAAGCAAGTCCACGTAGCCCGGCTCGGAAACGAGATGGTGATGAACGTCTATTATCATGCGGCCTCCCGCTGACTGCAGCGGCCGGAAAAACTCGTCTGCAACTCGTCCCTCAGCCCTCACCCCGGCCTGCGGCCACCCCTCTCCCAAAGTTGGGAGAGGGGAGCGGGGGTGAGGGCCAGAGAAGGACAGTGCCAGCTTTTACCCCGACCCACTTTATCCGATGCCTGCTAGAGGATCATTGACAGCACGAGTGCGATGCCCGACGCGGCGAGCACGGCATACACTATCCGGCGAAACAGAATCTCATTCACACGGTGGTGGACTACATTGCCCAGCACCATGCCTACCACCGTGAAAGGAAGGCACAGCAGGGTCAGACGAAGTATATAGCCGTCCAAGGCCGAGCGGATCGCCCACTGCGTGATGAGTATCGTGTTGAGCGTGAGCCAGAGCATGCAAAGAGTGACGCGGAAAAGGCTCTTGTCCGGCAGCGCCTTCGCTGCGTATATCACTACCAGTGGCCCGCCCGAGCCAAATGCGCCGTGTATGATTCCGCCCAGGGGCAGGAGACTGCTCGCGAGCAACCGGGCTCTACTGCTGACGTTGCCCTCTGTACCTGCCACCGCGGCTTGCTTCAGGAGACCGTGGACGCCGACGCCGACCATGAAGGCTGCCAGCACCCACTTCAAGCCCGTCTCCGGCATCGCCCCGGACATCCAGATCCCGAGCGGCAGGCCGATTCCCGCCAGGGCCACTATCCGTCCGTACTCCGCCCACACGATCTCGCGCCTGGCGATGAAGACGATGTAGACGGTAAGCACCCATGCCTGGATCACCAGGACCGGCACGGCTACGTGTAATCCGAGCAGCAGCATCACAAACGGCAGGGCGAGCACGGTGCATCCGAACCCGGTTATGCCTTCCTGCACGTGCGTCAGGAACACGATGACGGCGACAAGGCCGTAGCGAACGACATCAGACACTCTTGGTTCCCTTCATCCCGGCCCGCCGCCTCACATCTGAAAAGCGACCAGCCTGAGTTCCGTCATCTCCTCTATGGCGAACCTAGGGCCCTCCCGGCCGAACCCGCTCATTTTCACGCCGCCGTAGGGCATCGGATCGGTTCTGAACGAAGGGGCGTCGTTCACGATGACGCCGCCAACCTCGATCTCTCGTGCAGCGCGCAGGGCATGGCTCAGGTTCCTCGTGAACACTCCGGCCTGAAGGCCGTACTTCGACGCGTTTGCGAGTTCGATGGCGTGATCGAAGTCGCGACACCTGACCACGCTCACCAGCGGGCCGAACGCCTCCTCCGTCCACACTTTCGCATCGCATGACACGTCGGTCAGCACGGTCGGCTTCAGAAGCGCTCCCTCCCTCTCGACGGGAAGCAGAGCTTTCGCTCCGGCGCTCACGGCCTCTTTGATCCACGTCTCGACCCGCTTCGCCGCCTCGTCTGAGATCATCGGGCCCATGTCCGTTGACGAATCGAGTTGGTTCCCTGTCCGGATACTCGCCACGAGGGGCACGAACTTCTCCAGGAATTCATCGTAGACACCGCCGTGAACTATGATGCGCTGCACCGAAATGCATACCTGACCCGCGATGGCGTATCCTCCCTGCCGAATCCGGGCCGCGGCATCGTCTATGTCGGCATCGTCCATCACGATCGCGCAGGAGTTGGAGCCGAGTTCCATCGCGGTCTTCTTCAGCCCCGCCGTCTTCGTTATACTCTCGCCGACCTCCGGACTGCCGGTGAACGTGACCATCCGAACCCTGGGATCCGATATCAGGAGTTTGCCGAGCGTGCCGCCGCTTCCCGTGATGATGTTAATGCCCTCAGGGGGCAGGCCCGCGTCGAGGAGCATCTGGCCCAGCATGAGGTCGGCGAGCGGCGTCGCGGTGGCCGGTTTCAATATCACGGAGTTCCCCGCCGCAATGGCGGGCGCGACCTTGTGGCAGGCGAGATTCAGCGGCACATTGAAGGGTGTGATGGCAAGGACTACGCCCACCGGCACCCTCATGTAGAAGCCAATCTTCGCCTCTGCGCCGGGCGTGGCATCGAACGGCACGGTCTCGCCCGATATCCTCTTCGCTTCCTCCGATGCGATTCTGATGGTCTGGACGGCCCTGCCCACTTCGTTCTGGGCCTCCCGCAAAGTCTTGCCGACTTCCTTGGCCAGCGTAGTGACGAACTCGTCAGACCTCTGCGCCAGGAGACCTGCCGCGTTCGCGAGGATATCCGAGCGCTCCCTGGCGGAAAGGCGTCTCATCTCCTCGAAGCCTCGCACGGCGCTTGCCAGAGCCTTCTCGACGTCCGAGGCATCCGCGGAGGGCACGGTGTCTATCAGCGAATCGTCGAACGGATTTCTTACCTCTATGCGTTCGTCTTTGTCGGTCCATCCGCCGGCGATCAACATCTTCATCCGAGGTTACCTCCGACAAGCTGTCATGCGGCTACTTCGGCACCTTGGCCCAGTCCTGCAGAAACTTGGCAAGCCCGGCGTCCGTCATCGGGTGCTCGAACAACTGCCTCATTATCTCGAATCGCATCGTAGTGATATGGGCGCCGGCAAGCGCCGCATCCAGCACGTGCAAAGGATTCCTCGCTGCCGCAACGATAATCTCCGTGTTGAAGTTGTAGTTGTCGTAGATCGTCTTGATCTGCTGCACGAGCTCCATGCCGTAATGCCCGGCGTCGTCAAGCCTGCCCACGAACGGGCTGATGTAGGCAGCTCCCACTTTTGCCGCGATGAGAGCCTGTGCCGCGCTGAAGTTCAACGTTGCGTTGATCCTTATTCCCTCGGCGCTCAGGACCTTCGTGGCCTTGATTCCCTCGAGTATCACCGGGATCTTTACGACGATGTTCTTGTGGAGCCGGGCGATGCGCCTGGCCTCCTCGATCATCTCCGGCGCGGTCGTGCTGCCGACCTCCACGCTGATCGGCCCGTCAACAATGGAGCAGATCTCCTGCACTACCTCCAGGAAGGGCCGTCCCGTAGCTGCAATGTGAGAGGGATTCGTCGTTACCCCGTCCAGTATGCCCCAGGAAGCCGCCTCCTTGATCTCTTCTACCTTCGCCGTATCTATGAAGAACTTCATACGCTGATCGCCTCCTGCGAGAGCTTTCTGTCGGAACTGTCCCGTGTGTTACCGAACTCAAGGGACAGAACAGTTGACAGGGAAAACTGTCTTATGTTATACAGTAACGATGCAAGGTGTCAAGCCCCGCTTTCCGACGTGGATCTCGACAGGTGTGTGCAATGGTTATCGGTGAATGGCCCTTCAAGCGCGGTGTTCGCATATGCGGCGCGACGATAGGACTGGCTTCGAACAACAACTCCCTCATCACCGATCCCCAGTACTTCGAATCCAGGATTCTGCAGTCGCTTTTAACGGATTTCTGGCGGTTGGAGAGCGTTCCCTACGAGGGCGAGGTAGATGCCGAGTTCTGGGTGCGCGACATGCCGGGCGCGGCATTGTGCTTGAGAGAGGAGAATGAGGGCCGCCGCCTGGTTCTGGAAGGAGACTTCACTGCGGCGGAGAGGTCCTGCAGCGACAACCGGTATTCCCTCTTCGGGAATCTGGGTCTCTTCTTCAAGTACGTGCTCGTGGTACTCGAGCGTCGGGGCGTGTTCAGCTTCCACGCGAGCGCGATCTATGACGAGAATGACGACCGTCTGGTGATGCTCGTCGGGCCGGCCGGATGTGGGAAGACGGTGTGCATCCTCTCGGCGATCGAGCAGGGGTGGAAGGTGCTCACGGTCGAGATGGCGCACTGTGAGCTCCGGGGCAACGACCTGGTCATCCACAAGGGAGCCCTGTACGATAACGTGCGGGTGGGCAACCTCACCGTGGATTTTCCGGGGGCGGTCGGACGGCTGAAGATAGAGATTCCGAAGGTCGCCGACGTGTGGGGCCACAAGTTCGCTATTGACTTGAACCCGGTGGCCGTTCAGCCCGATTACCTCGTGAATCCGAGGATCTCGGTGGTCTTTCCGAAAGTGGAGATGGGCCGCGGTGACCCCGGAATATCGGCTGTCCCTAAGGGACGAGGTCTTCGCCGCAGGCTGTTCGACAACCTGACGGAGAAGATCGGCTCGACTCTCCTGCTCTACGACGAACTGCCGGTTCAGGGGTTCGACACTTCCGAGCTGGGGAGGGCTCGTCTGGCGTTCGCAGATGAGTTCGTGAATCGCATAACCGAGGCCCGATCGGTGCTGACGGGTCCGGAGTACTGTATGAAAGGAATCTGAAAGTGGCAAACGCTTGGGAAAACGTGTTTGAGATGCCCGTGCCGGGCAGGACTCGAAAGCCTCGGGAGTCGGGGTTCACTATGGTGATAGACAAGGGCCTCGGTATCAGGCAGACCATAGACCTGATGGAGCTCGCCTCGGAGTGGATTGATGACATCAAGCTGACGTTCGGGACATCGGCCTTCTATACGGGCGACCTGCTTTGCCGGAAGAACGAAATCATCCGGTCGTACGGCGTAGATGTCATGCCCGGCGGTACGTTCTTCGAGGTCGCGATCTGGCAGGGGAGAGTGCCGGAGTACCTGAAGCGCGCGAAAGAGCTCGGTTTTACCATGATCGAGGTAAGCGATGGTACCATCGAGGTCTGCTCCGACCTCCGGAAGGACATCATCAAGCGTTCGCTGGACGCTGGCTTCAGGGTGATCAGCGAGGTCGGGAAGAAGGATCCCGACGAGAAGATCGCAACCGAGCTGATGCACCAGGAGATCGCGTGCGACCTGGGGCTCGGCGTCTACAAGGTCATCGTCGAGGCTCGCGAGGCCGGCAAGGGAGTCGGCATCTATGACAAGGACGGGAAGGTCAAGGAGGACGAGATAGACGCGATCGTCAGCGGCGTCAAGGACCCGAACGATCTGGTGTGGGAAGCGCCCTTGAAGAACCAGCAGCAGCACTTGATTCTCCGGTTCGGCTGCAACGTGAACCTGGGGAACGTGCCGCCGGAGGAAATCCTTGCTTTGGAGGCGCTTCGCCAGGGCCTCCGCGGTGATACGCTCAAGCAGGCATATACGGCAAAGCCGCGGTACAAATAAGAACATGGGAGGGCGAGACTCCTGTCGAGCCGTATTCTGGCAATAACCAAAACAGACGGCTCGTGAGGACCCTCGCCCTCCCGCGGAAACACGGGATGGGGAGGAGCAGCATGAAAAAGGAAGTCTGGCCGGGACTGGGACTCGCAGCCTTACTCGCCATTGCGGCATACGGGCTGAATCAGCTTCCCTTCGCGCCTTTCACAATGCCGGGCAAGGATCCGCAGCATCCCCAGCACCCGATCGAGAGCGTTCTGCTTGCGGTTTTGCTGGGGCTGCTGGTGAACAACTTAGTTAAGCTCCCGAAGTCAGTCGGACCAGGCGCGAAGTACTGCCTGAAATCCATACTCGCGCTGGGCATAGTCTTCATGGGCTCGAAGCTGAACTTCTTCGACGTTCTCAAGATCGGCGGCCTGTCGGCCGGGCTGGTGGTGATCGTGATCGGCGTCGCGCTGACAGTGGCGCTCAGGCTTGGCAAGTTGATGGGGATTCGCGAGAAGCTGGGCGCGCTCATCGCGGTCGGCTGTACGATCTGCGGAGGAAGCGCAATCGCCGCGACTGCGCCCGCGATCGAGGCCGAAGAGGCGGACGTGGCCTTTGCAGTCGGCACGATCACCATCTTGGGAGTCGCCGCCATGTTCCTCTATCCCGCTATCGCCGCGATGATCGGCTTGACGAACGTCGGCTTCGGCATCTGGGCGGGCACGGCCATCCACAACACCCCGCAGGTTGTGGCGGCGGGCATGATACACAGCCCCGTGTCGGGAGAAGTCGCCACCACGGTGAAGATGACGCGCAATCTGTTTATCGCGCCGATAGTCATTCTCTTCGGCTACCTGTTCCGCAGCCGCCGAGCCGGGGGCAAAGAGGTCAAGCTGAACTACAGGGAGCTGTTCCCCATGTTCGTGCTGGGGTTTGTTCTGATGGCGCTGTTCCGCACCGGCACGGCGCACTTCGGCATGGTGGGATCGGCTAAGGAGCCGCAGGTGCTCTGGCCGCTGTTCCAGGGCTTCGAGAAGCTGAGCATGTGGCTGATAACGACCGCGATGGCGGGTATCGGCCTGACCACGAACCTGGGCGACATGAAGAAGCTGGGTTTCAAGGGATTTGCGGTTGGCCTGATAACGACCGTTATCGTGGCGACCATCAGTGTTCTCCTTATCTTCGGCTTCCACCTGAACGGTCTGGCGGTCGCCAGGTAGGTGAACATGGAATGCGCCCTGCGAGCGCCCCATTCCGCAAGGCCTTGGATGACTGATGGAGATTGCCTTCGCATACGGGAATGCACACATCGCGCTCGACCTGCCGGACGAGCGAGTTCTCGCCGTCTGCCGTGCGAACGGCCTGCCCGGAGTGCCCGATCTCGCAGCGGAGATCGAGCGCGCCCTCCGAAACCCGATAGAGTCGCCTTCCCTGGAATCGCTCGCCGCCGGGAAGAAGTCCGCCGCGCTCGTGGTGGACGATGTCTCGCGGCCGGTGCCGTATCCTGAGGTTCTCGCACCTGTCCTGGAGACACTCATCCGCGCGGGCATCCACGAGGACCGCATCTCCGTCATAGTGGCCACCGGTCTCCACCGACCGATGACTTCCGAAGAGCTCGATTCCTGGATCGGGCCGTATCGCGGGCGTGTGCGGATCTTCAACCACGAGCCCGACGATCGCTCGCATCTTGTGGACCTCGGCGTGACTTCGCTCGGAACACGCATCAAGATCAATCGAACCTTCGCCGACGCGGAACTCAAAGTACTCACCGGCGACGTGGACTATCATCAGTTCTGCGGATACGGCGGGGGAGCGAAAAGCGTTTACCCCGGTCTGGCCGACCGTGCCGCGATTGAAACGAATCACTCCCGGATGGAGATTCCCGGCACCGGCATGGGTCGCATCGAGGGCAACCCGGTCCGCGAGGAGATTGACGAGGCAGGCCGGATGGCGGGCGTGGACTTCATCTTGAACGTGGTCCAGAACTCGCGCAAGGAGGTCGTCGCGGCGTTCGCCGGTGATCTGATCGCGGCTCACAGGGCCGGGGCGCAGTTGATTGATCGGATGTACAAGCTGAGCGTTCCCGCGCGTGCGGACGTCGTGATCGCGTCGCCGGGCGGATATCCGAAGGACATTGACCTTTACCAGTCCCAGAAGGCTCTCTCGGCGGCCCGCCGCGTTGTTCGGGACGGCGGCAGGATATTCATCCTGGCTGAATGCAGGGAAGGGCACGGGAGCGAGCTCTTCGACCGCTGGATGCGGGAGGCCAGGACGCCCGATGACATCTTCCGCCGGATTCGGGAGCGGTTCATCATGGGCGGACACAAAGCCTACCAGTACGTTCGCGACATGCAGGGTGTGGAGGTGTATCTCTACAGTTCGCTGCCAGCGGAGCAGGTGGAAGCTTACTGGCTGAAGCCGCTCGGTTCACCGCAGGAGATACTCGACCTGATCCGTCGTGAGGACAGGATCATCTGCCTGCCGGACGCGGCCCTGACGTGCGTAGAGTGCGTGTAGCGCCGCCGGCTCGGCGGCACCCCAAGCCGGCAAGCTGCCGGCGCTACGGTAGCCGGCTCGGGAGGACCCTCGCCCTCCCACCCATCCGCGTTCATCGTTCCGCGTTCGATGTTGGGCGTTGGCTGTTGAACGTTGGACGTTCCCTATTCCGCCTGTCCCTCGGATCCCAGTGCCCGGATGATCTCCTTCATGTCCTCTTTCAGGCGGTCCTTCACGGCGAGCATGATCTTCCAGGGATGGCCCGCGTGGTCAAGTGTGTCGGAGTATTCGTTGAAGTAGGCGATATAATTCGCCCTGAACGGCTCGCCGAAGTTCATCTTGGCTATTCCTGCGCTCACCAGGCCGCGCACGAGGTCCGGCGGAATGCCGCAGGTGCCGTGCTGAACCAGCGGAACAGGCACTCTCCGGCGCAGCTCCCGAACAAGGTCGAGGTCAATCCGGTCCTGAAGCTCGTAGATGCCGTGCTGAGTGCCGTCTGCCACCGCCAGCATGTCCACTCCCGTCTCCTCGACCAGGCGCAGCGCATCCTCGGGATCGGTCGTCGGAGCGCCGGCATGTGCGCTGGAATGAGCGCCTCCCGCGACATGGCCGACCTCCGCCTCGACCGACACGCCGAGCGGCCGCACCGCCTCGATGACCCGGCGTGTGTTTCGGATGTTCTCTTCCAACGAGAGATGCGAGCAGTCTATCATCACCGACGTGTATCCGGCTTTGACGGCGCGCATCACGGATTCCATGCTTGTTCCGTGATCCAGATGTAGAGCGATTGGAATTGTCGCATCTTTCGCCAGGTGCGCGGCCTGCATCGCCGCATACTCATATCCTCGATATGCCAGGTTCGGCTCGTAGGTCTGGAGGATAAGCGGTGACCTCAGCTCCTCGGCAGCCTCTATCGCCGCGCGAGTGATGTCGTACGTGCCGCCGTTCGTATTGAAAGCCGGAACGGCATAGCCCTGTCCTCTAGCCTCGTCCGTCAGCACCTTCGCGTTGCAGAATTTCATCGCCGTGTCTCCCCGTCTCCGTGTCGCCGTGTCACCTAGGATTCCTCCTCGCCGGTGTCCAGCGTCATATTCACCATGGGCGCCTCGGCCGCCAAATCGGTCAGCAGTACCTCGACGTTCGAATGCTCCTGTACCAGGGAGGCCGGGCAGTCGGGGCTTATCGGTCCGAACAGGGCCCGACGCATCGTGCCCGCATGCCAAGTTCGCATGAAGGTAAGGCATATCCGCTTCGAGGCCAGGATCTCCTTCATGCCGACAGTCACCGCGCGGCGCGGGATGATTGACCAGTTCCCATGAGTTCCGCCCATCGCCATCTGCGTGCAGCTCTCGCGCGAGATTGTGACTATCCGGGCGGCGCAGTTCCGCACCCAATTGATGTCCTTCTCCGGCTCGGGCGGGTCGTTGAACGCCAGGTGACCCGAGATGCCGACGCCCCCGAAGCACAGGTCCACTCCGCCCATGGAGAGAATCCTGCGGCTGTACTCTCCGAGTATATCCGGCAGAGGGAAGATGACGCGGTCCATCGAGAATCCCAGGGCCGGGTCCAGCCTGGAAACCAGGGATTTCCTCATGAAGGCCTTGAAGCTGAGGGGATGCGATTCCGGTATGGGATCGCCCTTCTCGTCCAGGTACTCGTCCATCATGAATATCGTGAGCCGGTCGAGCGAAACTCTCTCGCGATTGCACAGGTCTGCAAGCGGCTCGTAGAGCAGGGGACCGACGGGCAGAATCAGCGTCGTGTCCCTGGCGTCGGAGTTATTGCGCCGAATAAGCTCGACCACCCGACGCGCGGCCTCCTGATTAAGGGCAGCATGATCGCGGACGATCTGAAACGGGAACGCGCATCGTTCCTCGAATTGCTTTCTGGAAATGCTGTAGCAGTCCATGCGGCTTTCTCCTTCGGCGGTGATCTGTCGTCTGCGTGCAGATCAGCTCGCAGCCTTGACATATCGCGGCATTATTCTATAACATAAGACAGTTTTCTTGTCAACCGTTTGCCCGGAGGGTGCGTGTAGGACTTGTCCACCTGGGCCCGGGACTCGAAGTCCCGGTCTACTGTCATGCAAAAGCAGGCTGAAGCAGGCTCAGATCGTGCTTGGTGCACCGGTAGCGGGCAGCGTCCCAGCTCGCTTTAGCTTGCTTCGGAATCCCGGTAGACTCACCATTCTCCCGCCCAAGGCGGGATCCCGAGGCAACCGGGAGATGGTGAGGCGCTGGCGCTGCCAGCAATCTCTAGATACACCTTTCCTCGGACGAATTCGAAAGGGAATGCTGTCATGGCGCTCGTTGACGTGGCACTGGTGCTCAGCTTTCTGGCGCTGATGTTCCTGGCGGGCATCTACTTCTCACGCTGGATCAAAGAGGCGGACGACTTCTATGTGGCGAGTCGGCAGCTCACCCCGTTTATTCTCGCCGCGACGATAACTGCGACGAACGTGAACATGTACAGCTTCGTCGGGCAAGCCGGTGCGGCTTACAAGAGCGGGCTGGGCATCATCTGGCATACCTGGGTCGGGAACATGGCGCTTGTCTTTTCGGGGATTTTCGTCGTCCCGATACTTCGGCGGCTGATGATCCGGACGGTGCCCGAGTTTCTCGAAATGCGCTACAACCGCCACATCCGCCTCTTCATCGGCCTCGTCTGGGCATTCAAGCTGTGCTTCTGGCTCGCCGTGATCCTGATGGCTGCTACAACCGCCGCCCAGGGGATAACAGGCGTCTCGAATCCGTGGATCTGGTTCACCGCATTCGCCGTCATCGCCATTATATACAGCGCCGTCGGCGGCGCCTGGGCCGTGTCAATGACCGACACGATACAGTTCGTGTTCATGCTGGGCGGCGCGCTCATAGTGCTGCCGGTCGCCATGAGCGCGGTGGGCTGGATGCCGAACCTGCTGCACACGCTTCGCGCGGGAGGCATGTCCGAACACCTCAAGTTCATCACGCAGGGCCAGGAGTTCAACTGGCTGTTTATAGTCTCGATGATCCTGCTGTCCACCAAGTGGGCCTGCGTTGACCAGGCGATCCTTCAGCGGGCGTTCGGCGCGCGCGACCCGCGCACCGTTGCGAAGGGCATGGTTCTCTCGGGAATCATCACCACTCCGTTCGCGTTCCTCTGGATCATGCCCGCGCTGGCGAATGCCGTATTGCTCCCGGGAGTGGACAGGCCGGATATGGTGATGCCCATGTTCTTCGCCAGGTACCTCGCGCCCGGCGTGCTCGGACTCGTGATGTGCGGGCTTCTGGCGTCCCAGATGTCAACCATAAGCGCGGACATCAATTCGGTAGCCACGCTGTTCACCAGTGATGTCTACCACAACATATTCAGGAAGGCATCGCCGAAACACCTGCTCAAAGTTGTGCGCGGAGCGACGCTGGCAAGCGGCGCGCTGATGATACTCTTCGCATACTACGTCGTGAGTCGGTTCGAAGGAGTTGTTCAAGCCAACCTGACGATCGTGGGCATAGTTGACATGCCGGTTTTCGTCATCACGATCGTTTACGGCCTGTTCTCGCGGAGAACGAACTGGCAGGGCGCGATCGGCGGATACATCCTGGGAGCGACCGCCGGTGCATGGTGCTTCAAGTACTTCAGCGGGAATCCGGATCTGTCGGCCTATCCGATCGTGCATACCTTGTTCGGGCCGAACGTCATGTGGGACCAGTGGGCGAAGAGCCTCGCGACTCTGGCGAGCACCTTCGCTGCTCTGGTTGGGACGCCGCTCGTGAGCGCGTTCTTCCCAAGGCCCGCGATCACCAAGGACGCACAGCGGATACTCGGCGCCTTCAAGAGCGCCGTTGCCGCCACCTCGGATGAGGAAATCCATCTGCTCCCGGTGACTCGGCGCGGAAAGCTGGGACTGGCGCTGATGGCTGTCGGCTTTCTCGCATTTCTGTTCGGGGTACTGTCCGGAAGCGTGGCGTTCGGCGCGGCGTCTCAGTTCGCCGTCGGAGGAATGCTTGTCTTCTTTGCAGGCGGCCTGATCAGAGTCTACAGCGACTAAGCACTCATACTCGTACTCACTCGCGCATCGAGGAGGCCCGAGAGTGTTCGACTGGATGACCTGGGGAATCTGGGGGATAGGCTTCGGAATCCTGGTGGTGTGGATAATCGTCCCTATCCGCGAGTTCAAGCAGATGTTGAAACGTCTGCACGAGCGGAAGGACGAGTGACTCCGGACGCGAGAGGTTTCTGGCGCCCATTGCCCAACCATTTCAGCGCACGCGGGAATGCCTCGCCCGGAGGAGAGGACGTAAGCCTATGTTCATTGACATTCACACGCACGTTTCGCCGAGCCGGACTGTCACCCGGTCGGACGGGACCACTTACTGTACGCCCGAAGTGCTGCTGTCCAAGCTGGATGAGGCCGGTATAGACAAGGCCGTTCTCCTGCCTATGCCGATTCCCGAGGGC
>Ga0315294_10001870_pt1 | contig 23155 bp, 15 predicted proteins | sample YL17G13_40_MG_FD_203626 | JGI IMG/M metagenome (GOLD analysis project Ga0315294, IMG submission 203626) | Sediment microbial communities from Yellowstone Lake, YNP, Wyoming, USA - YL17G13_40 | ecosystem: Environmental > Aquatic > Freshwater > Lake > Sediment | place: USA: Wyoming | collected...
TCCAGCACGGCGTTGCCGACTGCCGGGGCGACCCCGTCCATCGGGATTTCCGCCACAGCCTTGACGCCGAAGGGATGGGTCGGCTCGAAGGTCTCGACGAAGATGGCGGTCAGTTCGGGCATCTCGTCGGCGCGGAAGATATGATAGCTGCAAAAGTCCCGTTCACGGGCAAGGATTACTGAATGCTCTCCTGTGATAGATATTTACGGCGTTATGTAATCTGTCCGTGTGAAAACCAATTTCACGTCCGGTGGTGTTGTCGCGTCAAAAATGAATTGACCGGTCACGTAAATACCCGCCGGACATTTATTATTCTGTATCGCCAGGTTTATTTGATTGCCCAAGAAGGCTGAATCGCCGCTGCCTAAATCGAGGTCACAGGTTGTTGTGGTGGGCATCTGGCTGCTTTGCTGTACCAGTGTGTGAACAGAGCTGAGAGTTGCAACAAAACGCGGGATATGCCATCGGTCAAAATTGGCTGAATAAGGTGGTGGCAGCCGCTTGGTGGTGTCGGAACTGGCCTCGAAAATGCCCAGCATTGGCTTCCCTTCCGGGTTGGTATAGTTCTCGAGCGCATCGACTCCGGCCTTGGTTGTCGGCCAGATACTGTATGGCAGGGCAAAGAAATTGTTCAGGCGGGGGATCAGGTCTGGTCGGCCAGCTCGCAACAGCAACTCGCGAAGATAGGTGTCATTGTTAAGAAGTTCGTGTTTGATCCCGTTCACATCAGACTTGTCAAGTCGGACATGCAAATACGTGTGGTTGTACACGAGAACATCGTGGTCTATGCACCAGACGATGGCACGCGCCAGTTTGTCCTGCCAGTCGGGTTTGTCCGGATTGGCATAAAGCTTATCCCCCAGGGTGGCAAAGAGGATGGCGTGGAATCCGAAATCCGGATGTTCCTGGTAGAACTGCCATAGCATCCCGATTCCGGTTTCGGGCGAGGGTGTCCCGTCGTCCAACAAGGTGATCTGGTTGTTAAAAAACAGATCGTCCATTGAAAAGATCAACGGATGCCTGCCGGGCGGAATTTCCAGACCACCGGCGACCCATTTCTCGAAAGAGACCAGGGAATAGCCGCTGGCGTACAGGTCTTCCAGTTCCTGGCGGAAGTCCGAAAAGCGTACTTTCAGGGATGTCGAATCGGGAGCAATATCCGCCGCGAACTGGTGATAGAGCAGGATCGGTACGTCGGGGTCTTTTGACCAGACGGTGGCTGTGATTAACTTCCCCGGAGTAGGCGAAGGCGTTTGTGAAGGGGCTGCGGTTTGGGTGGGCGTCGAAAAAACAGGAGATGGCGTGACGGTTGGCTCTCTGAGGGCATTCCCATTGCCGGTGCCACAGGCGCAGCAATAGAGAAGAACGATGACTAGAAGTATCCAGGACTGTTTTCTCATCTGGCCCTTTTCTGGAAAGCCTGCCACAAACGTTCCGGCGTGACCGGGTTCTCGTCTATCTGCACACCGACCGCGTCCAGCACGGCGTTGCAGACTGCCGGGGCGACCCCGTCCATCGGGATTTCGGCCACGGCCTTGACCCCGAACGGGTGGCTCGGCTCGAAGGTCTCGACGAAGATGGTTGTCAGTTCGGGCATCTCGTTGGCGCGGAAGATGTGATAGTTGGCAAAGTCGCGCTCGCGGGCGCGGCCTTTTTCGTCATATACCATTTCCTCGCAGACCGCGTAGCCGAGCGCCTGGGTCATGCCGCCCTCGATCTGGCCGGAGGCGGTCAGCGGGTTGACGATAATGCCGCTATCCACCGCCATCACCAGTTTATCCACCGTGACCGCGCCGGTTTCGGTGTCGACGGTCACTTCGGCGAACTGGGCTGCGAACGGCGGTGGGGAGGACGGCGAAACGTAGGAGGCCACGTCCATGATCTGTTCCTGATCGTTGCGGTGCAGGCTGTCGAGGGCGATTTCGGACAATGAGACGGAGCGTCCGTCGGGAGCGATTGCCTGTTTGTTGATCAGTTGGATAGTTTCGTAGCTCGGTAGTTGGAGCAATTTGGCTGCACGGACTTTGATGCGTTCGGCGCACTGCTGCGCGGCCTTGACCACCGCCGCGCCGGAGATGTAGGTGGTGGATGACGCATACGCGCCCTTGTCGAAGGGGGTGAAGTCGGTATCGGACGAGTAGACCAGGATGTCCTCGGTCGGGATGCCCAGCACCTCGGCCGCCATCTGCGCCAGGACGGTGTCCGACCCGGTTCCCAGGTCCGTGGCGCCGACGAGCAGGTTGAAGGAGCCGTCGTCGTTCATCTTGATCGACGCCCCGCCCATGTCTAAATAGGGGATGGCGGTGCCTTGCATGACTAGCGCGACTCCGATACCTTTACGCTTTGCCATCTTTGAAGTGTCACGTGTCATGTTTTTACTTGACACTGGAATACGTGACACTGAAACACGCCAAGATTCATTCCCAAACTTCTCATCCCACCCAATCGCCGTTTTGCCCTGCCGCACGCATTCCTCTAGCCCGACGGTGTGGATGGTCTCCGGGTGGGGCTCGCGGCCCTCGTTCCAAGAGGTGCTGAAGGGTTGGAACTCTCCGGGGCGGATGGCGTTCTTCAGGCGGAACTCGAGCGGGTCGAGGCCGAGCGCCCGCGCGATCTTTTCCATGTGGCGTTCGACCGCCCAAAATCCCTGCGGCACGCCGTAGCCCCGGTACGCACCGGATGGCGGCGTGTTGGTGTAGACCACGTCGGCATGGAAGCGGATGTTGGGTGACTGGCGATATTCGTTGTCACCCACGTACAGCGCCATGGCTTTCTGCCCGGTATTGCCGGTCACGGTGAGAGCGTGGCAGCCATAGGCGCCGGTGTCGCTCAGAATGCGCATTTCGTTGGCGGTCAACGTCCCGTCGCGCTTGACGCCGGTTTTCATCCAAATGCGCATCGGGTGACGCGAGCGGGCGGCAATGAACTCTTCCTCACGGTTGTATTCGTAGATGACCGGCCGGCCGGTCGCGATGGTCAGGTGGGCGGCCACGTCTTCCATCAGGACCTCCTGCTTGCCGCCGAACCCGCCGCCGATCCTCGGCTTGATGACCCGGATGCGTTTGACCGGCAGTCCCAACACCGGGGCCAGTTGTCGCCGCACGTGGAACGGGACCTGGGTGCTGGTGCGGATGACCAACCGGTCGTCCTCGTCCCAATATGTCACCGTGACGTGCGGCTCGATGGAAGCTTGCTGGACCTTGGGGACGGCGTACTCAGCCTCGAAAATTTCATCCGCTTCGGCGAAACCTTTTTCTACGTTGCCGATGTCAATGCGGATTTTGGCGGCCAGGTTGCGAGTCGGGTCGGAGTCGGCGAAGTTGACGTACTCCGGTTCGTCGTGGAGGCGCGGCACTCCGGGTTTCATCGCGTCTACTGAGTCGAGGAGAGCTGGGAGAATCTCATAGTCCACGTCAATCAGCTTGAGTGCGGCCTCGGCGATTTCGGGCGTCTCGGCGGCGACGAAGGCGGCACGGTCGCCCACGAAGCGGACTTTGTGATCCAGCGAGAAGGAATCCAGCGGGCCGGGGATCGGGTCGGATTGGCCAGCGGTGGAATAGACCACGCGCGGGATGTCCTGCCAGGTCAGCACGGCCGCCACGCCCGGCAGGGCTTTGGCCTTACTGGCGTCAATCTTCTTGATACGGGCATGCGCATGTGGTGAATGCAACACCTTGGCGTGTAACATGCCGTGCAGATTGATGTCGGCGGTGAAGGTGGGTTTGCCCTGGGCCAGTTTGACCGCGTCCACTTTTGGTTCAGGTTTGCCGACCACCTGGTAGAGTTTTGTTTCGGGGGCAAGTACGATTTTGGGTATCGTTTGAGTAAAGGTAATCAGGGATTTGGAATCAGGTAATAAGGAGTCGGGACTGGCGAGAAGTTCCTGGCCTCCAAATTCCTGATTACCTACTTCCTTTTTCCCCCTCATCACTGCCGCTGCCCTTAATATTGCCTGCACAGGCTTCGCGTAGCCAGTGCAACGGCACAGCACACCTGCGATCGCCTCGCGCACTTCCGCTTCGGTGGGATTTGGATTCTTATTCAGCAGGGCCTTGGCTGCCAGGATCTGCGCCGGGGTGCAGTAGCCGCACTGGATGGCCCCGGTCTCGATAAAAGCTTGCTGGAGGGGGTGCAGGCCGCTGGTCTTCTTCCAGCCCTGGTCGGCGTGTTCACCTAACCCCTCGATGGTGACGATATTATGCCCTTCAGCCTGTGCGGCTAGCAGCGTATAGGCATTGACTGGTTTGCCGTCCAGCAGGACGGTATCCGCACCGGAGAGTCCCTGCTCATCGCCGAACTTGACACCGTGGTAACCGAGTTGGCGGAGAGAGGAGAACAGAGTTTCGCCGGGCGGGCAGGTAATTTTATGGGATTTGGCGTTAACAGTAAGAGTGACGTCCATCAATATGCTCCTTCGGACCTCTCCCCTGGCTCCTGCCACAAAGGGGAGGGGGCTAGAGGGTTAAGTCCGTTTTGCGATAAGCCAAGCCATGCCGGTCGCGATGCCCGTCAGCAGCAATCCGATTACTGCTACGAAGAGCCCTTGGATCAGCGACAGCAATGCGATATAACTCGTATAGAACTCCGGCAACGTCCATGTGACGAGGGGGCCGTTGACGGCGAAGCTGACCAGCACAGGCAAAGCCAGCAGATAAATCGTGAGAAAGACGAAGCCCAGCGAAGTTTCCGCAGCCTTGCGAGAGCCGAGGCGGACGGCGCCCGCCCCGAACACGGCCACCAGCCAACCGATGACCAGCGCGACCAAAGCCGTGGTAGCCATGTAAGTAATGAGCCACATCTGGCCTTCGACTGAACTGAGTGAGTAAGTCCTTCCGTCCAAGATGGCGTAGCGGAAATTGAATAGCAGGACATAAACCAGCGTGCCGATGGCCGGCCAGAGGTTCTTTTTATTACGGCGTAAGACCAGGATCGTTGCCGGGATTGCTGCGATGATGAGCGCCAGCAGGGTGCGCCAGAGTCGCTCGCCCGACAATCGCCGGGCGCGTACACTGTCCATTGCATTGTGTGTGGCCGTGACCACTTCACGACCTTCGGGGACTTTCCCGGTCGCTCCAAGTGCAGCCGTGTATGCCTCGAACAGGTGGTCTTGCTGCACGGCCAATGCTGCCTGGATGGTTGTGTCTTGTTCGGGCGTCAGCGTAAGCATGTTGGTCAGGATGTGGCCCTGGCTTGTGGCAGGGATATTTGTCCCCAGCAGGGCGGCAATCATCGGCGCGATATCCACCATGTTCATGTTTCCGTATTGCCCCGGTCTGATCCCGGCGCCGGCCATCACGAACGGTTCGAGCAGCGTGACCGGCTCCGGGCCGCCGTGCCCGCCGCGGTCAATTTGTCCGTGGTCGGAAAGCACGATAACGGTATCCAGCTTCAGGTCCAGAGCGGAGACGACCTGACGCAGGTAGTCGTCGCAACGCGCCGCGGCGGCGTTCCAACGCGGGTCGAGCGGCCCGCCCTCGTGATGTCCGGCATAGTCCACCTGGTCAAGGTGGATGAGCACCAACTGGTAGTCTCCGGCAAGCATCGGCAAGGCCGCGTTCATCACGTCCTGGTCAGCGGCGGCATCTTCACCGGGGGTGTAGAAGCCAGCGTCCACGGCCTGCTGCGGGACGAGTTTCTCGAACCAATAGTAGCCGGAGATGGCAGTGCGCAGGCCGAGTCGGTGGGCGGCCGAGAAGATGTCGTCCTGGGTGAAGGTGGGGATTTCCTCGTAATCCAGATTGACGGCGGGGCCATCGTTGATGTCGGGCCATGCGCCGGTCAGCAGGGTGGTGTAGCCCGGCTCGGAAAATGACGGGGGCTGGCTGTGCATGGTGGCCGAGGCGCCCTGGCTGCGCAGCTCGTTCAAGTAAGGCATGACCTGGCTATCGAGTGCCGTATCCGTGCGCAAAGCGTCAACCAGGACAATTATGACACGACGGGTAAGCTGTGTGCCGAGCGGCGTGCCCGGCGCGGGCGGACTATTCCGCAGCGGCGAACGGTAATTGAAGACAGAATCCATCAGGCCGGTGGCCCAGAAATAGCCAACGGCAGCGAGGACGAGACAACTGACGACCCCGATGATGAGCCAGCGATATTGTTTCAAGAGGTTTCTCCTTTTTTTGAGTGTATCCGAATTTGCTCCCGCAGCCGGTCAATCGGGACATTGTGCCTGTTCCCGTCTTCGAAGAGCCAACAATCCCAGCCGTTGGCTGGAGTGCCGTTTGCCAAGGTTTTGGCGACGCCATGAATGGAGCCGGTCAACTCGCCGCACTGGATGTGACCATCGGCCAGCACGGTGGCGGTGATTCCGTCCCGGAAGAAATACAACGTCTGCCCCGGTTGGAGTAGACCGGCCTCCAGCAGCACCCCAAACGGGATGCGTTGCTGCTGGCGCGGGTTGGGAATTTGCAGTGCAGACTCGGGCGCAGGTTCTACGGCGGCGATGCGTTCCCGAGCAACCTTGATATAACTTTCGTCGCGCTCGATGCCGATGAAGTGACGGCCCAGTTTTTTGGCGACCGCGCCGGTCGTACCGGTGCCGAAGAAGGGATCGAGCACCACATTGCCAGGGTTGGTGGAGGCCAGCAGGACGCGGTAGAGCAGGGCCTCCGGCTTTTGCGTGGCATGGGCTTTTTCGCCGTTGACTTTTATACGTTCCCTGCCGGTGCAGAGCGGGAGATGCCAGTCTGAGCGCATTTGCAGGTCGTCGTTCAACGACTTCATGGAATGATGGTTGAAAGTATATTTCGCGCCTCTGACTTTTTGCGCCCAGAGCAGCGTCTCGTGGGCGTTGGTAAACCGGACTCCTCGAAAATTCGGCATGGGGTTGTCTTTGATCCAGGCCACGTCATTCAGAATCCAGAAATCCAAATCCTGCAAGATCGTGCCGACACGGTAGATGTTGTGATATGAGCCGATAATCCAGATCGTGCCGGTATCCTTGAGCACCCGGCGGCAGGCCGAGAGCCAGCCGTGCGTGAACCGGTCGTATTCTTGGAAACTGGCGAACTTGTCCCAGCCATCGTCTACCGCATCCACCTTGGTCTGGTTGGGACGGTACAGTTCATGCGAGAGTTGCAAGTTGTAGGGCGGGTCGGCGAAGACCAAATCCACCGAGGCCTCGGGGAGTTGGGCGAGGATTTCGAGGCAGTCGCCGGGGAGGATGGTGTCGAGGGGAATGGTCATCGTCTATTTCAGTTGTGCGAGTATTGCATTCCAATCTGGGCCGTTGGGCATGATGAAGAGACATTTGCCTTTGCTGAGTTCTGCCCATTTTTCACCAATCATGCGTTTCTCTTTTGAGTCGTCATTGCTCCAAAGATGTTCACCTTTGAATTCAACAACGAGAAACTTTCCATTGGTCAATTCACAAATAAAGTCGGGGTAAAACTTATCAGTGGCGGTTTGAAGCCAGAATGAAAATTTTGGATGTCCTTCAAGGTTGCGAATCCAGCGTTTGACTTTGGCGTTTGTATCCAGCAATCGGGCGCAATCGAATTCTTCACCTTCGGATTTAAAATCTCCGACAATCTGATAATAATGCTTCTTGAAACTGTGCTGATAAAGCGAGTTTGCAGGATACGGATAATCTTCGGGATCGAAAGTAAAGCATTTTTCGGGCGTGACGACCAACTCGTAATCCTTCGTGGAGAAAAGAAAATCTTGAAAAGCCTGTATTTCTGCCTGGTTTTTGTAGCCTTCGATTTTCCTGCGGGCGGCTTCACGCAAACGATATTTCTCGCGCCATAATTCATCCAGTGTCCAGCGGCGACTTTCGAGCAGGCGTTCCACCATGCCCAACAGGAAAACCATAGACTCGTTTTGTGGAATGGATTTATGCGGAATGCTTTTATCTAACCAACTTGCCAAACTTTGTTTTGAAACCTTTTGGTCAGCCGCGATGAGATAGGATTGCGTATGCACTTCACGGATGAAGTTGTACTTGATCTTGCCCGCCTCGCTGATATCAATTTCAACGCTCTGGCCTTCGGGCGACTCTTTGGGAAATTCCTCTTCGGAAAGATATGGGTCACATTTGGCTAAGGCAATGGGACGTTCCATGAAGAAACTTTCATCGAATTGCTCCAGCAGTTTGCCCTGCTTGACTGCAAGGACAGGAATCGAGAAAGGAGTTTTCTTTATGGCTTGCTCATCTTCTTCAACGGGCGGATTGAACAAAGGCCCATTATCCATTAACCACGGCTGGTTGCTTGTGGAGCGGACAAGGTCTTTGACTTCCTGACGCTCGAAGCCGTTATGAATCAGTGCGTCCTGCAAGGCCTTTGCGGTTTCGCCAAACTTCAAAGAGGAGACATAAGCATAGGCGTAATTGAGTTCGGGATTTTGTTTCTTCATCACGTTTGGCAGTCGCAGAATGCGGCCCAAAATTTGTTCTACCGCTGTAGCGGAGGACATTTCGGCGACACTGCATAAGACATAAGCAAAGGAACAATCCCAACCTTCGCGCAAGGCTTGCTTGGTGATGATGTAGCGCACTCCGCAATCTTCGGCGAATAAATCCAGGCCTTCGATTTCGTATTCTTCGCCCGTTGCCTTTTTGATTTGGTCTTCGGGGATTCGATTGTCTTTTACCAGACACTCTTTGACCATTTCAACCGTGATGGAGGATTTGCCTTTGAATGTCGGTTGCGCCTGCAAAAGCAAAATGGGACGGATGAATTCGCCCGTTTTGGCGCGTTCGGCACGCGCGAGCGCTTCAAGATTGTTGCGCTTTCCGACCGATTGCGCAATTGCCACGCGCCAATCCTGCTGTGTTTCAAGATAGATAGGAAGTTTAATCATCCCTTCGGCTTTGAGTTCCGCCGCAGAGACGGTATGTAAGACATTACTTGGATGTGCTTCCTTTGCAGGCGTGGCGGTGAATTCGATGATGCAGGAGGGGGAGAAGCGCGCCAGGGTTGTAAACGAAAGATCGGTGCGGGCGTTGTGCGCTTCGTCCACAATCACAATCGGGCGGTGCAAGGCAAGCACGTTGGCGAGGGAAATGATCGGCTTGCCGTCGGCATGTTTGTCGAGACCAGCCAAAAGTCGGGGTTGAAGCGTGGATGGGAAATGTCCCATCAGCGAGCCGTTCTGTTCGTAAAATTTGCGGTTGGTAGTCTCTTCCACGCGCACGGCTTGCATGGTCGAGACAACGACGGTCACACCGTTCAATTGCGCAGGCTGGACGGACAAGGCTTCGCTCATGTCCAAAACGGTGACGCTCGACCCAATCGTTTCCAATGCCTGGCGATAGGGATGTTTTTTGTTTCGCAAGGCATTGATGGTTTGACTCAAAATTGCATTGGAGGGGACAAGCCAGACGATGAGCGGTTCGTCGGTTTGCAAATATTCACGTGCCGCAATTTCAACCGAGTAGGCGGCGACCAGCGTCTTGCCGCCGCCAGTGGGGAGGCGCAGGCAAACGTAAGGCAGATCTGGCAATTCAGGCGCTGGGATGTATGGAACGCTCGAGTCGAATTTCTCGAAAGTGATTTCAGAGAAAGCAAGGTGAGGTTTTTTGTATTGAACACAGGCGCGGAAGAAATCGCGCAGTGCCTTGAGGGTGCGGAGTTGGAAGTCTTTGAGTTGCATACAGTTCCTTGTATAGACCCTAAAGGTTTCTTCCGTGAATCGTCGTCTGGATTTGCCAGGGAGACTCGCCAACCTTCGTCTGGGTAAACGAGAAAACCTTTAGGGTCTCTAACTCACTTTGATCTCATACGGAACTTGCCTGAACGTGATATTCAAACTGCGTAAGGTGTTTTCGCTTAACAGCGTGCCGTTCCCGTAAATAACTTTTGCGCCGTCATGCTCAAGCAGACTCGCCAGCAGGGGACGAGTCAACACGTTGCCGCCGTCGCGGGATTTGTCTTTCATCACGCCGTTGTAAAGCAGGTAAACTGCCACGCCGTTGTGAACGCCAAGGAGCGGCCATTTCTTGCGGAAGTTTTCAGGCAGGGGCTGACCTGTTTCGGTAAAGTAGACATGCCGCGCCAAATCTTCAAAGGTGACTTCGCGCCGAATTTGACCGTCGGCATCGAATAGCGTTTCGCCGAGTGTGCAGAAGCGGAAGCCGCCGCCCAGACCATCCTCTTTCTTCTGGTTGCCCTTCTGGTCTTTCCACTCGTAACCCTGACTGACGCGCTTCAAGCGTTCTGCGGTAATGTTCTGTGAAATATTCTCATCCATCTCGACCAGAATGAAACGACGATTCCCGCCATCTTCCTTGTTCATTCGCAAAACGGCATGACCTGTGGTGCCTGTGCCAGCAAAAGAATCAAGTATTATGTCATCAGGGTTTGTGGCAAGTTGAATGATTCTTCTAATTAATCTTACGGGCTTGGGTGTTTCAAACATTGCACCTTCGCCAAAAATTTGTTTAATTTCTTTTGTAGCCTCTTGATTATGCCCAACCTCACTATTAGTCCACCAAGTCCAAGCTGTTGCTCCTTCGGATTCCAATAAAAACAATTTCATTCTTGGACGCGAATCGCCATTTTCCCCAAACCAAATACGATTATCAGCTACAAGTTTTTTAAATGTTTCTTCCGTAACAGTCCAACATCTTCCAGTAGGAGGATTGTATTTTTTGCCGCTAGGAGTAGTGAGTTCATAAAACTGTTCGTCTGTTGCATGTCCTACTTGCCCCGTAATATCGCGTGAAGCCCAAAGACCGCGTGGGTCATTGTCTGGATTTTTGTACTCGGTTTTTCTTTTGTCTGATAAGGAAATTCTGTTGATACTTTTCTTTGCCTTTTCAATTTCTTTTCCGTAAACCAAAATGTAATCATGTGCTGCGCCAAGAGGCAAACGAGACTCTGGCGAAGTACGTTTTTGCCAAATGATTGTTGCCAAGAAATTTTGCCGCCCAAATATTTCATCCAAAATCAATCTTGCGTCTTGTACTTCGTTGTCGTCAATGCTCATCCACAAACTGCCGTCTTCGCGCAACATCTCGCGCAATAAAACCAAACGCGGGTACATCATGCACAGCCACTTATCGTGTCGGCTCAGGTCTTCGGCTTCACCGCCCACCACTTTTCCCAACCAGTCACGCATTTCAGGGCTATCAACTTTGTCGTTGTAAACCCAACTTTCTTCTCCCGTGTTATAGGGCGGGTCAATGTAAATGCACTTGACCTGTCCCGCGTAGTGGGGGAGCAGGGCTTTGAGAGCCAGCAGGTTATCGCCTTGGACGAGTAAATTCCCGCCATCTTCGCCGACCGATAGATTTGGGTCACAGCGCAGGAGGTGGAAGGGAACTTCTTTATGATGATTGACGACGGCGTCTTTGCCGATCCAGTTCAGGGTAGGCATGAAGGTCTCCGAATCTACGAAAGCTGTTCAAGGCATCGCTTCGACAGCACCACGGCAATTTCGCTCCTATACTCGGCGCTGGCCCACTCGTCGGCGGCTTCGGCGGCGGCGTTGCGAGCAGCTTCTTCCACACCGCTCGGTTCATTGCCGTCCAGGGCGAGAATTGGGGCTTTGCCCCAGCCGCCTAGCGCCAGGCGTGTCCGCCCGGAGGGCCACTGGGCCAGCGCGGCGCAGACGATGGGCCGGTCCGCGGGTGTGCGGGCGACGGTTTCGAAAGCCAGTTTCACATTCAAGGGAATTACGATTTTGGTGATGAGTTTGCCGCGCAGGTATCCGGCGCGTAAAGGCAGAAAGTCGCCCAGACCGATGACCGATGACCGTGGACCGTCATCGGTCAATCGTCCATCGTCCACCGTCAGCCGCGCATCCAATGCCACCATAGCCGTGGCGAACGGCGAACGGCCGTCGCACGTGACCAACGTACCTGCTGCCGTCCCCATGTTACGGAGGTTGAGCGGGGCCTCCAGGCGCAGTGTGGCAGCCAGAGCAGGGGGAACGTGCGGAGATTCGAGCAGCAGGCTCAAGGTCACGCTGGCACCGATTTCGAGCTTATTGCCACCCTTGCGGAGCTTGTCCAGTCCGAGGGCTTGCAAATCCACGACGGCGAAGGATTGATCACTCGGCTGCGTGAGCACGGTCCCACCGCCGAGCGGGAAGGTCGGCGGGTTCTTGCGCCTAAGCAATTCCAGCGCTTCCTCCAACGTCTGTGGACGATGGTATTCGATAATCATGAGAAACTCCCTTCACGATCTTTATTATACAATCAAGTGACTCTAATGGAGGGTTGTCCGGCGATTGCTCGGCTTGTCTCTTTGGCTGTGCCAGCGTTTCGATACAGTATAATTGGCAAGCAAACCATGAATTTTGGCTTGACCTTGAACCAAGGAAGGTGTCCATGCCCACTGCCATTCTCCTGCTCGTATTGCTGGTTCTTGCTGGCGTCGTTTATTATCTGCTGGCCATCCGGCCGGGCCTGACGACCAGGCGCAACCTGGACCGCCTCGGCCCCGAAGCGCCGGTCCTTACGCTGGACGGCGTCACTTTCCGCGACTTGAACAAGAACGGCCGGCTGGACCCCTACGAGGACCCGCGCCGACCCGTCGAAGAACGCCTCGCAGACCTGCTCTCGCAGATGACCCTGGATGAGAAGGCCGGGATGATGTTCCATTCCATGATCGGTATGAGCATGAATGGCACGCTGGTGGAGAAACCCGGCAGGTCGAGTCCCGTGCGGACCTCGGATGTGATCGCGGTGCGTCTGCTCAATCATTTCAACATCCTGGAGGCTGGTGCGCCCCGCAAGGTGGTCGAGTGGCATAACCGCCTGCAGAAAATGGCTGAGCGCACCCGTTTGGGTATCCCGGTGACGATCTCGACCGATCCGCGTCACGCCTTTTCGAGCAACGTGGGAGCCAACTTCGCGGCGGGATATTTCTCGCAGTGGCCCGAACCAACTGGTTTGGCCGCCACGCGCGATGAAAAGCTCGTCCAGGAATTCGGCGACATCGCCCGGCAGGAGTATGTGGCCGTGGGCATTCGCGTGGCCCTGCACCCGATGGCAGACCTATCCACCGAGCCGCGCTGGGCGCGCGTCAACGGCACATTTGGCGAGGATGCCGACCTGGCCGCCAAAATGGTCAAAGCCTATATCCGCGGTTTCCAGGGGAAGAAACTCGGCAAGCAGAGTGTGGCCTGCATGACCAAGCACTTCCCCGGCGGCGGTCCGCAAAAGGATGGGGAAGATCCGCATTTCGATTACGGTAAGGAACAGGTTTACCCCGGAGACAATTTCGATTATCACCTCAAACCCTTCGAAGCCGCCTTCGAGGCCGGCACCTCGCAGATCATGCCGTATTACGGTATGCCGGTCGGCACGAAATACGAGGAAAAGGGGTTCGGATTCAATAAATCTATCATCACCGGTTTGCTGAGAGAGAAATACGGTTTTGACGGCATCGTCTGCACCGACTGGATGCTGTTGACCGGCCTGACGATCATGGGCAGGGAGATCATCTACGCCAAATCCTGGGGCGTGGAAGACCTGACCCCGTCCGAACGTGCCCGCATCGCCCTCGAAGCAGGCGTGGACCAGTTCGGCGGTGAGATGTGCCCCGAGATCATCGTGGAACTGGTGCGCAGCGGCCAAGTCCCGGAAGTGCGCATTGACCAGGCTGTACGGCGCTTGCTGCGCGAGAAATTCGTCCTCGGGCTGTTCGACAATTCTTACCTCGACCCCGATCTCGCCGAAAATACGGTCGGCAAGGCCGAGTTCAAAGCTGCTGGCGAACTGGCCCAGCGCAAGTCCATTGTGCTGCTCAAGAATGGACCTGCTGGAGAGAAACCAGTCTTGCCGTTGCAGGGCAGGCCGAAGATCTATGTGGAAAACGTCAACCCGGAAGTGGCCCGCCAGTACGGCGAAGTGGTGGCTGATATCGCACAGGCTGATTTTGCCATCTTGCGCTTGAGTACGCCTTATGAAAAGCGTAAGGGTTTCCTGGAGGCTTACTTCCACGCCGGCGACCTGGACTTCAAGGGCGAGGAAAAGGAACGAGTACTGGACATCCTCGCGAGAGTCCCGGCGATCGTGGATATCTACCTCGATCGCCCGGCGGTCATCCCGGAGATCGCGGAGAAATCCGCCGCCTTGCTGGGGAATTTCGGCGCCAATGACGCCGCATTGTTTGACATCCTCTTCGGCAAGTTCAAGCCGGTCGGAAAACTACCTTTCGAGCTACCCTCCTCGATGGAGGCCGTGCGGAAGCAGAAGGAAGACCTGCCGTATGATTCCGAGGCTCCACTGTATCCGTTTGGACATGGGTTAACCTATTTTGATCAGGAGGCAGGATGAAGGTCGCTTTTCAGGGTGAACCTGGCGCTTTTTCGGAAGAGGCGATTTACGGGTACTTCGGGCCGGTGGAAACCTTGCCATGTGGAACGTTCGACGACGTCTTTGCTGCAGTGGCTTCCCGGACCGTTGACACTGGTCTGGTCCCGATTGAGAATTCGTTGGCCGGGAGTATCCACCAGAACTATGATTTGCTGCTGCGCAACGAATTGCATATCATCGGCGAGTATTTCCTGCGCGTGCGGCTTTGCCTGATTGCTTTTCCCGGTGTAAAGAAGTCGGAAATCCGACGCATCATCAGCCACCCCCAACCGCTGGGACAGAGCGCCGGTTATTTGCGCGGAATGAAGGGAGTAACAACCGAGCCGGTATACGATACCGCCGGGAGCGTGAAAATGCTCAAGGCCTCTGGCGAGCGCACCACCGCGGCAATTGCTTCCCGACGGGCGGCGGAAATTTACGGGATGCAGATCTTGCAGGAAAACATCGAAGATAACCCGGAGAATTACACGCGCTTCCTGGCGATTGCGCCAGCGCCGGTGGTGCCGACGAGCGAGGCAAAAACGTCCATTGTGTTTATATTAAAGAACCAACCGGGGACTTTGTTCAAGGCGTTGAGCGTATTCGCTCTGCGTGAAATTGACCTGACCAAAATTGAGTCGCGTCCGCTGGCGGGGAAACCTTGGGAGTATCTTTTTTACATTGATTTTATTGGCGCCATCCAGGATGAGCGTGTGAAGCGCGCCCTTGACCATCTCGGTGAATATGCTTTGATGCTGAGAGTGTTTGGCTCGTATGTGCGAGCCAATATTACTTAGACATTCTCCATTATCCAACGTCTAGACAATGCAAAAACCCTTGACATAATCCCAAATGCGCATATAATTTGGCGAAATATCCAAAGCCTATGAGTAACATTCTGTCCTCCCTCATTCTGGTCGTCCTTATTTCGGTCCTTATTCTTAAGGACCTAAATGTGGTTGGAATGGCCAAGGTGAAGGTCGAGTAGACACACCTGATAGTAGCAGAGAGAGCCGCCCAACCACGGGCGGCTCTTTTTTATTCTACCAACTAAGAGAAAGAGAGAGATTATGCGATCCGATGCAATCAAAAAAGGATATGAGAAAGCCCCGCACCGAGCCTTGCTGCGCGCCACCGGCGTCAGCGAAGCTGATATGAGTAAGCCCTTTGTTGCTATTGTTAATTCCTATGTGGATATTATCCCGGGGCACGTCCACCTGCAGGAATTCGGCAAGATTGTCAAAGAGGCCGTGCGGGCGGCGGGGGGCATCCCGTTCGAATTCAATACCATCGGTGTAGATGATGGAATTGCCATGGGACATTCTGGCATGAAATATTCTTTGCCTTCACGTGAGTTGATCGCTGACTCTGTGGAGACGATGATGCAGGCACACCAGTTCGATGCGATGGTGTGCATGCCGAACTGCGATAAAATCGTGCCGGGTATGTTGATGGCTGCCATGCGTGTCAACGTCCCGGCAATTTTTATTTCCGGCGGACCGATGGCAGCCGGACGCACGCCCGAAGGCGAGACCATTGACCTGATCTCGGTGTTCGAGGGGGTGGGAGCCTACTCTGCGGGAAAAATTGACGAACAGCGCCTGACCACCCTCGAGCAGTATGCCTGTCCTTCTTGCGGATCATGCTCAGGGATGTTCACGGCCAACAGCATGAACTGTCTGATGGAAGCCATTGGCTTGGCGTTACCCTACAATGGCTCGGCATTGGCAAAGTCCGTGGAACGCGAGGAATTGGCGAAACGTGCGGCTGCCCAGATTATGGTCTTGATCGAACGCGACATCCGGCCGCGCGACATCGTCACCGCCGAGGCAATTGACGATGCTTTTGCACTGGATATGGCGATGGGTGGCTCCACCAACACGGTTCTGCATACGTTAGCCCTGGCGCATGAGGCTGGAGTGGATTACTCGCTGGCGCGCATCAATGCTGTAGCGGAGAAGGTTCCGCACATCTGCAAGGTCTCTCCTGCCGGGAAGTGGCACATGGAAGATGTCCACCGGGCGGGCGGCATCCCGGCTATTTTGAACGAGGTCCAGCGCGGCACCGGGATGCTGCATCTCGACCGGTTGACGGTCAGCGGTGTAACGCTGGGAGAGTCAATCAAAGGCGCCGAAATCAAGGATGAGGATGTTATCCGTCGCTATGACGACGCCCATTCCAAGCGCGGTGGATTGGCGATCCTGTTTGGCAACCTGGCCCCCAAAGGCGCAGTCATCAAGGTTGGTGGCGTGAGCGCCGCGATGATGAAATTCTCGGGCCTGGCACGCATCTATGATTCGCAGGACGAATCGCTGGCCGGAATCCTGGCTGGACAGGTCCAGGCGGGGGACGTGGTCGTGATCCGCTACGAGGGGCCCAAGGGCGGCCCCGGCATGGTGGAAATGCTCAGCCCCACCAGCGCCATCATGGGCCAGGGCCTGGGTGACAAGGTGGCGCTCATCACGGACGGTCGCTTTAGCGGCGGGACGCGCGGGGCCTGCATCGGGCACGTCTCCCCGGAAGCAGCCGCACGAGGTCCGATCGCGGCGCTGAAGAATGGGGATGTCATCGAGATTGATCTCGAGGCACGCTCCTTGAATGTCCAGTTGGCCGAATGCGAAATTCAATCCCGCCTGGCCGCATTGCCTCCCTTCGAGCCGCGCATCGCGAGCCGGTGGCTGCGACGTTACTCACGCTTCGTCACCAGTGCAGACACTGGTGCAGTACTGGTAGATTAGTCCATATCCAATTCGCCAATTGGAGGAGAACTTATGAAACGTACCGGTGCGCAAATTATCTGGGAATGTCTGGCCCGTGAGGATGTGAAGACGGTCTTCGGTTATCCAGGTGGAGCCATCATGCCAGCCTATGATGCTCTGTTGGAGTATCCCATCCACCACGTTCTGGTCCGCCACGAGCAGGGAGCGGCCCATGCAGCAGACGGTTATGCCCGTATCAGTGGCGAGGTGGGAGTGGCCATTGTCACTTCGGGACCGGGCGCGACCAACCTGGTCACCGGGATCGCCACGGCGATGATGGATTCTTCCCCTATCGTCTGTATAACCGGGCAGGTGGCGAGTAAATTTATTGGCTACGATGCTTTCCAGGAAGTCGACATCACCGGTATTACCCTGCCGATAACGAAACACAACTACCTGGTCACCGACGTTCGCGACCTGACAAGGACCTTGCGTGAGGCATTTTACATCGCCAAATCGGGGCGTCCTGGGCCGGTGCTGGTGGATATTGCCAAAGACGCGCAGCAGGCCGCCATCGCGGATTGGGAGTACGACGACAGCCCGGTTCAGATGACTGGTTATCGCCCCGATAAACGCCCCCTGCCGAAGGATATGCAGCAAGCCGCCGAGATGATCCGCTCCGCGAAACGACCAGTGATCCTGGCCGGGCGCGGGGTGCTGATGAGCAACGCCATGCAGGAACTGCGCGAATTTGCCGAGAAGACGCGTACTCCCGTGGCGATGACCCTGCTGGGAATTGGTTGTTTCCCAGCCAGCCACCCTCTCAACCTGGGCATGATGGGCATGCACGGCGAAGCTTGGGTGAACAATGCCATCCAAAATGCAGACTTGCTGCTGGCCATGGGCATGCGCTTCGATGACCGGGTGACCGGCAATCTCAAAACGTATGCTTTGAATGCGAAGAAAATCCATTTTGAGATCGATCCCTCGGAAGTGAATAAAAATGTCAAGGTGGATTTAGCCCTGATCGGCGACTTGCACGAAACTTTGGGACAGTTGTCTTCCCACGTGGAGACCTGCGACCACGGCGACTGGATCGAGCAGATTGACGAAATGAAAGGTGACAGCGCCGTGCGGGATATCCAGAACCTGCCCGATAACGGCCATCTGTATACGGCGCACGTCATCAACGATCTCTGGCGTTGCACCAACGGCGAGGCGCTGGTCGTTTCGGATGTGGGCCAGAACCAGATGTGGGCGGCCCAGTACTACAAACACGACAAGCCTTTCACGTACATCACCTCCGGCGGGTTGGGCACGATGGGCTTTGCCCTGCCGGCGGCCATCGGTGCCAAGTTCGCCCGCCCCGAGGCCAACGTATGGGCGATTGCCGGCGACGGCGGTTTCCAGATGACCCAATGCGAATTGGCCACGGCTGCCCAGGAGGGTATCAAGGTCAATGTTGCCATCATCAACAATGGTTACCTGGGCATGGTGCGCCAGTGGCAGGAGTTTTTCTTCGACCGTCGTTACTCCGCCACCCCCATGCGTAACCCGGATTTCGTGAAAATCGCCGAGGCACACGGTCTGACCGGACTGCTCGTCACGCAGCGTTCGGAGGTGCAGGCGGCCGTCTCCAAAGCCCAGGAGACCGAGGGGACGGTGGTGGTGGAATTCCGTGTGGAAAAGGAAGACTCGGTATACCCGATGGTGCCCTCCGGAGGCGACTTGCACAACATGATCCGGCGTCCGGTGACAACTTTGGAGGAGAAATGAACCATACCCTGGTGGCTCTGGTAGAAGACAAGCCCGGCGTGCTCACGCGCGTGGCCTCCCTGTTCCGGCGGCGGGCCTTTAACATCGAATCGCTCACCGTCGGTCACACCGACCGGAAGGGCGTCTCGCGCATGACCGTAGTAGTCAACAGCAGTGAGACGGACGCGGAACGCGTGACCTCGAACCTGCATAAACTCATCAATGTGGTCGAAGTCACCGACCTGGCCGAAGTCCCTGCCGTGACCCGCGACTTGGCCTTGGTCAAAGTGAGCGCCTTGGCCAACCACCGCGCCGAAATCATGCAGTTGGTGGATGTATTCCGCGCCCGCATCGTGGATGTAGCCAACGATTCACTCATCATCGAGATCACGGGCGACGAGGACAAAATAGATGGTTTTGTGGATGTGTTGCGTCCGTTTGGTATTCTCGAAATGGTACGTACCGGTGTGGTCGCCATGGCACGCGGCACCTCGGTCATCGCGGGAAGTAACGGGAACGGGAATGGGAACGGGAACGGAGTCCGTTAGATGGTGACTGCACCTATGCTCCCGCGCTATGTGGGTCCGGAAATCAGCTTTTGGCAAGCTGGATGTTCTGTGGAAGCGGTTCAATTTCGCCGTATACGTCGGCGTAAAAAAATAGCAACGAAATTCATGACATTATAAGGAGTACAAAATGGCTAAGATTGATTTTGGTGGCGTCGTTGAAGATGTGGTCATGCGCGAGGAATTCCCCCTCGAAAAAGCGCGGCAGGTACTGAAAAACGAGACTGTCGCAGTTCTGGGGTATGGCGTGCAGGGCCCGGCGCAATCGCTCAACATGCGTGATAACGGCATCCACGTCATCGTGGGGCAAGCCCCCGAGCACAAGCGCTATTGGGATAAAGCCGTAGCCGATGGCTGGGTGCCGGGCGAAACGCTTTTTCCCATCGAAGAAGCAGCGAAACGCGGCACGATCATCCAGTACCTGGTTTCGGACGCGGCTCAAATGATGCTGTGGCCCAAGGTCAAGCAAAATTTGAAGAAGGGCGATGCCTTGTATTTCTCGCATGGCTTTTCCATCATTTATAAAGATCAAACCGGCGTCGTCCCCCCTGCGGACGTGGACGTGATCCTCGTGGCCCCCAAGGGTTCGGGCACCAGCGTGCGGCGCAATTTCCTGGCGGGCAGCGGCATCAATGCCAGTTTTGCCGTCCACCAGGATTTCACCGGGCGGGCCACAGAACGTACCCTAGCCCTCGGAATCGCCATCGGCGCGGGGTACCTCTTTCCAACCACGTTCATGAACGAGGTGTACAGCGACCTGACTGGGGAACGCGGCATTCTCATCGGCGCGTTGTCGGGCGTCATGGAGGCCCAGTATAACGTTCTGCGCAAGAACGGCCACACCCCCAGCGAAGCCTTCAACGAGACGGTCGAGGAACTGACCCAGAGCCTGATCCGCCTGGTGGGCGAGAATGGCATGGACTACATGTATGCCAACTGCTCCACCACTGCCCAGCGCGGTGCCCTGGACTGGCACCCCCGTTTCCGTGATGCGGTGGAGCCGGTCTTCGAGGAACTTTATCAAAGCGTGGTGACCGGTAAGGAAACAGCGGTTGTGCTCAAGGCCAACAGCGCCCCTGATTACCAGATGAAGCTGGACGCTGAATTGAAAGAGATGCGCGAATCTGAAATGTGGCAGGCCGGCGCAGCCGTCCGGTCGCTGAGGCCGGAGAATTGGAAGAAATAGGTAATTAGGGATCAGGTAATCAGGGATTAGACCATCGGACGTACTCGCCGCCTAATTACCTATTAACCGAGTGCCTGATTGGAGAGTCCTATGATTGACAATTATGTAAAAATCTTCGACACGACCCTGCGCGACGGTGAACAGTCCCCCGGCGCGACGATGACTTCGGCGGAAAAACTGGAGGTGGCGCGCGCCCTGGCAAAATTGGGAGTGGATGTCATGGAAGCAGGCTTCCCGGCCGCCTCGCCGGATGACCTGGAGGCCGTGCGCCGCATTGCGATAGAGGTCGGCAACCCAACTGACGGGTCGCGTGCGCCCATCATCTGTGGGCTAGCGCGCGCTACCAAAAATGACATTGACAAGGCCTGGGAGGCGGTGCAAGGCGCTGCTCACCCACGCATCCACACTTTTATTGCCACATCTGATATCCACCTGCAATATAAACTCAAAGCGACACGCGAAGAAGTGCTCAAGCGGATTGCCGAGATGGTGGCCTATGCCCGCAGCCTGTGCGAAGATGTGGAGTTCAGTCCGGAAGATGCCGGTCGCAGCGACCCGGAATACCTGTACATTGCCCTGGAAATGGCTATCAAAGCCGGGGCGACTACACTTAACATCCCAGATACGGTCGGATACAACACCCCCGACGAGTTCGGCGCTCTCATTGCCGGGATCATCAAAAATACTCCTGGCATCGAGAAGTGCGTCGTCTCCACCCACTGCCATAACGATCTGGGTATGGCGACTGCCAATACCCTGGCAGGCATCCGCGCCGGGGCGCGCCAGGCGGAGGTGACCATCAACGGGATCGGCGAACGAGCCGGCAACACCTCGCTGGAAGAAATAGTTATGTCTTTGCAAACGCGCCGTCCCGTCTTTGGGTTGAACACCGGGATTGATACCACCCAGATCATGCGGGTGAGCAAGCTGGTGAGTAACTACACCGGTATCGTCGTCCAGCCGAACAAGGCAATCGTCGGGGCGAATGCTTTTGCGCACGAGGCCGGCATTCACCAGGACGGCATGCTTAAAAATCAGCAGACCTACGAGATCATGCGTCCTGAAAGCGTGGGTGTGACTCAGTCCCGGCTGGTGCTGGGCAAGCACTCCGGGCGGCACGCCTTCAAGGTGCGCCTGAGCGACCTGGGATATCCACTGAGCGATACCGATTTGGATAAGGCTTTCGGACGCTTCAAGAACCTGGCCGACAAGAAGAAAGTCATCACGGATGCTGATCTGGAGGCGCTGGTGACTGACGAGGTGTACCAGCCTCGTGAAGTCTATACGCTCGATGGCTTGCAGGTAGCCTGCGGGACGATGGGCATGCCTACTGCCACGGTGCGCCTGTGCGGTCCGGATGGGCAGCTTAACATCCAGGCGGCGGTCGGTACCGGCCCGGTGGACGCCGCTTACAAAGCAATTGACGCCATCGCCAAGACCCCCAACACGCTGCTGGAATTTTCCGTCCACGCCGTGACGCAAGGAATTGATGCCCTGGGTGAAGTGACGGTGCGTATCCAGGGGACGAACGGCAGCCATACCATGGACGCCCAGAAGGAAGTCGAGCAGCCGCGCACCTTTGGCGGTCATGGCGCGGATACCGACATCATCGTCGCCAGCGTCAAGGCTTACCTGGCTGCCCTGAACAAATTGATCATTGCTCAAACCGAAGGTTCCCAATCTACGTCTACCGGCGTAGCGTGAGGCTTTCGAGAAGTAAGCCACTGAAAGGAGAAATCGCATGTACACACCGAATTCACCAAAAGATGATATGGACAATATCCTGCCCGAATGGCACGAACCGTTCCCGGAACCGCAAACCATTCCCACCGGTTGGGATGTGAGTGAGATGGTGACAGACTCCATCCCCGCTGAGATGGATTCTGTTATCAGCGCGGAAGATTAGAATTTTTCATCACAGGATCATAAAAATCCATGCCACGAACACTCTTTGAAAAAGTGTGGAATTCCCACGTTGTGACTCAACAGCCGGATTCGCCAGCGGTACTTTACATTGACTTGCATCTGGTCCACGAAGTCACCTCGCCGCAGGCTTTTACCGGTCTGCGTCAGCGCGGGCTGAAAGTGCGTTGCCCTGAAAGAACGGTCGCCACGCTTGACCACAGCGTACCTACTTTGCGCGGGGCGCACGCGGTGGATGAAATGGCTGCCCGCCAGCTCCAGCAGATGGAAGACAATGCCAGCCAGTTCGGCATCCGCATCTACGATAAGCACAATCCCCAGCGCGGTATTGTGCACGTGATCGGACCCGAACTCGGCCTCACCCAACCCGGCATGACCATTGTCTGCGGCGACAGCCACACCGCCACGCACGGTGCCTTCGGCGCGCTGGCATTTGGCATTGGCACGTCGGAGGTCGAGCATGTGCTTGCCACGCAATGCCTGCTCCAGCGCAAGCCGAAAACCTGTGTGGTGCGCGTGGACGGGACTCTGCCGAAGGGCGTCACAGCCAAAGATATCATCCTGGCCTTGATCGCCAAAATTGGCGTGGGCGGAGGGACGGGCCATGTCATCGAATACACCGGCTCGGTCATCCGCGCCCTGACGATGGAAGAACGCATGACCGTCTGCAACATGTCCATCGAGGGCGGGGCGCGCGCCGGAATGGTCGCGCCGGACGATGTCACCTTCGAGTACCTGAGTGGGCGTGAATATGCCCCGAAGGGGGCAAGTTGGGATGAGG
>Ga0315294_10001872_pt1 | contig 23145 bp, 36 predicted proteins | sample YL17G13_40_MG_FD_203626 | JGI IMG/M metagenome (GOLD analysis project Ga0315294, IMG submission 203626) | Sediment microbial communities from Yellowstone Lake, YNP, Wyoming, USA - YL17G13_40 | ecosystem: Environmental > Aquatic > Freshwater > Lake > Sediment | place: USA: Wyoming | collected...
TTCGTGATATAAACGAATGGCAGAAGTATGTAAATGATCTAGAAGACGAAAACGATAAGAAATATGGTTTGGATCAGTTAGAAGCTCTTCGTACTTTATATACTACAGAAAGTTCTGTCTATCACGAAATTGAAGAACGTTTTATTAAATGGATTTATAACAAAGGTTATAGAAGATATAGTGAAGATTATAAATACGAATCTCAAAGTTATTTTTGAAAGGAGAAATAAAATGTTAAATGAGAAAATGAAAGAAAGACAGACAGCGGTCTTTTCTGCGTTAGTATCTAAATTTGGTGAAGACCAACGCATAAAATCTATAACGAAAAAAGATGAAGAGTATGCTTCTGGAAAAGGTGTTTACGACATTTCAGTAGAAACTATAACCGGTAATACTATACCTATTCGATTTATGTCAATAGATAATGCCTGTGATGAATATCATCTCAAAGTTGGTGAGTGTGGTAACTATAAATTCTTGATACGTACTTTCAAGATTAAATATGATCCTAAAGGTACTACACAAACTGAGCGATGGAGTTTCAATAAGAAAAGATTATGGGATACGATTTCACTCTATGTTGATATACTTATAGCAGATAGTGTTATACGTTCTGCAGATCAGAAGAGAATGAGTCAATTGGATAGCGTGATTGATACTTTTAATGAAAGAATGGAAGCGTTAGGCTATACAGCTAATAGATTTAGCACTAATAGTGCTGTTACCACAATAGAAACGCCAAACAAATTAAAGTGGAGGGTAACTATAAACTCAAAAGGTGTTCCTTCAATAATAGATATAACTACTCCGGAAGATCTTGTAGTTAATGAAGTGATGCTTATAAAGTTAATCGCCTTAGTTGATGCAACATTTCAACAACGTTATATGCACTTAGTGCGCTAACAGAACATCATTGGTTTAATATAATTAAATATGAGGAGTATAAAAAAGATGAATGAAGATATAACTCTCGAAAGTATAATTAAAGAAACTCTTTCTCGTGCGGGTTATGTAAATGTGGAAATGGGTGAACCGTTTCATGAACCTCAAGATAAGGATGCTACATTATGGTTTAGGGCTTTTTGTACAGATCCAAAGTATCCGCTATATCCTCTCGAATTAGCTTTCGATTCGTCGTATGTAGACTTTGATCCAACACTTCCTATTAGATCAAATTATGAAGTAGAATTCAAAATTAGTCTTTCTACAGAAGCATTTGACAAGGTTACACAGATGGATGATGATGTAGCAGATAGTGAGTTTCATGATTTACCTGACTTCATAAAAGAAGCTTATGCAGCAATACCAATACGTCATTTTGTCCTAGTAGACTTAGTTAGTGAGAGAACTAAACAAAACATAGAGGAAAGACTAAATGTATCACTAGACCAAAATTCAGTCGAGCAAAAACGTCTTGAAACTGAAAGAGATCTAGCAGATGCAAAAACTAGCCAAAGACTTCTTGAAGAGATACAAGAAGGTAAGCATCGTTATAATGCAGATGGTGAACTCGCAGAAGAGGGAAGGTACTATGTTGCAACATCTTTCTACTATACGCTAGATAATGGGGAGAGAAACTTTGAAGCCGGAGTAATGGCTCTAGACTTTAAAGAAAACTATGATGCTAGAGTCTTAGCGTATATAGATGACTTTACTGCTTCGTACGGTGCTAAACCTGCGGTAGAGCAAGTTGGTGCCTTTTATCTAGAACATAACGTAGGGGAGATACTATTTGGGTTAAGTCTAAACGATACCTATACTAGAACATGTTCTCGTGAAGAAAGAAATATACGTAACTATACCTTATGGGGAGTATACGAAGTGTTCAATCAAACTGATATTAATTTTGAGGCGGATACAAAAATGGCAGAAAGAACTATTGGAATATCTTTTGAAGATGGTAGTCATCAAGCATTTATAACTTTCCCTGATACGGAAGATCCTTGGGATGTAATAGATAAGTATCTTGATATCTATAGGCAAGAACATAACATAATAGTAAACTCTGCTGATGTGTGTTGGATTGACATATCAAAAGAAGAACAAAGATATGTTATAACTGAAGATAGTACCCTAGAGGATATTCTTGTTGCTATTGCTAACGGCGATCTATTTTCTCAACGTGTTGCACGCGAACAATTAGCCAGTCACGTAAAAGATAAGTTAAGTGATCTAATACAACTAAAGGAGAAAGAACTATGCCCCAATACAGAAAAGTAGAAGCTTTAGAAAGTATGGATCGAGTAGAAGAGGAAACAGATCTTTTCGATCTTGATGAGGAATGTCTTAATGAGATAGAAACCGAACTCGATAAAGGGAATGATGTGTACATCCCGTTACATAATGTGGACGAAGTCTCCGAAGACAAGTTAATAGAACCCAGTCAAGGAACCATAGCCGATATACTTGCTGAAGTATTTGAGATACAATATATAACTATCTATCGTAGATTAGATGCTGATGGTTTTTGGGTCGAAGAAGAATCACTAAGTTAATTATTGACAAACTAATTACATTCGCGTAAAATTATATATTAGGATTAAGATATTAAAGGAGGTGTAGTTAATGCCAAGAACATACGAAGTTCGATTTCAAGTAACGTCTCATAGTATTACAAAAAGTAGGATAGAAGAAGAACTCAAGTTTACTCAAATACCAAATGTCGAGAATTTAGTAATCAAACAAGTAAATACCGATGCGCTTGAGTACGCAATCTATCATAATACACATAAGGGTACAACGGTACATAAAATGGATTGCCGGCATATTAAACGTAGAAAGTCATCTAGAGAAGGCAGTATATGGTATTTGAACCTTACACGCATAGCCGCTTTCTATGTAGGTTCGTTGTTAGAACCCCGTAGACGTTATACGTGTAAAACGTGTGATCCGTTTGAGTTGCATAAGTATGATGTATATAACAAGTGGAAAGTTGCTAAGGAAAAATCACATTTAGCACAAATAGGACAGTCTGTTTTTGTGGTGAAAGACAGCGAGAAGGGAGAAAAAGAATGAGTGAATTAATGTTCGATGTTGTAATTCAAACGGATACTACAGGTAGTATGTATGCATGCCTTTCCGAAGTAAGAAGACAAGTAGAAAAGATGGTAAGGCGACTCAAACTTGTACTACCAAATGCAAAATTCTCAATCGGTGTACACGGTGATTATTGTGATTTACATACATCGTATGTAACTAAATGGTTAGACTTCACTGCGGAAGTAGATGAAGTATGTAACTTTATAAGAACTGTTGCACCGACCGCTGGGGGCGACTTACCTGAATGTTATGAATTGATGCTTCATGAAGCACGGGCACTCAAATGGCGAGAAGGATCAAAGAAGATATATATTGTCATAGGTGACGATGTGCCTCATGAAGTAGGTTATGAATATTGGGAGAATGGTTATAAGAGGCATTATGTAGACAAAAAGAAGAAAGTAGATTTGGACTGGTTAAACGAGTTAAAACTACTCGTTGAGTTTGGTATTAAGATCTTCGGGATTCATTGCTTACCCGATATGCGTCAACATAGCAAGAAGTTCTATCAAACTATAGCTACAGCGTCTAATGGTGTCTATATAACACTATCACAGTTATCTACTGTTGTAGATGCTATTCTTGCTATAGCATATCTTGAGAGTCAAGGATTCAACGGAGTAAATGAATACAGAGCAGAAGTTACCAAGAGAGAAAGAGATAGAGGAAGTAGTATTAGAACAGATCAGACAAACGTATTTGACAACCTGATAGGTACGAAACGTGTTACGCGAACAGGTGAGAAGAATAAAGATGGTCTCGTTCCAGTAACAAATGGAACGTTCCAAATGTTATATGTACACGATAGAATCCCGATGAAGGAATTCATAAAAGAAAATGGTCTAGTCTTCAAGAAGGGAAGAAGTTTCTATCAGTTCGTTGATAGAGAAATCATTCAGCCATATAAGAAGATAGTACTTATGGATGACGTAGGTAATATGTTTACCGGAGAGGGGGCACGAAAAATTACTGGTATACCTTATGGCGTGAAGAAAAGGATGACACCAAAGGATGTAGCTAACTACGAAAAAGTATTTATTCAATCAACATCACATACAAGAATATTAGATGCTAATACAACATTCTTATATGTCATTGACGAATTGGGGCATGAATTCGATCCCTATGTAAATGATCTAGATAGAGAGTAATGTAAAAATGTTAAATCAAATGATAAGTTAGCGTCTATTGCGGATGTGTAATCGCTGGACGAATTAGATTCGTAGGCAATGTGTGTAATCGTGAAAATATTTAGATTCAAATTAGGTATATGCACTCGTTCAAAGATTTAGATTCGGAACAAGATTGTGTAATCGCTTGTGTAGTTAGATTCTGTTGATCGTTATGTAATCACAAAATGGTTTAGATTCGATAATACAGTATGTAATCGTAAAGCATATTAGATTTTGAATAGGCGGTAAAGTAAATGGTTTTTGATATTATCACTAGTACGACACAAACAAAAATACTTGCTGAGAAAGTTATAAACAAGTATCAATACTTTAAACATTTTACTATAAAGGAGATTAGTGAAGAAGCTGGTTGTGTTATAGATACTAAGAAATTGGAACTTTGTTTTAAACATGCCGTTATACAAATAAAAACTAATGTTACTATCACCGAGGACAATTCATCTAACATTAGCATTGTAGGTCAACTGTTTATGATTGAACCGAATATAGTAGCAGAATACTATCTAGACAATATACAAACAGTTCAGGGTGTGGAAAGTATAGTAGAATTATTAAAACGATCCGAATATAAGAATGATACTTGACTATCATGGATTGCTATGTACGCTGAATCAAGAATTAAAGCTATTAAAGAAACTAGTCAATAATATGTTTTTTAATCCAGCGAATACGTAGAATCTCTCTAGGGTTGTGTAATCACTTCAACAATTGGATTTGGGATTTCATTATGTAATCAACCATAACCTTAGTATCGTACCAACGATATGTAATCGACAACGAAATTAGCATTTAAAAAAGCTTTATGTAATCTCCTTAGATAATTAGATCCCGCGTGATTTATGTAATCAGTTCTATGATTAGATTTGTATAATATGTCCTTAAATCTAAAAAAGAAAGGAAGTGAAATGATTTATGCGAGAGAAAACGGTATATGAAATTAGATTTGAAAATTGGAGTAGAGAGTCATCTATTAGTGGTGATCTAATAGACAGCCTATTAACAGTAACTGATATAGAAGAGTGTACTATAGATAAGATGAACTTCTTGTATAGATTACGTGTTGCAGAACTAAATCTATTTTCTATGCAATTACAGAAGTTTAAGCCGTTTGATTCTACTACTCAAGAATGGTTTACGAGTAATAAACTTGCGTATGCTATAATCTTAGTTAATAGTTACGATGTAATACAAAGTTTAGCTCTCCCGATCGATGGTCAGATAGCTTTAGCCTTTCAAGAACTTACAAAAAGGAATGGAATCGCTTTACGACTAAAGAAAACAAAAGTCAAGAAATGGACTGTATTCTATTAAAAGGTGGGATGATTAATGCTTCAACGTAAAAGTAAACTAAAATTTAATGGTAGATATCATCAGATATTATATAGTCTTCGAGATGATCGGCCATTTCGTGTTTATCATATGTACAGGAGTACAAGAACACGTCTAATTGATCTAGGATATATAACTGATGAGATACATCCATTAGATACTAGACTAACAGAGAAAGGTAAATTAGTTCTTAAAGCGTTAAATGAAGCACCTATAAGTGCTCTAACAAAACATCATTGGTTTAATATAATTAAATATATTGCTTATACTTTTGAGAATATAATTTTCGATGATGTTCTTGCATGTTGGTTAATACAAAACGATTTCTTAATGCATGATGATGATAAATTAGTAAGCACATCAAAAGGTAAACAATTTGTATTAGATAACTATAAACTGTTTAATATGCAAAAGTATAGTTGGCAAACAATGAAAGGTATATTTCAAATCATTCCTGATGAGGAGCTAATGTTGTTATGCGCATATAAAGGTCAATATTGGTCCGAACAATGGCTACAAACAGTTGCTATAAAAGCATTTGAGGAAAAGTACCAAATGCCATATAATGACGAACATACATTCGAGTAAAGGAGATAATGTAATAATGGAAGAGATTAAAACAGAAGAAGTAGATGATAATGACTATGTGCGTATAGAACTTTATCGTTGGGGAATGGTAGGTTCTAGTGAGGAGTATCCTGATGAGGATCTTGACGAAGAAGAACTCGAACGTGCTATTTTGGATCTGCCAATTCAGCTTCTTGGTGACGTATCTGATGAGGTTTATTTAGCATTCGAAAATGGTGAATGGCAAGAGATGTTAGAACTATTAGATACGTCTGATAATAAAGTAGTAGTTCTCGGGTATCGTGATATGGATGTAGACGTTATAATTTGTTTAGAGAAAGATCTAGAGAAAGCTAAACAAGAACTTATGGATTGGATGATGGACGGTGAAGATCCTTTAGGTTTAAGTTCAGATAGTTATTATATACTTTGGAAGGGAACTGATAAAATAGTTAATCTGTTACCAGCCAAGACTGTCTCAATTACTACTTCACCTCAACTCCAAGATGAATTAGATGAATTCCTTTAATTTATCTAATGACCGTCTTCTCTCCTTCAAGTAAAGTAAAATAAAATACACTTTCAAAAGGAGGACTAAATGACCGACTTAAAATTAGTGGTTGACTATCTAAATGAGTTACAACCAGATAAGAATGTTTATTATGGTATAGAAAAACTCAATGGATGTAAGGTGACTAAATGGATAAAGTCTGAAGTAACAGAACTAGCAATTAAAGACGTTAAAATGGAATTACAATCATTGTACCTTGCACGTATGACTTCCGAACGGGGGGTAGTAGTACTTCTAGCTAATTGGGATGTACCTGAATCGGAAACTGAAAACTGAGGTTAAGTATATACATACTGACGATGAAGAAAAAGAAGGGGGTATCATGATAGAAAGAAGAAGAGTAAAACGTGGTGAGCAGTTTGATAAGGGTTGGGTCACTACTACAGAGAATAACTTACTTGAAGCTATTAATGATAGTCTGAATAAGATTAGCCTAAAGATTGTTCTTGTAGATAATGGATTTCAATTTGCAGAAGATCGTGATAAAGTTACTTTTCATATAGAACCTATTACAGAAGAGGAGGGTACTGCAAAAGTTAAAGCAATGATAGACTCCTCTAAGAAACTTCAAAACGCTTTAACAAAATTTAATGAATTAGCCAAAATCCAGGGATTAGTTTGTAGCTGGAGACTTGGCGTAGATTATGATGACTTAACTTGTTCACCAGTTATAGTATTGTGTTGGTTAAACCCTAAAGACAAAGGTAAGTTCACAAAGTTGAAGAGGACGATAGATTGGGCAGTGGAAACTAAGAAAAGGATTACGGAGGAGTTCAAAGTCACTTTTAGTATTGTACTAGATCTTGAATAGTAACAGGGGGTGATGATATGGGAGTAGCGTCAATCAGAATGAGTGAAAAAGAAGTAGCGCGATTACTTAAAATTCCCGGAGTGCAAGACGCAATTAATAGTGTTTCTGATATTATACTTGATGTTTGTGGAAGGGATACAAAAATATTAATTCATCTAATACCCTTGCTCGGCGGTAAGTTAGTTTGCACAGAAGTATTTCCTATACCAACGAGAGATCAGTTATTAGAAATTGATCAAAGAACAAATAATGTTATAAGGGGTTATAAGAATTGATAGGATATACAATCGATTATGAAATGACTCGAACGAGAAAAACCTATCCGCTGAAAGGTAGTATTGTTTCCGAAAGATCTAAAAGATGGTACTACGTAGATGAGTTTTGTATTATGTTCTTTAGAACATACCAAGTAGGATCTGATGAAAGGCTTAGTAAGACAAAATGAAAACAGAAGTAGAAGCTATAGCTGAATGGATATATGTATGGAATCATCTAGACAAGGTTGATCGTATAAATGTTGCGGGGAGAAATTTTGATGATTTAGATTCTGATACCAAAAGGGTTGCTATTCCCCAACTCCCAAATGTTTTGAAGGGATTTGGTATGAGTTATCTGAACACGAACAACGTTGTGTAGTACGTAGCTACAAGTTAGATGTTGAATTCATGAAAACTATTTGGTATATGTTAGATGACAATGATAGAAAATATATAGTCACTCAGTACAAATTTATTGAAGGTTTAACTTTAGATGAATTGTCTATCCATCTAGCTTCAAATGATGAAACAATTAGATGGAAAGCTATAAAAGTTTATTATCCTAAATCATTAGATTCTGCTCGTGACGGTATTCGCGAGTTACGTCGTAGTAGTATAAAGAAAGCTTGGGTCGAGAAACAAAAGAAGAAAAAGGAAGAGAAATGAAAAAAGCAAAAGTAGATAAAGAAGTTGCTAAACTTGATGGACAATTTTTTATAGTTATGATAGAAGAAGGTAGCAGATTCGATTCACCCGACCTAACTGTTAGATTAGTGCGTGCTACTAGTCCGCAAGATGCACTATTCAGTCTAGGAATGGCAATAGGATGTATTGATAAAAATGATATAATCGAATACAAAAAAGATGAAGGTGTGTACTGGCAAAAAGCACTTCTTGAAGGTATATTCTCAGATGAAACTATAGGTATGGTCTTTACACCCACAGGAGATTGTGTTTTGGGTAGGAGGAATGAAATATGTGGGCGTTAGGTAATTGGTGTAGTAGGTATTTTAGTAGTTATAATTTTAGTATGGATTATCAGGCGTAGCTTAATGGTAAGATATGTTAACTATCATCTAGCTTTATCAGCATTAAGAAAATCTGTAAGAGGATGTTGATGCTATAGAAAAAGAAAGAGGAGAGTATCTTAGCTCATTCGAGTTAACTGAATACTATCCAATAAATCCTTCACCAAGTAACATCAGATACTTCAAACAAGAACTACGTAAGAAAGGAGAGTTAGTTAGTTTCTGGTCTAGAAATCTTAAAGAGATCTGGTCAAGTCATATACAATGGATATCTAAATAAAAAGAAAGGAATAAGAAATGAAAAAAACATTATTTTCATCAAAGGGTCACGCAATTGTTGGTAGTTTGCTTGAATCGTTAGCAGCGGTCGAAGATGATATAGCTGGGACCTATAAAAGACCGGAGGAGGTTACGGACTACTTAGATGAAGTACTCGAATCTATTTCTTCTCTTAGAAGTGAAGCTCAAGATGAGTACTCACAAAAATTAGTGACTAAATTAGAGAATGCTTTAAATGAATCTTATGATTCCATAGAAGAGACTTGGTCTGCAGATCCTTCTAGAATTCAAGGAACTTTGGATAGTATTGATTCTATTCTGAGTGAGATTGGTGTTGCTTGAATTCTAACAATAAAAAAGGAGAACAAAGGATGAAAAACATTTATCAAGCACCTTGGCCTTGTGGTGTTACAAAAATATCTAAAGATGAGTTTGCACGAAACCGAAACAGATTAGGTGAAATAAAACAGGTACGAGTAGAAAATGCTATAAGTAAAACGGATACTATTGTAAAGGTAATAGGTACTGAAGCTACTTTATGGTTGGATGGTTTTGCTGTTGGTTATTTGGGTGAAGGTCCTTACGGATTGATTTGGCTATTGAAACAAGTAGGTGTCCTATTTGTAGAGGATCAAGTTGTTAATAAACCAGTTAGTGATATAATAACATTTTTCAAGATATCAAATATAAAGGAGGAGTGAAGAATGTGGGCAATAGTTTTTTACTTTCTCATATACTTTTTATTCTACCTAGATATAGCACAGAAATGGATAAGATATAAAACTCAACCGAATGATAACGCATCATTTGATTTACGTAAGAGTTGTGCAAGACCCGTTCTGTGGAGTCTGTTTCAAGTACTTATTATTGTAGGTATGATATATTATAATGCCTATCAGACAAAGCATATGTTTGATTGGATGGATAGTCCTACAGCACGTATGACTGAAAGTGAGTTTGAAAATTATATACAAGAGCAACAACGTGCTAAGAATTTAAAGAGGTATGGTGATCCAAATATAAGTTGTGGGTACGATCTATATCTAAAGCTTCAGAAGCAAGCGATGGAGAAGAGAGGTATAAAACCTTACACACCTAAACCGTAATTATTATCAACTGCTACTACAAAAGTAGAATTTATAAAAAAAGATGTTTAAGTGAGTGATATGAAAAATATTACTTCACTTAAAATACTTATATATCTCTATTGAAAAGTTGTTAAGGATCACGTATAATTATAATATAAATATAATTATAGAATCAAGTAAAAGAAGTAAATAGTTAACTATTTAAACAAATTTCTTGGAGGAGAAAGATGACAGAGACAGTTGAGGGACAATCCCAGGCAGAATTGGATAACGTCGCATTGACTGTAATATTAGATAGATGGGAGAAATACATTAAACATACCGCGCGTACAATATCATCAATACTAGACCATGGCAATATGGATGAAGATGAGATAACTAGTACTCTACGTGAAGCAGTATGGCGAGCCTATACAACGTGGGATAGCACAAAAGGGACTCTATTGTCTACCTGGACAATGGGTTGTATTTTGAACGAGCGAAAGTCTATATTAGAAAATATATCTCGGCGGAGTCCGAGAAACTTATTAGGTCATATTGTTCCACTTCTATATATTGATGCGAATATACACCTAGATGATGATGATGATGATGTAGCCTTTCAATTAGAAGATGTTCTCGCTACCGACAAAATAGAATTGCCTCTTCTGAAAGAAATATATAACGACTGTATTAAAGGGGTGCATCGTGTCGTAGATCCCCTTTCACAAAAGATAATACGTTATATAACGAGTGGTGAGTATACGAAGGATCAACAAATTGCTGATGTATTAACAGCAGAACATCGTAAGTTACCAAAAGGGCACCTATTCTATCTAGATGAAGCGAAGGGGGGAAAGATAGATTTTTCTAAAATATCTGATGTACGATTAAAATTAAAAATGGGATTTGCAATTATGTTCCAAATTCCCCCATCAGACTTTACCAACAATATAAATACATCTAGAAATTATAACTGGATGTTGACTCAGTTTAAGAATCACAATTTAGTTAAAGCAGATACACCATCTATACCACTTGCACCAAAGGAGACATCACCCGGTTCGAAAGAGGAGAATGGTATGCCCCAGTTAGAGGAGTATACTTTAACGTGGAACGCTGTCGGTGACGCGGTTGGATATGAGGTATCAATATATAGTTGGCCTTTTAGCGAAACACATTTATCTCAAAGAGTAAAAGTAAACAAAACGTATTATACAATACCTAAAGAATTACTAAATGACAAAAAGTACTGTTGGACAGTAAGAGGTATTAATTCTTTAGGTTACCGAGGATCTAACTCTAAACCAAAATACTTTAAAGCGATATAAGGAGATTTTACACTTATGCCATCAAGAACGTTAGGAATAAAAGCAACACCGGATGATGTTAAAGATTTCTTAAGAATAGTCATAAAGGCAAATTTACGTAACGCTTCAGAAGGAAGACCAACTCACCCCGCTACAATTTGGGGACATAGGGGAGTTGGGAAGACTGATGTTGTGAAGCAACTACATGAAGAAGGATTTGTACAAGAGATAGTTTATATTGCGCTAGCACAAATTGAAGAGATGGGTGATTTAATTGGATTACCTGAAGTAGTTCTTGATGAGGTTTCTCAAAAGCGTGTCACAATCATACGTCCACCGCATTGGGTTCCTAAGAATGATGTGCCTGGAATAATCCTCTTTGATGATTTTAATCGTACGGATGTTAGAATCATCAAAGGGGTAATGCAACTACTTCAACGTTCAGAGATGGTTTCTTGGAAATTACCTCCAAGCTGGACAATAATATTAACAGCCAATCCGGAAGATCAAACATACCTAGTAACTGGATTAGATCCTGCAATGTTAACGCGAATGTACAGTATTACTATGGTACCTGATTCACTCATTTGGTTAAAATGGGCTGCTAAGCATAACGTCGATCCACGTGTCATGAGTTTCATAGCAAAATATAAAGAGTATCTAGCACCAGATGGTGCTGAAAGAACATGTCCTAGATCTTGGAAGATGTTCGCAGATGCTATTATAGACATCGAATCTAATAGACGATCGTTATCTGGACAACTAGATACTTTAATGGTTATGGGGTTGTCAATCCTAGATGAGTTAGCAGTAAGTACGTTTATGCAATTCATAAACGGTGAATTAGATGAGATTGTTGAGCCAGAAGTGATAATGCGGTCGTATACATCGAGTCCTGAGATCCAAAAGAAAATCGCTTCTACTATGAACTCCGTCCCCACAAGAAACGATGTACTATATGCAATATTATCACGACTTGTTGCATATATATCAACATTCAAACCTAATACTCTACAACCGGAATGGGCGAAGAATGTGGTAGCCTTTCTCGAAGAAGATTGGATACCAAAAGACATGAAAACCATTATAGTACAAAATCTAGCAAAGAGTCCAATGGCTCATATGTTGACATCTAAAAAGTTATCACAACATTTAGTAACGGCATTAACTACTTCTTAAAAATCAATGAGGTGATATAAACGTTTACTAGTAAGCAAGTTGTAGATGAATTCGCACTTGATATGCGAATAGAGATTGAAAGTTATAGTATCAAACAAATTAAGCGTCTTTGCAACAGAATTTATGTACTTCTTGAATCTATGACAACGAAAGATTTCACTAAAGACCGAATTATCAATCTCACAAAGTTTCTTGAGACTAAATTTGATACATATGAAAAGATTGGGTTACTTAGGTTATTAGCAACTAAAAGAGTAGAAATAAGTAGCGAAGTATTAGTTATCGAACTTTATCATTGTGTAAAAGCCGATCTGGTGTTGAGGGGTTTAAGGAAGAGGTCAACTTGAAATGAGAGAATAAAAAAATGAAATATGTTTTGCTACGTCTAAAAGGTAATAATGTAACGTTCTATAAAACAGTTTCTGAAGAGTCTATAACTGATGTAATAAGTAAACTCAATATAATAGATCATGGTTCAGAATATGTAGATTTGTTACATTGGATGTCTATAGAGCATAACTATAGTACTACAATAGAAGGAGGGTATCTAATCTTTAATTCTGAGTTACTACGCTACCGACTAGATACATTTCATAATAGTATTTTTCAAAAAAAAGCTTATTTGGTTATAGTATGTACGGAGAATTCCGATACAGCATTAATTGGTACATACTTCGTTAATCAACCCCATTCTGCAGCAAGGATAGTACTAACCGACTATCCTACGGGTTGGGAGAACTGTCCCTTTGAAGATTCTGTTACAGTATCATTATCACGCGCAAGTAAGATTCCTAAAGGTTGGTTTGAATGGTTGAAGGATATTCAAGATCATATCTTTATAAAAAGTATCGAAGGAGAAGGGGGTATTCTAGTTATAGAACTGAACAAGTTTATAAACTATCTAACTAATCTAGAAGAAAGGTGTTGAAATGCAAGATTATAAATGTAACATAGTAGAGAAAACGATGTCTGAATATGAAGAATTGATCTCCGCGGATATTGTTCAAATGATACATAATAAACCATTCTATGGTTATATTCTTCTTGGATTAAGAAGAGTATTAAATGGAAACCATCCACATGTAGCAGATGTGCGTGCACGAAATACATATATAGTATTAGTAATCAATCCAAAACTTCTTTTTGCTTATCCACGAAAGCATCGTATAGCGATTTTGGAACATGAAGTGAATCATGTGATACTCAAACATATTCTTAGGGGCTACATGTTTAGTGATAAAAAGAAGTTGAACATTGCTGCGGATATGGTAGTTAATTCAATTATTGGTAAATCGGAATTACCCGAAAATGCAACTTTCCCCGATAATTATGGACTACCTTCTAATGAAACGTTAGAGTATTACTATAATGTTATTGAGATTGTAGGAAAGGTATGTGATGACTGTCCTATAAAAGATCAACTAGACGAAGATAAAAAACGTTCAAACAATACAACTTCAGATGTATCACTTCCCGATGACCTAGAAGATTTAGAGAGTCAAAAGGATGAAGAATTAAATGAGAAGGAAGAGAATCTAGATGACTTAGAAGAGATAGAGGCTTCTTTAGAAGATGATGATACTGAAGTACCAGCCGAGGAAACGCTTACCAACGAAGAGGAGTCACAAGAAGATAGCCGGGTTAAAAACTCAAAAGTGATCATTGAAGTTCCCTCTTGTCATATAACGGTGGTGGATTGGGGTGGAGGTGATATTGATGAAGGTATTGCTGAAATAAAAATAGATCAGTTGATACAAAGTGCTATAAAGCAGGCAGGTTCAGTTCCGGCGAACATAGCACATTTGATTCATTATCGTAAACAAGCTGAAGTACCTTGGCAAATATTATTGCGAAGGTTCTTTGGAAATGCTAACACTAATCTTGTCTATACTAAAAAAAGAGTAAGTAAACGATATGGAACTCGTCCCGGCATAAGGATAACATCAAGAGCGAAAATAGCTTTAGGTATTGATAGTTCCGGATCTATTGATAGTGAAATCTTAAATATGTTTTGTTCTGAAGGAACATATGCAGAGAAATCTCAACTAGCTGATCTTTGGGTAGTTGTATTTGATGCAGATGTTCAAGATGTGATACATCCATTTCAAAATGTGACTGAGGTACATGGAAGAGGGGGTACTAAATTCCAACCTCTTATTAATTGGGCGATTGAAAATAGATGTGATGCTATAGTATGTTTGACTGACGGACATAATTTTGATTTAGAACTCACTCGTCCCAAGATTCCAGTCCTTTGGGTTATAACACCAGATGGGAGAGACGTAGAAACATTCGGTGAGAACATTCATATACATGACATTATTCCAAATGGTTAACTATTTGACATGCAAATAAACTTCACGTATAATAAATTAAGGAACTAAAATTTTCATTTTCAAAAATTAAGGAGTGTTCAGAAAATGGATAAAGAACAAGTTAAACAAATCGTGCAAATGTTCATAAATTCATTACCCGATTTTATCTTACTCATAGGGAACTACTTACCGCCACAAGAAGTTACTTCAGGTAAAGTAACTGTTAGAATAGATCCTAAAGGATCTAATATATTCTTGACTACAGATAAAGGTATGCAAGAATTAAATACTCTAACTTCTGCTGAGGTAGAACAAGTAGTATTAGAACTATCAAGTGTTGCTACTAGACTTATGCAATCTACAGCATTTAACAAGTTAGTAAATACATCACCCGATGCTAGATTTGTTTCAATTATATTTGGGATGTTGAATATCTCTTCAATACTAATGCAATATATTCAAAGTGTATCGAAACCAATTTAAAGGAGAGTCAAAAATTGACCATTGAAAAGAGCAGAAGAAATACTAGGGGATAGAGCTACGTGGGAATTGAAAAATATGAAAAAAGCATTATCAATGTTTCCTATTTTGAATACAGATGAAGAAAATGAGCGTTTAGAAGCGGTTAAGGTTATGCTAAAATCAATAACTAAGAAGGAGAATAAAAATGTTAATTTCACCACAACAAGTTGATTGGGATAATCTTGACTTTGATTTTGATAAGAATAGAAAAAGAATTAATATAATTACAAAGTATCAACTCAAACAGGAAGAACTAGTTTATATATGGGCTAGTCTATCAGATTGCTTAAAAGATATGGTTATTAGAAATCAGAATGCTATCGATATAGAATTCTTGAGAGACCATTGGCCTTCAGGAAGAGATTCTATAACAGCTATTTGCGAGAAGAAGAATCTGCCGTTAGATCTATTAAATAAGATATGGTTAGATTGGTCACGAGACAATCTCGTTACAAATACTATACTAGAACACCAACCACTTCAAATTGAATTTATCAAAGCAATCTTCCCTACACTATTACAACATGCTATGTATACGTTGATTCTAAATAAGAAGTTAAATAAACAAACGTTATCAGATATCTGGGAACTCATACCTCAAACAGACTTTGATCTCAGAACGACTTTGTTGAAACGTAAGATTAAAAATGATTGGACATTTATTAGAAACAACCTTTACAGTCTTAGCGTGGAAGAATTAAGCTATTTAGAAAGGGAACATCCATCTTTTATAGAATCCTTACCGATAGAATATCTACCTAAGTTATTAACTTCTTCTAGTAGTCGGATACGTAATGTTGGGATAAGTAGTGCCAGTAATATAATTTTTTTGGAGGTAAGTGAATGATACTATCTAAACTTGAAACTAAATATGTGTTTAATGTTTGATATCACAATCAACTTGAAAAGGAGATTGTGTAAATGGAAAAAGCAAAAGTGAAATTAACTGGTGAAAACGGTAATGTGTTTAACATTATTGGAATAGTATCTAAAGCTCTAAGGCTAAATGATCAAAAAGAAGAGAATGTCGAATTTGTTAAGAAAGCTTTGAGTGTAATAATTATAATGAGGTACTATCACTTGTAAATGAATATGTAGAGGTAGAATAATAATGACACCACCAAAATGGGCGAGTGTAAACCATATTTCTATAGCGGAATTAGAATCTGAATGGAATTCTAGTCCGTCTAAGATGCATAGTACACTACTTGCTAATAGAAGTTATCATTTTCCATTTCTAATTAGTCATTGGGGTGAGTTGACAGAACTAGAAAAGGAAATAGCTATAGCTAAACAACAATTTCCTTTTCAGTTTCTTGAATCCATATGGTGCTATTCATCTAGAAATATTAGATACTACATTATAAAGAATCATGTTATTCCGGTAGAATTTATAATAGAGCATTGGCATGAGTTAGATAATAATATGTGTGTTGTTGTGGTAACAAAACAAACGTTCATACAGAAATTATCTCTGAAGGAACTTCCTATATTCCTAGCAGATATAAATAAATCAGTAAGGGATATTGCATTAAACGTTTATAGGGCGAAAGAAAATGAGTGACATTGAATCCTGGAAGAGAAAGTGGAATACTCTCAAGAAAAAAGATCGAGATAGCTTTCTAAGAAATGAAAAATTACCAATGAACTTTATATCGTGGGTTTGGCCAAAGGTAAACTACATATCACGCGCTATCATTTGTAGTCATCAAACATTAAGTAAACCGTCTATTTCCGTACGTTGGCAACGTCTTACTCCCAAACAAAAAGAGTACTGTTGTATCTATCAAGATATAACTTGGAGATTGATAGAGAAAGAGTGGAATAATTTTAACGATGTAAGTAAGAATAGTATACTACAACGATACCATTTTGGACCAGTTTTTTTGGAAAAGATCTGGCCAACGCTTACGTCAGATCAAAGAATATTAACGCTTACACAACAAAAGTTTAGTAGCCGTTGGATACAAAATCATTGGCGGGGGTTTTCTTCGTCAGAAAGGAAGCAAATATTAACAACTCAAAAAAAATTGCCACTAACCGTCTTCACAACAGTTTGGCGAAGGCTCTCTGAAGAGGAAAAGCTGTTAATATGTAAAAACAACACTATCGCTTTCTGGTTCATTAAAAAGATGTGGCCTAAACTAAGTAAAAAAATTAGAATTTGTATTGTTTCATATCAGAAACTCCCCAAAAGATTTATCGATAAAGTTTGGTTGTCTCTCTCCGAAATAGAAAAAGTGGGGTGTTTGACTAATAATATTCTTGATCCTATTTTTATATCTCGGTTATGGGGGCGTAGTAGTCCCACAATGAGGGATGTAATTTGTAAGTACCAAAAGATAACCTTTCGATTTATACAAAGTCATTGGTATGAAATGACTTTAGTACAAAAAAGAAACTGTATAGATCGTGAATTTTTAACTAAACTACCTATAGGTAGTTTAGTTAATTACTTAATCGATCCTGATCTTTTTGTCCGAAGTGCCGTCGTCAGAACGGTAGAGAGGCATATAAAAAATGAACTGGTATGAGTTAAGTGCGGAGAAACAAAACTTTCTTTGTAAAACGAAAAAACTTCCAGAAAGTTTTATAATCGATATTTGGAGCGAGCTCACTGAATCACAACAAGAACTATTATTAATAAATCAACCGTTATCTTTTTGGACAAAACTTACAGAAGTACAACGGAGCTTATTTGCATTATACAACAATGGGATAGAAAAACTTCCATTAGAAAAGTTACCAATATTCCTTTCAGATAGTAATCTCTTTGTGCGTGTAAGAGCATTACGTCATGGGGGCGTATCACGTTAGCAAAGTGGTAGAAAAAGAGAGATGTGAGAATGATAACTATAAACGAAAATATAATACTATAACATGCCAGCCAAGGAGAAGAACAAAAATGGTACACGCTAAATATATTATTAAGAGTTTACTAGAAAAAAGGTTAACAGAAGTCATATCAACAGGAGAGTTTACCAAATTCGTACCTATATTCCTTTCTGATGATTTACTTCGTTGGTTAGATCAGTTCATCAACTGGAATACTCTAGAGTGTAAGTTGCTTAAAACTGAATTACTATATCAACTAAGTAACTATGTAAAACATTATCAGGATAACCAAATCTTTCTATCACAACATCTAGAGATGTTCGATCCTATTATAGACGCAATTTTAGCTTCACTAGCAGACGTCTTCGAGAAGCAAGATACAACACTCCAATATAAAAATTAATTAAAATTACTACTTAGTTACACGTTTTAACCACTAAATAGTATAGTTAATTTGGTTTATAGTAACCTTTCATAAGTACCCTGTATGAAATTATATATTTACAAAAAGACGTCCATTTCTTTCACCTGATAAGCTTATCAATCTGGGATACGTCTATAAGACTTTTACTAGTAAGTTGAATGTGTAAATCGTTCACTCTTATTAACTTAATTAAGATTTCTTCCTTCAAAGAAGGCATGACCAAACTTTCTAGAGAGCGATACAAACTTTCAAACTGCCCTGCTAATATATCAGCTAACTCATCTGCGAGATTCCCATTTATAACAATCATATCTGAATTACCATAACGTAATGTTATTTTTTGGTAACTAGTACTACACTCTTCTTTCGTAGGAGTTCCACTTCCAACTTCTGCTAATGCCTCATCTAATATACTTACAATATCATCTGGTTCATCTAATTTAACATAATAAGCTTGCCGCAAATATCCTCTAAGAACATTTACTCGATCTATATAACTACCTAGTTGAATCAAACATTCAGCTGCGGAAGGTTGATTAACGTTAAAAGTTGCTAATGACTGCATACGAATGAGAAAGAGACTTAACTCTTCATCTAGTGGATTGTACAACTTTATTAAATCTTTTCTAATAAACTTGATCCAACCATCTGCAAGGGCTGCTAAAAGAGTTTGTCTATGATGACTCTCCTTCATCATATCACAAAAATCTGCCCAATCAGTAGTTAATTTATATTTGGCAAATAAATCTTGATACATTAATGTTTTCTCCTCTAAGTATTGGAGTTGCTTTTTCACCAGCACTTAATTCATATTCGCCCTCCAACTTCGTTAAAAGTGCGCTAATATATAAAAAATCGGATACTTTCATTCGTATAGTAATAATTTCATTAACGAAATCAGATTTTCTCACTACTTTAAACCAAATTTGTTTAGTTTTACACGTCTCCTCGAATTTAGGAAAGGCTTTTTCGGATATCCAAAATTGATCAAATTTACTTAACATATTAATCCTACTCCGTCGCTCTAGGAGCAATATCAATCATCCGTTTAATATCTTCCGAAGTGAAAATTTTGGTTAAATCTGTTACATCTCTAATATTATTCGCTTTTTCATTAAGAACTTCTAACTGAACTTCCTCGATAGTATCTGCAGATACAAAATCTATAATGTTAACTGGTGCTGTAGATACTAATCTATGCGCTCTATCTTCCGCTTGCAAGTTCACTAAAGGTCTATGATCTCTATCTAAACGAAAAACATATGTCGCTTCAGGATAATCAGATCCTTCTCCCTCTACTTGCATAGTAGTTACTAGAAAGTTAAAATTTTTAAACTTAAAAGATTCTCTAATTGCATCGCGTTCTGAGTTCTTTTCTGTATCTTTTGTTTCGCCTATTAACAATAATGCTTTAGCATTTTCGGCTAGTAAACGTTTATGTATTGTCTTTGCTAGAAGTACATGTTGGGTAAATATTAACGCTTTCTTATTCTCTGGTACAATTTCTAATATTGCTTCTACCGCTTCTTCTGCCTTCTTACTCTCGTCGCCCATATCAAAGTACTCTAATGTAGCACATACTTGATATAAACGTAACGTCTTAGTTAACGCTATAGGAATTGATATCCCTTTAGTCTGATTACTTATATCATCCCTTACAGCCATATATAACTTCCGTTGTTTAGGTGTCAAAGAAGTTTCTATTACTTGATAGATCTTTGGTGGAAGTTGTTCTGCTACTTCCCATTTACTCTTCTGATATAAATAAGATGACATTCTCTTAGACAATTCTACACGATTCTTCAAACCATCTATTATTTTCATCTTTCGTGTCTTTGGCTTTTTGGTGATCCAATCCATAACTACTTTACCTTTCCAGTAAATAGGCACATATATCTCTTTCATTGCACAATACTTCATAAGCCATTCAGCATAACTCTGCCATTCATATCTATCTACTGAATAGAGTGGATGCCAAAATTGGGTCTCTATTTTATTTTGTGCTACTCCACCTGACAGAAGTGTTACTGCTTTAGCTTTATCAGTAGCTAAATCAGCTACATGTGATTGCAAAGATTCGTGATTAGCTATCTTCTGCGCCTCATCAAATATCATATGATCTATATGTTTCGTAACCTCGTTAGGATGTATTCTAAATGCCTCGTAATGTATTAAAGCTATATCAACTTTAGTATAAAGTCTCTTAAATGCCTTTAACCTTTGAGGTTTATCACCACCTATATCTACTATAGTCAAATCGGTCAATCGCTCCAGATGCTTCTTCCAAGTCGAGCGTTTATTATTTCTCTTGCAAACTATTAACGTCTTTTTTACTATCCCCAACTTCCTAAGATGTATATCCCAAGCAATTCCTACTATTGTCTTTCCTAATCCTTGGTCGAGAGAGCAAATTACCCCTTTCTGTTTTCCTTTAGGTGGCCCATTTAACAGACGTCTAGTTTCTGCAAAGTTCAAAAATTCTATTTGAAAGGGACGTAATACCACGTTTTTTATAAGTGATTGCCAATATGAATCTGGTGGTAGTTGGGGAAGAGTCTTTACTGAATTTACATACGCAATCAGTCGACTAGAAGAAGTAACTTCTGGTAAGAGGTTGTAAAGTGTACGAAAGTCTCTTGCGGGTAATTCCAAACAGGAAAGGTTTTCATCAAAGTATGAATTATCCATAGTTAATAGATTCTTCTTTTCTATATCTGTAAAATCAAATACTCTGATATTTTTACCATCAACAAAATAAGCTTTAGACATCGTAACCTCCAGTACATTCCTAGTTATAATAAATTATACTAGAAACATTACTGAATGTCACGAGAGTTACTAGAAATTTTGTGTGGGGACTTATTTAGATTTGTCTGCATATATTCCATACAGCATTTGCGATTGTCTTCATTAATAAAGTCTTATCTACTAAACTATTCAAGATCTTACGATCAGCAGCGTTAGAAACAAAAAAGTTCTCTATTAGGATAGCAGGACAAGTAGTACTCTTGAGAACATATAAATCATTTCTTACTACTAACCCCGAACCGTGCAATACGAATTTGGGGTTAGTGGAGATGTCTTTAATTATCTCTTTCGCTACTAAACATCCTTTGGACGCTGGGGAGTAGAAGAGAACTTCAAAGCCGCGTACTTTAGAATCCATAAAAGAGTTGCAATGTACAGATACAAACAAGTTTGGTTTGTAACTCTTTTGCATCTTAACTCTATCAATTAAAGAGATAAATGTATCATTAATTCTAGTCTGATTTATAGTGATTCCTAACTTGTCTAGTTCTGTGGTGAGTAGATTGCTTAACTCTAAGTTTAAGTCCGCTTCATGAATTTTCTTATATGTAGCCCCCGGATCAGTTCCCCCATGGCCGGGGTCGACTAATACTTTGAACATTTCGTAATCACCTCGCTAAATTGTTACGTGCACTAACAATTTTTATAAAAAAGTTCAATGTAATTATAAACTCGGCCGTGTATTTTTGAAATCATACAGATCCCAACGAACTTTAGTATTAGGATTCTTAATACATCGCCCTTCTGACATCATATATAGATCAGAAAAATCCTGATTTGAATAATAATTCATGCATAAATGATTTTCCGTAAAAAGACCTTTGTGTAGTTTTGCCGATTCTTCTGGACATTCGACGTTGAATAATAATCGTTGTTCCCGTATAACTTCTATTATTATGTTTACCCAAGTATGTATAGCGTCGGCTCTTGGAAGGTTTTTAGTTATAACCAATCTACCGGGGAGTAATTCGCCTAAAGATCGTTCTGATAGTTTATTCTCTAATTTGGTTCGCATAAATGTCTCTAGTGCACCTTTAATGGAGTCATCCCAACAGGTGATTTTCGTAAAACATTTACAAAGATTTTCTTCATTCACGTAACCATCTACCCATCCATCAATATTTATATTCTCCACTTTTTACTCCTTAGTTGTGAACGTCTATTCTACACTACGTGACCGCAAATTTATTCTCTCCCTTAAAAAAGTTATACTTTATATTACATATTTGATGATCGGTTGTCAAGAGATTTCTAATTTTAATACAGTTATAAAATTTACTGTATGTATTATATAGAAAACAAAAGACGTCCATGTTATACGACGTTTTAACTGTGTTATTTAGTGGGTAAAATTGTAAACTAAATATGTTTTTAAGGTTAATTAACTTATAATAGGCGGACCCAGGGCTATCCAATAGAATTTATGTGTTGTGATGGTGCCATAACGCATTGATATTATAAAAGAGTTAGTATTTACAAACTCTACACAATGGCCATCTTTACGTGAATCACCTTCGGCATAATATCCTTCGCCATATCGCCTATCAGAATAAGTATCATACATTGTAGGGGCATGTACTGTATCTTGCTCAAGTTTGTAAATATGTATCA
>Ga0315294_10001873_pt1 | contig 23132 bp, 21 predicted proteins | sample YL17G13_40_MG_FD_203626 | JGI IMG/M metagenome (GOLD analysis project Ga0315294, IMG submission 203626) | Sediment microbial communities from Yellowstone Lake, YNP, Wyoming, USA - YL17G13_40 | ecosystem: Environmental > Aquatic > Freshwater > Lake > Sediment | place: USA: Wyoming | collected...
GCATGCCGGCATAGTAACTCATCGCATACGAGATGAATGTTCATCCAGCCGAATCCGTTTATCACCGTGGTCATGTCAATGCAAAAGCTGGCGCAGTTTTTACCCCATATCGCAGATGCATGGGATATAGCCAACGCAAGAATAGCGCGATAGACCATCAAAAGCTCTATCTAAAGAGATATCTATAGAGATATCTATAGAAAGACAATATGATCGTGGCCGTGATGCCACACATAGCTTGAATAGTTTTTGAAACTTAAGCTGGAGTGTCGCGCCAAAGATATTGCTGGCGACCCCGATGGGATTCGAACCCACGATCTCCACCGTGACAGGGTGGCATGTTAGACCGCTACACCACGGGGCCCTGCTCTCTCACATTGCGAATAGGAGTGAGAGGAAAACTGCTTTAAAAGTCTATCAACATACTGTTATAGGTGTCAAACTATCTATAAATTATTGATTTTTAAACCCGATTGTTATAAGCTAAGATTCAATCTTTTGGTCAGTTTAATATGTATCTAACAGTTCATTCTTAGGAGGATTCCTTGAATTCCCACAGAATCGCGTCACGCACATACATTTTATTAATAGCTATATCGGTAGCCATTTTAGCTTTGCCTCAGCCGCTCTATGCCACAAATATCACCCTTGCACCCACTTCGGGTATAGCCGGGTCACGTATCGCAATCAGCGGAGATGGATTTATAGGTAAGCTGGCAACTATTTACTGGGATGGTAAAAAACTGATCCAGGACGTGCCGGTATCTAAGGCAGGGCAAATAAATTACACGTTTGAAATACCGCCTGCACCAAAGGGCGAGCACGTAGTGAAAGTATCAGATGACAGTAATTGGGCAAATATCGTAGCCACATCGATTTTCTTTGTAACTCCCAGCATGACCACCGAGCCTCTGTGGGGAAAACCTACAAACACTATCACTATCTTTGGGTACGGATTCGCACCTAATGAATCCACTATCAAGACCACATTTGATGGAAAACCGCTTTCACGCAGCCCAATTTCCGCCGACAGAACAGGTTCATGGCACGACATGTTCACTGTGCCCTATATCGCTAAAGGCGAATATGCTATACAGGCTTCGGGAGAACTGACCAAGCCCTCGGAAATAGCTGAAATAGTTTTTACGGTCGCGCCCTACTGCAAGGCAAAACCTCTTTCCGGGCCAGTTGGGATAAAGGTCACCATCACGGGCGTCGGCTTCAGGGCAGGTGAAGACGGAATTACCTTCACATGGGACGGGCCGATTATCGATACTAATTTCGTAGCACAACCAAATGGCAGCTTTAGTTATTCTATTACCGTGCCCCCCAGCGTAAAAGGACGGCATATTATCGGGATTTACGGCAGCAGCTTCACGCCCAAAGGCATAGTGCCCGACATAGAGTTTGAAGTAACTCCAAGCATACAGTTAACGCCTTCTTCATTGATTAATAGCAGGGAAGTGGAAATCAAGGGGACAGGATTCAATGCCGGAGAAGCTATATCCATTAGTGTAAATCAAACGAATACAAACGTTACAGCAAAAACAGACAATTACGGCAACTTCAGCGCGGTATTTCAAGTACCGCCCGGCTCCGGCAAGGATCTTACTGTCACGGCAACTGGCAACAAAGGGGCTGGCGCCCAGGCCACTTTTACCAGTACCAAAGTTGCTCCTCAGGCTCCACAATTGCTGTCCCCGGTACCCGGAGTTAAAATTCAGGCTTTCAATTCTGTGGCTGATGTCATCGTCAGCATCTTCGGGTATATCGGGGGATTATTTGATTTTATTACTGGTTCCAAACAAACAACGAATGACTCCGCCCTCACAACTATGAACTGGTCAGCTTCCTCGGAACAGCCTGGACTGAAATACACATTACAGATATCCAAAACGGAGGATTTTACATCTCCCGCATTTCACAAAGAAGGCATTAAAAATAATAACTACATTTTGAAACAATCGAGCCTGCCGATGACAGGCATTTATTACTGGAGGGTAAAAGCAGTTGACGATATCGGAGACGAAAGCCAATGGTCGAATACATGGAAATTTGAGATCGTACCGACTTCTCCGCTAGTATTTGCCCTGTCTGTCACGATCATTATATTGGTACTTGCGCTCATATTCTTCGGGATAATGGCCCTGATTAATAGAAATAGATATCGATGATATTGATAATGTTCGCCGTGCACGAGTTATTTGATTGTTTTTGATACGGGCATATGCTATAGTTTATGCACGTAGCAGCTATAAAATTGGCCGCTAGGGGTGCTTAGATAAATAGGCTGAGACTCCGCTAAAGCGGGGAACCCTTGAAACCTGCCCTTGGTAATTCGAGCGTAGGGAAGCGGGAAGCGGTAACCGGCCAAGGGTTAAGTTGAATATACTATAACCCTTGGTTTTTTATTTTGAAGAAGATGACACAAATTGAACTTGCGCGCAAAGGTACAGTAAGCAGCGCGATAAAATACGTCGCTCAACGTGAGCAACTGGCAGAAGATTTCATCTGCGAATATCTCGCTGCAGGCAAAATCGTCATACCGGTCAATAGAAACCGGCATATATCACACGTTTGCGGTATAGGGAAGGGCCTCAAGATCAAGGTCAATGCCAACATCGGTACGTCGTCTGATTACGGTACGATCCCCAGCGAGCTGGAAAAGCTCCATGTCGCTGTAAAATACGGCTCTGATACGGTCATGGATCTTAGCACGGGCGGGGATATCAAAGCAGTCAGGCAAGCTATATTGAAGGAAAGCACAGTCCCAATCGGAACTGTGCCTATTTACCAGGCTATGATCGAAGCAGGAAAAAAGTACGGGCCGCTCGTTGAAGCTACCGTCGACGATATATTCTCCGCGATAGAACAACAAGCTGAAGAGGGCGTCGATTTCATGACCGTGCACTGCGGCGTGACGCAGGCAGCTATAAATTCATTGAAAAGTCAGCGCCGTGTTACGGATGTCGTTTCCCGTGGTGGTGCTTTCCTGATTGGGTGGATGCTATATCACCAAAAGGAGAACCCGCTCTATGAACATTACGATCGTCTTCTGGATATTGCCCGCAAATACGATGTGACATTGAGTTTGGGGGATGGAATGAGACCCGGGAGCCTTGCCGACGCAACAGATAGGCCACAGATACAGGAACTGATAACCCTGGGGGAGCTAGTTCAGCGGGCCTGGGATGCCGGCGTTCAGGTCATGGTTGAGGGACCAGGGCATCTGCCCCTGGATCACATCGGTATGAACATGCAACTCCAGAAAAGCCTGTGTCATGAAGCGCCATTTTACGTGTTGGGGCCCCTGGTAACAGACATAGGTGCAGGTTACGATCATATCACCAGTGCCATCGGTGGAGCCATAGCCGGCGCCTACGGTGCTGATTTCCTGTGTTATGTAACGCCTGCCGAACATCTGTGTCTGCCGGATGCACAGGATGTAAAAAACGGCGTAATAGCCTCACGTATCGCTGCCCACGCGGCCGATATCATCAGGAGCGGGGGTAAAGCCGCAGCATGGGATAGGAAAATGTCCATTGCCAGGAAAAACCTCGACTGGGAGTCGCAGGCAGCTTTGTCTCTCGACCCTGAAAAAGTCCGTAGCCTGCATAGCAAATACAGCATCAAAGGCCGTGCTTGCAGCATGTGCGGAGATTATTGTGCTATGGACCTGGTAGAGAAATATCTCGGCATCACCGCTACTAAATGTTGATAGGGATATTATGTCATTAGATGAAAGCAGAGATAATTTCGATCGGCACTGAGCTACTCCTGGGTGAGATAACGGACTTAAACGCTGTTTATCTTGCCAGCCAGTTACCCTTACTCGGGTTAGATCTGCATTTCATTTCTACCGTTGGCGACAACAGACCAAGGCTAATCGAAACTCTGAATCACGCCTGGCAAAGGTCAGATATCATTATCACCACCGGGGGACTGGGTCCAACCGAAGACGATATCACCCGCGAAGCCATAGCTGACTTTTTCAAAGAACCGATCTCAATCGATCAATCTCTTGTCGACCAATTCAAAGAGCTATTCAGCCGTTTCAATATGGAAATGCCGCAAAGCAATATCAAACAGGCTTCTATTATACCTTCCTGCCAGGTGATCCCCAATCCACGGGGAACAGCGCCGGGGTGGTGGGTGGAGAAAGATGATCATGTTGTCATCGCTATGCCGGGTCCACCCGGCGAGATGCAGCAAATGTGGACTAATGTGGTCGCACCAAAACTGCAGGATAAGTTCTGTGATGCCATAATATTCTCCAGGACACTGAAAACGTTCAGCCTCAGTGAGGCCAAAGTCGGGGAAATAGCAAGGACATATTTACAGGCCAGGAACCCGACTGTTGGTATTTACGCCAAGCCAGATGGTATCCACCTGCGCATTACTGCCAAAGCCAATACAATCGGCGAGGCCCAAAAACTGGTTAATTCAACTTCCGGTGAGATTCAAAACCTGCTAGGTGACTATATATGGGGGACTGATTCTGACACGCTCGAAGGGATTGTGGCAAATTTATTCGTACAGAAAAAAATGAGTCTGGCAACTATGGAGGCTGAGACAGGAGGTATTCTGGCAAATATAATAACAAATATACCGGATAGTTCAAAATTCTATAAATGTGGTATAGTGATTAGCCTCGATGACATGAAATCGGAATTCGGTATAAATGAAGGTATTGTAGTACAGCATGGCGCAGTGAGCCAGGAGATGGCACGCGAACTGGCTTCATCCGTCAGAGAAAAATACGGGACTTCGATTGGCGTCGGGCTAATAGGTGTGATGGAATTTAAAAATACAAATAATGATCTTGGCACTATAATGATAGGGATCGACGATGGTAAGAGTACTTACTCTTTTAAAAAAATTTATCCTGGCACCCGTTTGCAGATCAAGCAGAGGGCAGCGGTTTCAGCTCTCTTTGAATTAAGAAAAATCTTTGCTATAGGAGACCAATATGCACCTGATAATTGATGGCTTCGGAAAAAACAGGGGGATTTTGCAGGATGAAAAATTCATCTACGAGCTACTGGATACCTACCCTGCCAAGATAGGAATGACCAAAATCTCTGACCCTGTCGTTTTCCGTTACTCAAGTTTAAAGCCCGAAGATTGGGGTATAACAGGCCTGGTATTTATCGCCGAAAGCCATATCAGTCTACATACTTTCGTAGAGCGTAACTTTATTAACATCGATGTGTTTTCCTGTAAAGATTTTGATGCAGCGAAAGTTATTAAAGACCTCAAAGAAAAATTCAAGCTTGTTAGACTCAGAAGTTGCCTTGTCCGCAGGGATTGGAAGCCAGACGAACTTACAGGACGTGCAGAGATTCTACAATTGAATTCTGTATGAGCAATAATGAAGTTCTTTTTTCACAACCCAGAAATTTTGCCGGGCTTACTTCGCCCCATTCAAACTTCAAAACGGCAAAAGCCGTCATTCTTCCCGTTCCCTATGACAGCACAACGGAGTGGCATAGCGGATCCCGTGAAGGCCCCAGGTCAATAATAGATGCTTCGGTCTATCTAGAATGGTATGACATAGAGCTGGGTAAAGAGATCTACACAGTCGGCATTCATACTCTAGCAGAGCTGCAACCTTCATTCAACAGCCCGGAGGAAACAGTTCAGCGTGTATACCAGGCAGCTAAAGCACTTCTGGATAAATCCAAATTTATTGCCATGTTAGGTGGCGAGCATTCCATAAGTGTCGGCGCGGTTAAAGCATATAAAGAAAAGTATAAAAACTGCTCGGTACTGCAGCTGGACGCACATGCCGATTTAAGGGATGAATATATGGGCACCAGGTACAGCCATGCATGTGCCATGCGCCGTATTTTCGAATTATGCCCCATTACGCAGGTGGGCATCCGCAGTATGAGCCTGGAAGAAAAAGAATTTATTGATCGAAATAATGCACGTCCTTTTTTACTGTCAGATACAATTCCGTCTGCTCTGCCCGTCGATGATATAATCGACTCTCTTTCCAACGACGTCTACATATCAATTGATCTCGACGTCTTCGACCCATCGCTGATGGCAGCCGTGAGCATGCCCGAGCCTGCTGGCTTGAATTGGCGTGAAGTCAATAATCTATTACAACTTGTTTCCCGCAGTAAAAATGTCATAGGTTTCGATATCGTTGAACTGTGCCCTGCCCAGGGTCCGGCAGCATGCTCCTTTATAGCCGCCAAATTAGCTTATAAGTTAATCGGTTATTCCTTCTTTAAAAGCTAGTATTAATAGTCTGGAATGTCATTAACTCTTTATTTTCTTTCTGAACCATGTTCATGTGCAATAAAATGTGCAATAAAATGTGCAATAAAATTGACAATATATACGGAAATATTTTAATATTTACAGGTTTATCAAGAAATGCCCTCTAAACAAAAGCCCCAGTTATCGAAGCCGGGCGCTACCCTGGGCGAAACGGCTACTCAATTCTTATCAACCATATCCTCCGATTTAAAAGCAGAAGTACATCAGGAAATCTTTAAATTCATCCGCTGGTATGGTGAAGAACGGCAAATAAGCTCTATCTCAGGTCAGGAAGTCGCCAATTATTCAGAGCAATTTTACAATTCGGCTACACAATCACCCGAGCATCTAAACATAGTTAAACGTTTCCTTACCTACGCATATAAACAAGGTTTTACATCATCCAATTTCGGCACGCACATCAGGATAAAAAAGATTCCCACCAAAGCTTCAACTGGTGTAGCAGTAAAAGCTGAAGAACCGGTAATTCTTACCAGCCATGGCTACCAAGAGCTGAAAAATAAGCTGGCCTCGCTTAAGAATGAACGCCCCAGGATAGCAGAAGAATTGAGGAGAGCCGCGGCCGATAAGGATTTCAGGGAAAATGCCCCCCTTGAGGCAACTCGGGAACAGCAGGGTCATATCGAGGGTCAAATAAGAGAACTCGAGGATACGCTGAAAAGGGCCAAACTGGCTGAGGCCGGGCTAGGGAAAGGTGTCAAAGTGTCAATTGGTGACACGATACTGCTGGAGGATCAGGGTACCGGAGAAAAGCTGGACTTCACACTTGTTGGCTCGAGGGAGGCCAATGTAAAACAGGGGAAGATATCTATTGTCTCACCTATGGGCCAGGTCTTATTTAATAAAGAAATCGGTGACACGGTGAATGTGAATGCGCCATCCGGCATAATCAGCTACAATATCTTGGACATTAAGCGGACCTGACGGATTTAACGGATAACCTTAATTTTAAAAATTATACGACTTTAATTATTGGTTGCATTAAATTATAATAATGCGGTTGCATTAGAAGGGCATCTGAAGGCCGCGAGCTGCGGTGATTAGCTGGCGACTCTATTATTGTGTTATGTAGTAATTCAATTAAATATGGATAAAGAATTTTAAAATAAGGAGGTACCATGGATTTTAAACTAACGGAGGCACAGCTAGCGCACAGAAAGGAAGTGTTCAAGGTCTGCGCGGAACTGGATAAGAAAAAACCCAAGAGCTGGGTAGGTTTCGAAAGCCAGTTCGACGATGAAGAAGGCTGGGCATTTCATTTACTATGTGCCAAGGAGTTTGCCAAGAGGAATTGGCTGGCACTCGGATGGCCCAAGGAATATGGCGGCAACGGCGACATGATGGACAAGGTGCTCTTCCAGGAAGCGCGGGGTTATTACGATCTGCCCGGTGCGGACATCTTCGGTGTGGCAATGCTTGCCCCCACTTTACTTGCGGCAGGCAGCGAAGAATTGAAGAAGGAGTTCCTGCCAAAAATCGCCAACGCTGAAATCATGTTTTGCGAGCTCTGGAGCGAACCAAACGCAGGTTCAGACCTGGCTGCACTCGCAGCATCGGCTGTCCATAAGGGCGATGAGTTTATAGTAAACGGCCAGAAAACGTGGAACACGGGCGCCCACTTTGCAGACTGGGCCTTCGGCGTTTACAAATCCGATCCTAATGCCAAGAAACATCACAACCTCACGTTCCTCCTTTGCGACATGAAGAGCAAGGGAATCACGGTCAGACCGATCCCGTATATGAGCGGCACGCATGTTTACAACGAAGTTTACCTGGATGATGTCCATATGCCGGCCAAGTACATCGTCGGCCAGGAGAACGAAGGCTGGGCAGTAGTCAACGTGCTTGCCGGTTTCGAAAGGTCGAATCTCGATATGGTTTACGGGCTTGTCCGTGGAATCGAGGAACTTGTTCATTTCTGCAATGAAAACAAGCGCAACGGACAGCCGCTGTCAAAGGATCCCATAATTAGAAACAGGATCGCAGATGCGGCCAGCCAGCTTGAAGCAGTCCGCTGCCTGGCCTATCGCGTGGCCGACCAGCAGAACAGGAACGAGATGGGCCTGATGGACGCTGCCGCGGTCAAGATCTTCGCCAGCGAATTGATGGAGAAGTTTGCGCACCTGTCCGCTGATATCCTCGGGCCCTACGGCCAGGTCAAGCACTCCAAGTTTGCCAAGCTTGCCGGAAGCGCTGAATACACCTACCAGGGCTGCTTCGTGCCCATAGTATCGATGGGGACTAACGAGATCCAGCGCAACATCATCGCCTGGTACGGCCTCGGCCTGCCCAGAATGAAATAATTGCTTGTTATTTGATAAGGAGGAAAAATGGATCTTAGACTAACTGAACAGCAGGAGATATTGAAAAAGTCTGCCAGGGACTTCCTTACCAAGGAATGTCCTAAAGCTAAAATCAGGGAACTGGAAAAGGACCCCAAGGGATACGATCCCGAGCTCTGGAAAAAAATGGCCGAGCTGGGCTGGATGGGATTCAACATCCCCGAAGAGTACGAGGGGATGGGCTATTCCTTCGAAGACCTGGCGGTACATATCGAAGAGGTCGGCAGGAATATCCTCCCGGGCCCATACTTGAGCACCGTCGTAAATACATATGCCATAGTTGAAGCCGGCACCGATGAGCAGAAAAAAGAGTGTCTTTCCAAGATTTCGTATGGCAATCTCATCGTTACATTGGCTTGGCTCGAAGAGAACGGCTTGTTCGAGCCCAGTGGTGTTACCCTGAAAGCCGCAAATAAAGGCACTGACTACGTTCTCAACGGGACAAAGATGTTCGTTGATGGCGCTCACGTTTCGGATCTTATGATCGTCGTCGCCAGGACCAGGGAAGGAGCTGGCGCAGACGGCATTACGCTCTTCCTGGTCGATGCCAAATCTTCCGGCATCAAAACCGAGGAAATTCCCACTATTGCCCATGACCACCTCTGTGAAGTGGTCTTCAAAGACGCCGCAGTTCCGGCGAAGAATGTCCTCGGCAAGGTCGACAAAGGCTGGCCTGTACTGCAGATGCTCATCAGGAAAGGCTCCATACTTAAGTCGGCTGAATCGCTCGGCGGACTGCAGACCGTCCTCGAGATGACCATTGCCTACGCCAAGGAGCGCGTACAGTATGACAGGCCCATAGGCGCCTTCCAGGCGTTGCAGCATAAAATGTCCGATATGTGGATTGCCATGGGCACCAGCAAGTACTTATTGTATGAAGCCGCCTGGCTGGAATCCAACGGCATGCCCAGCGCCAAGGAAGCTTCCATGTCAAAGGCTTATATCAACGAGGCCTACAAGCTGGTAAGCGCGCTCGGCGTCAAGCTCCACGGCGGCATCGGCACCAGCAACGATCATGACGTACCCCTTTATTTCCGCAGGGCCAAGGCCGCCGACACCGTCTACGGCAGCACCGATTATCACAGGGAACTGGTTGCTCAGCAAATAGGCCTTAAATAAATCAAGATTGCTAACAATAAAAAATCCCTCGGCTTCATTAGGTCGAGGGATTTTTTATTACACCCGAATTGCTCCGATACTGATATTGTGTTATACTTTGCAGCGGTTTCCCAGCAGGATTTTTCTCTTGCGTCAGGAGGTTAATTAGTTTTGGCAGAAACGGTTACGGTAAAACAACTACTAGAAGCCGGTGCCCATTTCGGACACCAGACAGGTCACTGGCATCCAAGAATGAAAAACTATATCTTCACTCAAAGAAATGGTATTCACATTATCGACCTTGAACAAACGGTGACTCTCTTAGGTAAGGCCAGCGCCTTCGTCCGGGATCTTGTTAGCAATGGGCAAACCATTCTATTCGTTGGCACGAAAAAACAGGCCCAGGATATTATCGAAGAAGAAGCTAAAAGATGCGGTATGTTTTATGTGAATCAGCGCTGGCTGGGAGGGATGCTGACCAACTTCAATACCATACAGGCGCGGATAGATTATCTTGTCAGGATGGAGGATAAGAAGTCGCGGGGCGAGCTTGACTATCTCACCAAAAAAGAGAAGCTGAAAATGGACAAGGAAATGGGCAAGCTGAATAAGCTCATGGGCGGCTTCAAAGAAATGACCGCCCTGCCAGGAGCTTTGTTTATTGTTGATCCTACCAAGGAAAAAATCGCGTTATCGGAAGCGCAGAAAGTGGGGGTGAAAGTTGTCGCCACTGTAGATACCAACTGCAACCCGGACGGCATTGATTACGTCATACCTGCGAACGACGATGCTATAAAGGCAATTAAAGTAATCTGTTCCCAGATGGCAGATGCAGTGCTCGAAGGCAAGATGCTGGCAGAAGCCGAGGAGACCAAGTATACTGAACCTGCGGATTCTGGAAATTCCTAAACTTTTGCTGCCTAGACCGGGCAAAGGTTTTACTAATCAAATATCGTCCCAACTTTAGACCTTTCTTAATCCTGAAGGAGGATTGAAGTGGAAATTTCGACTGATCAGGTAAAGGAATTGCGCCAGAAAACCGGCGCTGGGGTAATGGATTGTAAAAAAGCGTTAGCTGACGCTAAAGGCGATCTCGATAAAGCGTGCAGCATCATTGCCGAGCGCGGGCTTGCCATCGCCAAGAAGAAATCCGATAGAGTTGCCGACCAGGGGATTATTGAGTGCTATGTTCATACCGGGAACCATCTGGGTGTTATGGTTGAAGTGAATTGCGAAACGGACTTTGTGGCCCGCACCCAGGAATTCAAGGAACTGGCGCATAATATTGCTCTTCAGGCATCAGCCATGGACCCGCAATATATATCGGCGGATGAAATACCCACCGGTACGAATGTAGATCCGCAGGTATCCTGCCTTCTGCTTCAGCCATTCATCAAAGACCCCGGCAAAACGATCCAGGATATCATTACTGAGACAATAGCTAAAACCGGTGAGAATATAAAGGTTCGTAGATTTATCAGGTTCGAACTAGGTTATTAGAGTTGTCGAAAGAAAAGCCAAAGTTTAAACGGGTCCTGCTTAAACTCAGCGGGGAAGCCCTGATGGGTAATAAAAGCTTTGGCATCGATCCGCAGATGCTCGATTCCATCGCAAGGCAAATAAAGAAGATCAACGAAAAAGGTATCGAAGTCGCAATTGTGGTGGGCGGCGGTAATTTCTGGAGGGGCGTCACTGCCGAAGCAGCGGGCATGGATCGCGCTACTGCGGATTACGCGGGTATGTTAGCAACCATCATAAACGCCCTCGCGTTACAGGATGCCCTCGAAAATCATGCGATTGTGACCCGGACCCAGTCAGCAATTACCGTCCAGGCAATTGCTGAACCACACATACGGCGCAGAGCCATCAGGCATCTCGAAAAGAAACGCGTCGTTATTTTTGCAGGTGGCACGGGCAATCCTTATATGACTACCGATACAGCAGCGGCTCTCCGGGCAATTGAAATAAATGCAGAGGTGTTACTTGTTGCCAAGAACAAGGTCGATGGCATCTACAGTGCAGACCCTAAAAAAAATCCAGATGCTAAGAAATATCATCACCTGACCCATAGACAGGCTTTAAACCTGCAGTTGGAAGTAATGGATATCACCGCTTTCTCTTTGTGCCAGCAGAACAAGCTTCCTATAATTGTATTTGATTTACAGGATAAAGACAGCATAGTGAGAGTAATCGATGGTGAAGCTATCGGTACAGTCGTTACCAATGAGGAGAGGGCATGACAGATAAGATACTCAAGAACGCTGATGCTAAAATGAAAAAGGCCGTTGAGGCTTTGGCTAAAGAGCTGGCAGGCATCCGTACAGGGCGTGCCTCCCCCGCACTTGTTGAACACATAAAGGTAGACTATCAGGGCATCGTAACTCCCCTAATCCAGCTGGCTTCGATATCTGTTCCCGAACCCAAGATGATCCTGATTCATCCCTGGGACCGCAGCATCATAAACAATATCGACAAGGCAATTCTCAAATCAGATCTGGGACTAAACCCTGTCAACGACGGCAATGTAATCCGCATTCCTATCCCGGCTCTCACCGAGGAGCGCCGCAAAGAGCTTATAAAAGTAGTACATAAACGTCTCGAAGATTCTCGTATACACATCCGCAATATACGCAGGGAAGCCATAGAAGAACTCAGACAGGCGGAAAAAAATAAAGAAATCTCCCAGGATCAAAATACGCGCGCCTCAGAACAATTACAGAAGCTCACCGACAGTTTCATTGAAGCGGTCAATAAAATCGGCAGAGAAAAAGAGACGGAAATCCTCGAAGCTTGATGCGACTGGTGGATTTGAGAGGACAGATGTATATAGATGTCCTGCTCCAGGCAATACCAAGTTATACTGTAAGTGATTAATAACTTAATAATCTTCGTCTTTCCATTTACCGAGTTACCACCATGGTTATAAGAAGGATTATCACAGGTGTATTAATTGCCATATTTGTAGCTTTCATAATATGGTTCGGTGAGCCCTGGTTTACTATCGCAGCCTGCATGGTCGCTGCTGTAGCTACTTTTGAATTCTACAGGATGGTAAAAACTGAGTATGTGCAGCCGCTGAGTTATTTCGGTATCGCCTGCTCGGTCATTTTCATCGCCAACGCCTACTATATCGCATACGCCCCCAGCCCATATCCCTGCACTTTTTCAATATTGTTCGCATCCATTACCGTAATCCCGCTGATATGGGTTTTATTCAGGCGCAATAAAGACAATTCATTTATTAACTGGGGCTGGACATTAGCAGGGATCCTGTATATCGGTTGGTTAATGTCTTTTTATGTCCTCATCCGATCGATGGAAAACGGCATTGGGTGGGTGTTATTAGTCCTGTCCTGTACTGCATTATGCGATGTATTCGCCTATGCCGTTGGCAGTACCGTTGGCAAGCACGCCCTAGCCGCATCGGTAAGCCCGGGCAAAACGTGGGAAGGAGCAGCCGGAGGATTGGCAGCTTCTATAGTTTTCGCTCTCATTGTAAGCACCTTGTTCAATTTGCCTTTGAGCTACTGGCAAATGATAATAGCGGGTATTATAATAGGTATCTTTTCCCAAATAGGAGATCTGGTGGAGTCACTTCTGAAGAGGAATATGAACGCTAAAGACACAGGCCATTTGCTGCCCGGTCATGGTGGTATTCTGGATAGAATAGACAGCCACTTATTAATTGCGCCCGTAGCGTATTACCTTATAGTTCTGCTAATCAATCAGGGTTGGCTATCGAGATAGCCTCGCTCTGCTTATTGAAATTACCGCAGCTACGAGATTTGATTCCCGACAGCCAACCCTTTCGATTGTCGTTTGTCTTGTCTTAACTAAATACTGATGTCGCCTTTCTTAAGCGTCTCCGTGGGCATGAACTGCTTGATGCCTGTTTTCTTTGATACTGCTTCACATCTTTCAGCCACCTTTGCCCAGCCCATACCCTTGGCAAGGGCGAATGGGCCAAATATTCCGCCACCGCCGTTTACCATGGCCAGGTCGATCTCGGCGGCGCCTTTAATCACGCCGGCCTCAATGAGCTTGGTGCCTTCATTTACCTGAAGGCAAATAATATCCATAGGATCAAAATTAGGATCAGCCTTACTCATATCGATCGTAGGTCGTGCACCCCCTGGCCAATCGAAAATGCCTTTGCCGGTCTTTTTGCCAAGTTCACCAGCTTTAATCTTCTTTTCAAGATAGCTGCGCGGTGCATATTCCGCTGAAAGCACTTCGGCAAGATACTTCTGTCCGTGCTCCATTATATCGAGCCCAACAAAATCAAAGGTTTCATATGGACCCATGGGTATACCAAGGGATCTAACTTTGGCATCTACGGCCTCAGGATTGACCATCCCCTTATCCAACAATTCAAACATGTATAACCCCACCGGGGCGCCAAGTCTGTTATAAACGAAGCTAGGAGTATCTTTTTCAACCCTTACTGCTACCATAGCACCCCTGAAGTTCTTCCATCCTTTAACGACGTCCGCGCTAACATTCATCGTTTCGTCTGATGTTTTATCGCCACGGATAACTTCAACCAGTAGCATCATGGCCACCGGGTTAAAGAAATGCAGGCCACATACCTTATCGGGCCTCCTGGTGGCGGAGGAGATTTTTGTGATGCTCATATTCGATGTGTTTGAGGCAAGTATTGCATGCTTCGGCGCAAACTCATCGCACTCTTTGAATATCTTCTGCTTGAGATCCAGGATTTCGGGAGCTGCTTCAATCATGTAATCGACATCTTTCACTGCATCCTTCAGTACAATGAATCCAGAGATGTTGCCTATGGTCTTGTCCATAGCTTCCTGGGTCATCTTCTGCTTGGTGACCTGCTTGGCCAGGCTGTCCTTAATCTTTCCGAGACCCTTGTCAACGAATTCCTGCTTGATGTCGTACATGTTGACTTTGTAACCAGCCATAGCGGCAATCTCAGCTATGCCATGGCCCATGTCGCCAGAACCGACGACTGCGATCTTCTTGATGTCATCAACCTTCATTGATCTATCTCTCCTTGTAATATTTTTTATTCGCCAGTGAACTTAGCGTCGCGTTTTTCCATAAAAGCCGTCATGCCTTCTATGGCATCCTTGGACGCGCCTACTGACTGTGAACTGGCAAGCTCTATTTCAATACCGGCTGCCATATTAGTATCCTGTCCAAGTACCACGGCATTAAGTATTGCCTTCAGTGCCAGAGGAGCACGCTTACTCAGGGTTGTCGCATATTCCTTGGCATCCTTCATAACCTCGCCGGGTTTGGAAATTTTATTGATGAGACCCCAGCTAAAAGCTTCAGGTGCATTTATCCTCCTGCCCATAAGCGCTATCTCAAGCGCCCTGGTGCGGCCAACCAGGCGTGGCAGCCTCTGAGTGCCTCCCCAGCCGGGGATAATGCCAAGATTGATCTCAGGCAAGCCTAATGTTGCCTTCTCAGCATCGACCATTACACGGAAATGACACGATAACGCCAGTTCCAATCCGCCACCCAGTGCAAAGCCGTTGATAGCAGCGACAACTGGCTTGGCGCCACGCTCTATCCTATTAAATACCAGGTGGCCGCATCTCGCCAACCATACATTCATGGGATCAGCAAAACTGGCAATATCAAAACCGGCGGAGAAGGCCTTTTCTCCTCCACCCGTGATTATAATCGCACGAACAGCTTTATCCATTTCCAGTTCCGTCAATGCCTTGCCGAGATTATCAATAGCCGCGTAATTAAATGGATTCACCGGCGGGCGGTTAAGCGTAATAATTCCAACCGCCCCTTCCTTTTCCAGTATTAATGTGTCGTAAGCCATAATACCTCCTTGTTTGTTTAATTTCGCACTACATTATAGCTTAAATCGCTAAATATTTCCCTGTCAGCATTAACAGACCATCAGATTTCTGATATCTGAAATGACGGAAATACAGCCTTGTTACAGAATCACCTATCTACATCAACTACGGTTGTCCTCGACTGGAAATCCGTCAATAGAGCTTTAAGCTGCAATCCGGCCGCCAATTCCAGCTTGTTCATAACCTCAATCAGATTCGTGACCGCGCACATATTAGTGCTGGGCCTCCACCATGAACAAGCTTCTTCATCACAGAGACAGGTTTCCTTTTTTACAAAACCATCTGCTTCCAGACTCTTGCTGTTGAACTTCATAGGGCAATTCAATATCTTCTGCTTTGGCATTCAAACACCTCCATTGTTTTTATAATAATCGCCTAAAATAGCTAACTACCTGCACTACCTCTACTCTGCTGCATCCTCAATAAACCAACAATAATGCCGTTTATGATCAAAACTTATAATGTAAATTATACAATAGGCTACTATAAAGTAAAGTGCTAATTGCATTACGTGATTACTGTGTCTATAATATCAAGTGATTCATCTCTGAGAATAATTGGAGGAGGTGTTATATGGCTGATTGTTCATACCACCCAGGTAAAGATGCTGTTGGCGCGTGTGTAAACTGCGGCAAGATGGTTTGTCTTGCGTGTCGGACAGAACTCCAGGAAAAGGTCTATTGCCAGCCCTGCGCTAATAAACTTTTTATCTCGAAAGCTGCAGTTCAAACTGGACAACCTGCGCAACCCGTTCAGACAGTCAGCGGAGCCTGGTGGCTATTGCCTATATTTTTTACATGGTTGGGCGGCTTGATCGCCTGGGCTGTTACTAAGGACAGGGATCCTAAAAAAGCCAGGTCTATGTTGATATGGGGTATAGTCCTCACTTTCATATATGCCTTAATAACAACGATTATTATTGTTTTATTGATCTTTGTTTTCGGCTATTCAATCGCAATGGAGTAAAAGCCAAACTTAATACCGCTAATTTATACGTCCAATTTTTTGCCCCAGAGATAAAAAATTATATCTGGGGCTCCTTTTTACTTCATGGAAAATTAATTACGTTAATCCACATGCACAACAGCCCCTTTAATTAGCTTCAGGTCTATATTTATTGTAAGATTGATAGCACTATCATATAAATACAATGGATACCAGAATTCGTAATATAGCTATTTTAGGGTCTACAGGCTCAATCGGACAGCAAACGCTCGATATAGTGCGCAGGTTCCCTGATAGATTCAGGGTTATCGGACTGGCCTGCGGTACTAATGCAAGATTTCTTGCAAGGCAAATACAGGAATTCAAACCTGAAGTCGTTGGCACTTCAATTAAAACCAATCTACCTGGAATATCAAAGAGGCTTTCATTAGATAGCATTTCCGCACACCCGGATGTTGACCTGGTAGTGATTGCTACCACCGGCAGAGTTGGTCTCAATCCAACTCTGGCTGCCATCAAAGCTGGTAAAACCATTGCCCTCGCCAATAAAGAAATCCTTGCCATGGCGGGAGAACTCATCTCTCGAATGACACATCAATATGGGGCTAAAATCCTGCCGATCGACAGCGAACACAGCGCTATATTGCAATGTTTGCAGGGCGAAGAATCCGGCATACACAGATTATTGCTAACCGCATCCGGCGGCCCGTTTTACGGTATGTCTGGCAACCAATTGAAAAAGGTAACCGTTGATGAAGCATTGGCTCATCCCACGTGGAAAATGGGCAAAAAGGTCACTATCGATTCCGCCACCTTGTTCAATAAAGGCCTTGAAGCCATAGAGGCTCACTGGCTCTTCTCCATTCCCTACGAAAGAATTGAAATCGTCGTACACCGGCAGAGCATTGTACACTCAATGGTCGAATTTGAAGACCGTTCCATCAAGGCACAGCTAAGCGTGCCGGATATGCATCTGCCGATACAATATGCCCTCTTCTACCCGGAAAGGATATATAATGAAGATATCCAGCATTTGAGTTTTGACCAGATGAAAACACTCACTTTCGAACCTGTAAATTACGATTCTTTTCCCTGTTTGAAACTTGCACTTGAAGCAGGGGAAAAAGGAGGCACATACCCTGCAGTACTCTGTGCCGCCGATGAAATTGCTGTAGAACTTTTCCTGCAGAAGAACATAGGATTTGCAGAAATAGCTAAAATTATTGAAAGAACATTGAACCTGCACCTGCCCACTATAAACCCGGAGCTTGAAGATATCGTTATAGCCGATGGGTGGGCGCGGGAAACCGCCCTCAAAATAGCCAGAAAGGAAGTCTAATGATATTAACCATAGTAGTTTTTATTGCTTTATTAATACTGCTTATTTTAACTCATGAATTAGGTCATTTCGCAGCTGCCAAGCTGTCAAAGGTAAAAGTCGAAGAATTCGGCATCGGTTTCCCTCCCAGGTTGTTCAGCTTCAAGCGGGGAGAAACAGTCTATTCAATAAATGCCATACCGTTTGGAGGTTTCACCAAGCTGCTTGGCGAGGAAGACCCGTCCGTGCCGGGCAGCCTTGCCAGCAAAAGCATACCCGCCCGGATACTGGTACTGAGTGCCGGTTCTTTGTTGAACATACTGCTTCCAGTCCTGCTTTTTAGCATAAGCTTCATGATCCCGCACGACGCGACTATGGAAAAGGTGATAATCAAAGAGGTAGCCGCAGAATCACCCGCACAAATCTCAGGAATAGCAGCTGGAGATAGGATATTGGAAATAGGCAACCACTATATTAAGAACCGCGGCGATGTAAGCTACAATATCCAATTAAATCTCGGATCTGAGATAACCATGCTTATTCAAAAACCGGACTCCAGCGAAAAAACTGTACTGGTAAAACCGCGCTGGAATCCGCCTCAGGGACAGGGGGCAACAGGTATAGTCTTATCCGGTGTAGATACAACTACAGCAAGTGAATCTATGCCCTTCTGGCAGGCTGTCCCTGCCAGCATCACGCACAGCTGGGAGATTCTCATCCTCTTCAAGAACGAAGCCGTCGGCTGGTTTGTCAGGAGCACCGCTCCCAAACTTGCAGGACCAATCGCCATAGCGCAGCTCACGGGAGAGGTTATCAAGGCCGGGATCAGCCCGCTGCTTGAGTTTACAGCCCTGATCAGCATTAACCTGGGTATTTTTAATCTATTACCATTCCCCGGGCTTGACGGTGGCCGTCTCATCTTTGTCTTCCTGGAATGGTTCCGCCGCGGCAAGAGGATATCGCCGCAAAAGGAAGGCCTGGTACACTTGATAGGCTTCATGGCTTTGATCGTGCTTATCCTGGTTATAAGCTACTTTGATATCGCCCGTATCATCCAGGGAGAAAGCCTGCTCCCTTGATAAAGCGACGTTTTTCCAGACCTATCCAGATAGGTTCGGTTACCGTTGGCGGGAATGCGCCGATCATCGTACAATCGATGACTAAAACAGATACCCGTGATGTTAAAGCTACTGTAAACCAGATAAAAGAGCTTGCTGACTGCGGCTGCGAAATAATAAGGGTAGCTGTTCCTGACACAGAAGCTGCCGGAGCAATAGCTGCAATCAAGAAAAACATACCTATACCCCTTATTGCCGATATCCATTTCGATTACCGCCTTGCTCTGGCATCAATAAAGAGCGGAGCCGACGGCCTGAGGCTCAACCCGGGGAATATCCGCGATAAAGAGCACATAAAAAAAGTAGTTGAGTCCGCTAAAGCAAGAGACATCCCCATTAGAATCGGGGTAAATTTTGGCAGCCTGCCGCCCTCCAAGCAGGCCAATATGTCCGTTGCTGAGCGCATGTCTAACATCGCGTTGGAACAAATCAAGCTTCTGGAAAGCAGGGACTTCAACCTCATCAAGATTGCTGTAAAAGCATTTGACGTGCCCACTACCATTGAAGCCTACAGGATTATCGCTGATAAAACGGCTTACCCGTTGCATCTTGGTATTACCGAATCAGGATTGCCGCGCACCGGAATCATACGGAGTGCCGCTGGCATCGGCATACTCCTTTACGAAGGTATGGGCGACACCATAAGAGTTTCACTCAGCTCACATCCCCGGGAGGAAGTATTTACCGCGTACGAAATCCTCAAGTCGCTCAATATCCGGGAACATGGCCCGGTTCTGGTAAGCTGCCCTGCATGCGGGCGCAGCGAAGTGGACATTATCGGGCTGGCGGAGACTGTGAATGAATATTTACAGAGCATTAAAAAACCTATTAAAGTGGCGGTCATGGGATGTGTGGTCAATGGCCCGGGCGAAGCAAAAGATGCGGATGTCGGCATTGCCTGCGGGAAGGGCAGGGGCGCCATATTTAAAAAGGGCAAGATCACCCGCACAATTGAAGAATCACAGTTCATGCCAGCGATAATTCAGGAAATTCAAAGCTTATAAATCCAGCAATCCTACTGATATATTATTAGTCCGGCACACTAAACCGGTTATATAATACTTTTAAATTTACCCCTAAATATTCTAAAATACACTGACATCTTAAGCTCGAGAGGATAATTTTATGCGGTTCAGCAGATTATTGGGCAGGACCCTGAAGGAAGTTCCTGCGGAAGCAGATTGTGTCAGTCATCAATATCTGGTACGTGCCGGGATGATCCAGCAAATCGCTGCCGGTGTCTATTCCTATATGCCCATGGGCTGGCGGGTGTTAAAAAAGATCGCGGATATCATCCGTGATGAAATGGATAAGGCAGGCGGCCAGGAGATCATGATGCCTTCGCTGCAGCCAATAGAGCTCTGGGAGAAATCAGGCCGGCTGCCTTCTTTTGATAAGACGCTATTTATACTCACCGATCGCAAGGAGCACAGGCTTGTCATAGGCCCAACGCACGAAGAGGTAGTCACGGAATTGGTTCGGCGTTCTGTACAGAGTTACAGGGATCTCCCGCAGTTGCCTTACCAGATTCAGAACAAGTTCAGGGATGAGCCTCGCCCGCGCGGCGGCCTGTTACGCGTGCGCGAATTTATCATGAAGGACCTCTACAGCTTTGATGTTGACGAAGCCGGCCTGGATGAGAGCTACCGGAAAATGGTGCAGGCATATAAGAATATTTACACCAGGTGCGGTCTGCCCGCCTTGATGGTTGAAGCCGATAGCGGCGCAATCGGTGGAAAGGCATCACACGAATTCATGTTGATCACCGAGACAGGAGAAGATGAAATCATCTATTGCGCCAATTGCGGCTATGCGGCAAACACGGAGAAAGCAATCAGCATTAAAAATGCCAATCCATCAGGCAGTCTTCTCCCCATGGAGGAAGTTTCAACACCGGGGATGAAAACCATTGAAGAAGTGGCCTCTTTCCTGGGCGTCGGCGCTGATCAGACGTTAAAAGCGGTTTTTTATTCGGCTGATGGCGAGGTCGTCTTCGTCGTTATCAGGGGTGACCTGGAGGTAAACGAAACCAAGCTCAAAAACTTGCTCAACTGTATTGATCTGCACCTCGCTAGCGAAGCTGAAACTAAGGCATCAGGGCTGATTGCGGGGTACGCTTCACCCATGAACCTTAAAGGGGTCAAGATAATAGCCGATGATTCGATCAAGCTCGGGAGCAATTTCGTGGCCGGGGCCAACAAGCACGATGCACATTTTAAAAACGTCAATTATCCCCGGGATTTTAAGGTGGATCTTGTCACGGATATAGCCAGAGTGCGCGCCGGAGATTTATGTCAGAAGTGTAAGAGCAAACTTCTCGCTCAGAGAGGCATTGAAGTGGGCCATGTCTTCAAGCTGGGCACTTTTTTAAGTGAAAGGCTGGGCGCTTATTTCCTGGATAAGGATGGAACCACCAAGCCTATAATAATGGGATGTTACGGTATAGGCCTTGGCAGGTTACTTGCCGCAGCAGTGGAACAGAGCCACGACGATAAAGGCATTATCTGGCCATTGCCTATCGCTCCTTTCCAGGTGCACCTGTGCACTCTCAAGGCTGAAGATAACAAGGTTTCAGAGACTGCTGAGAAAATATATGCCGACTTCAACACCGCTGGCATCGACGTTCTTTATGACGATCGTGACGAGTCTCCCGGCGTTAAGTTCAACGATGCTGACCTCATCGGGATACCGCTGCGGGTGGTGGTGAGCCCCCGTTCACTGCAAAGTGGTGGTGTGGAAATCAAATGGCGCAAAGAGAAACAATCCCGGATAATCCCACTTGATGGACTGACAGAGGCAGTTAGGACCCCTTTAAATACAGGCGGTACCTGTTGAGCGCTGCCAGTGACTTTATGGCGGTCGCCGCCGACGGATAAACCGGCACTGAATTATTTTCAAGGTACTCTATAAGTTCACCTTCCAGCTTCAACATATAGGGTGGCCATACAGCCAGCGGTTTACCCTTATCCTTTGCCTTTAAAAATGAGGCGAAAAAAGCTTCCGGCTTGATGGGGTAGATATTCGGGGGTAGTTGCAGGGATATGCAATCCACGTTTTCATCTTCCAGCATCGCTTCAATAAAAATGCCATGATTGTTCTGCATCGTGTGAAACGTATAACAGATGCCGAAATCAAACGGATTCAATGGTATTTCCCAGGGCGGGAAAATCCCCTTCAGCTTCTCATAGCTTGTTTGCCCGGGTTTTGCTATTTCAAAACCGTACTGCAGGCTATGATCAATGGCCAGCACAGCCTCGCCGCCGGGGAAGGTGGCCAGGGCGATGCGATTCCCCTGTAATGGTGGCAAATAGGAAAAAGCCTTGGCAAAATAGAGGAAATCATCCAGTGTATCAGCCCTGATTGCCCCGGCCTGTTTTAACGCCGCATCAAATACTGCGTCATTGCCGCTTGCCATCGATCCTGTGTGTGTCATCACAACCCTTGCCCCTGCCTCGGTACGCCCGCCCTTCAAAACGATAACCGGTTTAGTCCTTGTTGTATTTCTTAGCACCTCGAAAAATCTCCTGGCATTACCTTTAATGGTTTCCAGGTGTATGAAGATAGCCTCAGTATCCGGGTCTTGCCCGAGATACTCCAGTGCGTCAACTTCATTCACATCCATTTTATTGCCCAGGTCCAGCAGCTTGCTTACTCCAAGATGAAAATCAGACATTATCCAGTTGAACCTGGGTTCATACATGCCTGATTGAAAGATAAAGGAAACGTTACCTTTGATCAGTTTGTTCAACTGGAAGAAGCTTATGGAAAGGTTCTGGTAGCTGTTTACCGGGCTTAATACATTAGGGCCCATTGCCCTGATCCCGCTCTCCCTGAGTATGCGGGCGATCTCGTCCTGGATTCTTCTTCCTTCTTCCCCGATTTCGGAAAAGCCGCCTGTTATCAATACCACGCCGCCTATTTTTCTACCCGGTAGCTCGCGTATGATTTCAAGCACGCTCTGTGCCGGGATTGAGATAACGACAAGATCGATTTCCTCGTCGATCTCGCTCACTTTCTTATATGTTTTGAGGCCGAGTATTTCCTCTCCTTTAGGATTAACCGGGAAAATTTTACCTTTATAGCCAAGGTTTACCAGGTTATTGACCAGTTGGTAGTTTACGGTAAATGCGTTCTTTGAAGCGCCAACAATGGCAATGCTCTTAGGATTCAG
>Ga0315294_10001874_pt1 | contig 23129 bp, 24 predicted proteins | sample YL17G13_40_MG_FD_203626 | JGI IMG/M metagenome (GOLD analysis project Ga0315294, IMG submission 203626) | Sediment microbial communities from Yellowstone Lake, YNP, Wyoming, USA - YL17G13_40 | ecosystem: Environmental > Aquatic > Freshwater > Lake > Sediment | place: USA: Wyoming | collected...
ATTATACGGGGGCCGGATGTCCTTTACGAGGCGCGCCTCCTTCAGCATCGCGTCAACTTCCGTCTCGGTCTCGATATAATCGACCGTCTCGACCTTATTGAGCATCTCGACTATCTTTGGCCCGCGAGATTCCATTATATCGCTGCCTGCTTGGAAGTAGCTCGCCACCCGTGACCGCAGGTTCTTCGCCTTGCCGATATACAGGACCTCATCCTTGGCCCCTTTCATAAAATACAACCCCGGCCCCGTCGGAAACACCTGTATTTGCTCATGTATTGATTTCAAATCGCCCATACTTTGAACCATTGTAATACCACTGTCATTCCTGCGGAAGCAGGAATCCAGTAATACTAAATTTACGTGGCATTTAATAAAAGTGTTTTCGCAGGGGATATTTAGCCCGCCGTTTCACGGCGGGTTGCTTGCTTTTTTTAAGACACGGATTTACACGGACTTGTCCGCCGAAGGTGGATTAACACTGCTCAACTGTTCAACTTTTCTAATATCTCGCGAAGCGAAGGGCGGGGAAAAACAGTTGATGGCCCCATTATTCATCATTATTCATCAACGCTTTCTTTTAAATAGAGTATATATGTATGGCCTGGTACTACCTGAAGGCATATGGTAGATATAATCAAAGGCCTCTATTAATTCAAAATCGTCGCCTAATTTTTCAGATAACATATTACGGTCATAGTTTACAACATCCAAACCACTGCATTTTTTTGCTCCTCCTATAGAAAAAGCAGCGATAATCACATAACCATCTTTTTTAACAACTTTTTTTAGTGTTGCAAAATAGGTCTGCTGCCAGCTTTCCTCCAGCAAAAAATGCAATACTGCCCTGTCATGCCACAAAGCAACATCCCTCAATTGACTAATGTGCTCCGGCTGAGTGAGATCATCTACTATCCATTTGACTGATACGCTTTTTTCTTTTCCCAATCGTCCCTTTAGTTTCTCGATGGCTTCTTCACTTATATCCGCAACGGTAATATTCGTATATCCGTTATTTACAAGATAATCAATCAGTGTTGTCGCACCTGCTCCCACATCTAATATGGCCGCATCTTTACTAATGTTACATTTAGACAACAATTTTATAGAAGGCGTTGGCGTTTCTTCGTACCAGCCCAATTTTCTGGTATCATTTGATGAGTACACTTTGTTCCAGTGCTCTTTCATCGCATTATTCATGGTATATGGCCTTTCCCATCATCTACCGTTTTTGCCTTTTTGTTTCCCACCAATCCGCCACAGAGCACGGCGGATAAATTCTACCCAAACGACAGGTAAACTGCGCTACGAAAAAAAATTAGGCGGGAAAAAACAAAACCACTTTGGCAATGGTTGTTCGCCGTCAGGAAATTAGTATGGTGGCCTTGGATTTTGAGAGTGTGAAAGAAATATATTTATTGGCTTTCTTGGCATTTTCTTTTTTCAAAATCCTATATTTGATTTATCCAAGCCTGGAATATTCCCAAAAACTCGTCACTTAAAAACCACTTGTTTTTACTCAAGTCCGTTTTGTAGACAAACTCGCCAGTTACACCATAATCGAATAGCCCACCTTCAACTCCATTTTGCGCATTGACTAAAACTGGAATATTTTGTTTATAAGCAAGTGATCCTTCTATCTGATTCCATGGAGTAGGCAATAGGATGCTGTGTTCTTTAATTTTCTCTTTACCTTTTTTTAGAAAATAATTAACTTCATGATATGGATACCCCAAAATAATGGCACCTTTACATTGTTTCATTAAGTTAATTACAGCTTTTAATGGTGCCTTAAGAGAATAATCATCCCCACCTAAACGTCTTGGCATGATTTTTTTTGTTTTTAAATATTTCTCGAAAGCTTTATATGGCTTCTCATATTCTTCACTTATTATTGTTGGCCTTGATATAAATATATCAATCATATCTTGTCATCCTTAACCAGTCGCCAATAGTACCTCCCAAGCGTTGTCAAGCCACATGCCTTAGAGTTCATAGCCGCATGATACATGTGTTCAGCGCCAATTGGCTTAACAAGTCCAGCATTCCGAAACTCCTGCAGTTGACGAAAAATCTTCGCTTTATTCTCATCATGTGGGTCGTTTTCTGGTTCGAATTCCGGTGAAAGTGGCAATGGCTCCGCCGGCAAAGGAAAATACTCAGCAAGTTTGCGAACGAGGTCTGCGGGGATTCGTGGGGGTGCCTCGCGCAAACGTATGAACTTGGAAACATTTGCCTTAAACATGGGTCGCTGATCCCATGCGCCCAGAGCGTTATCAATATATGAATAAACGCTAGCCGCGGTAACCTCTCCAAGCAGCGAGGCAGCGCCACCATCGAGAGCTTCAACTAAGAGAGATGTAAAAACACCACCGCCTCCCTCTTCGAGAGCTTCTTGTCCAGAGCGAGTAGCGGTAATCACAGAAATACCATCAGATAGAACAATTCTGTTATCGCTTACAGCAGGCAGGACTCCGAATGAGCCGCTGTGGCAACAATCAAGCGTTATAAACTTATCAGTGACAGGAGACTGGTTTGCAAGCGCAAGAATTTCTGCCATTGGAATTCCGACGTCGTATTCATCGTAGTCGGGTGTCACCAGATAACCGCCAAGCCCATTTACTGTGCCATGACCGGAGAAATGAAGAAAAGCTACCTCGGCTGGCTGTTTAAATAACTCGAATATTTTCCGGCGTAGAAAGGAACGAGAAACCGTGACTGGGGGGCAGGTAATAACCTGACACTCAAAATTGACACTACCATCATCATTTCGTGAGAGGACATCTTTCATCCTCTGAGCATCGTTGACGCACCCGTGAAGCGGACACCCCGGGTAATCATCAATGCCCACTATTAAAGCCCTTCTCATTACCGTGCCCCTCCAATAAGGGCTTTAAGATTATCCCACGTCCATTTATAGACCGCATCTGATAATTTTGCTGACATGGGCTTTGTGCAATGTTTATCCGCATAAGCAGCCAAGAGGAAATACGGAATGTTCTTCTCCTGAGCAATCGTCACTTCCGTAGAGACACCGTTTGCTGTATGGGTATACTCGCCACAAAGGACAATCACCAGATCGATGTTGTCCATTCGGCGCCGGACCTTGTCCTTCCAATCACCGGGTAGAGGTTCTTTCACCGAGGCATCTATAAAGTCGAATGGAGTATCAGGAAGTTTTGCTTGTCCGGCTAGCATAATCTTTGTGCCTTCGTCATGAGTGACGTCAAAACTGATGAATACTCTTTTCTTTGTAGCCATTGTATTTCTCCTTTTTAGGCCATCTAATGTTTGGTCGGGTCCGTACAACATCTGTTTCCTTTACAAAACCGCCATCACAACTTTCGGCCTTTTTACGCTATTCCTGAGTTCAAAGAAACGATCTTGTTCCAGTCAATCGCCCCATTGATACAATATTCCTGCGCAAATTGGAGCGTAAAGATGTTGAGTGCTTGGGCATAGGCTTTTACAAATGCCTCATTCTTTTCTTTTGCTTTATGGCCGAGAGGTTCAATAATATCTGTGTATAAATCGCCATGTCCTGAGATAAATCCCCAAAAGTGCTGACCACAGAGTTTCATATATCCAGGTTTTTGAGGTTTTTTGTCTTGCCCATAACAGCAACCATTGACACAGACAACTTCAAACTCTGGATGTTCGGATTTAATCGCGCTCGTCGCGTTTGCAAAGTTCTGTTTCATTCGGTTGATTTGATCACTGTTGCCCCAATTCGGTCCTGACTTGATCGAGACAACATAATACACATTTTCTTTCTGGAACTCTAAATCGACCCCAATGGTCTTAGTTTTTTTGCCATGATAAACTCTCCCACAAATGAAGACTGCGAGACCTTCCAGAAACACCCCAAAGATGCCTTCTTCTTGAGCAGAAAGATATGCGTCAAGTAAGGTTTTGACAAAATCATGAGCGGTCAGAATGTTTTTGGCTTTAAATAAGTACGGATTTTTTCGTTTCAACACCTCTGCAAACTTGAGTTCTTTCAACTTTTGTAATAGGTTTTCATGAAATGTCCCGATGTTTTGTTCAACGTACCGAGATATGTCTGTTAGGTTTACATTCTCCATAATCTGCCTTTGGCTCGAATAAATATAATTCACTGGACTTCAATTGCTTTTTCACCATTTCATAATACTCAGGAACGATGTCGATACCTATTGAATTTCGCCTCATTCGGTTTGCAACAATTAGCGTTGTCCCTGAACCCATAAATGGGTCAAGTACCATATCATTTTCTTTTGTAAAAAGTTTGATAAACCATTCAGGCAATCCTTCAGGGAAAGCTGCACTGTGGTTTTTATTGTTGCATTCGGTGGCTAAATGTAAAACGTTTGTCGGGTATGCTTTATCTCTGTCAAGCCAGTTTGATATGTTTTTGCCAAACCCGCTTCCTACTTTTGAAGGATCACGGATTTTGTCGGTGTCGGAAAGGTTTTTCAGTCTTGAATTTGCCCAGTCACCCATTGGTACCATTACTTCTTCCTGATACATATTGAATTTTCGGTTTTTATTGAACTGAATCAGTCTTTCCCAAGCGTCACGAAAACGGTTAGGCCACTTTCCGGGATAGCAATTTTTTTTATGCCAAATTAACTCTTCTGTCCATAACCACCCTTGTTTGCGCATTTCTATAATGAGTTCCATCACATAAGTACTGCGTTCCCCCTCTACTACTTTTTCCTTGATGTTTAGGATAAAAGTCCCTGTCGGCTTGAGGACACGTAAAAGCTGTTTGGAAATAGGCAAGAACCACTCCACATATTTGTCATGGTGAATGCCGCCATAAGTATTTTTTCGCTGATCTGCGTAAGGCGGCGATGTTACAACAAGATCAACCGAATTGTCGGGAATAAATTTCAATTGTTCTTTGCAGTCGCCAAGATATACGTCTGTCGTTATTTCCATTTTCTCTGTGACCTCTGTGGCTAAATAAATCTCTGTGGCAAAAACCTACGAGCAGCCCATACTATTACCGCAGTTGAAGCACTTATAGCAGGTTCCGTTGCGGACGGTGATTGAGCCGCAGATATCGCAGGCGGGAGCGTCGTCCTGGAAGTGCTGGAACTGGGAATTGAACTGCTGCATAACAGCCGCATCGGATTGCGTTTCGCCGTCGGTCTTTTCAGGCATACCCGCCGTCACAAGCGCACCCGCGCGGTCGCCTGCCTGCCCGGAGCTTGTCGAATGGGTCAAGCCGGCCAACCTGTTGGCGGGTTTCGCGGGTATCTCGACAATGCGAGAGGGCTTTATTGTGTCTTCGCAGCCATCATCGTCATCGGAGTTGTCGGCCTTTGCCTGCTCGCCAACTTTCACTTCCGCCCGTGCCTGCGCGATTTTCTGCGCGAGGTCCCGGGTTTTTTCGACGACCTGCCGGGCGGTTGTGATGTTTTTATTCTCGGCGGCGCTGCCTGTCCTGTCGGGGGTATTGGCCTCGGCGTAGCCGGGGATGAACTGGCAGCCCAGCCAGCAGAAGATATAGTCAATCAAACTCTTGGCAAACGGGATATCCCTGTTCGAGGTCATACCCGCCGGCTCGAACCTCGCGTGCCTGAACTTATCCACCAGCGTAATCAGCGGCACGCCATATTGCAGCGCCATCGACGTGCAAGTACCAATGACGTCCATCAGCCCGCCGACGGTGGAGCCCTCTTTGGCCATAGTGATAAAGAGTTCGCCGGGCTGGCCGTCTTCGTAGAGACCGACGGTGAGGTAGCCCTCGTGGCCTGTAACGGAGAATTTGTGCGTAATGCTGTGGCGTGTATCGGGGAGCCGGCGTCTGAAAGGTTTGGCGGGGGCGGCTGTCTGTGTTTTGTCTTTTGCACCCCTGTGTTTTTTCGTGGAGACCGGCTGGAGCATTTTTGAGCCATCGCGGTAAATGGCGACGGCCTTTAGGCCCAGTTTCCAGCCCTGCGTATAAGCCGAGGCGATTTCCTCAGCGGTAGCTTCTTTGGGCATATTTATGGTCTTGCTGATTGCGCCGGTGATGAAGGGCTGGACGGCGGCCATCATTTTAATATGGGCAAGATAATGAATGTATCGTTTGCCGTTGCGGGGCTTGAAGGCGCAATCGAAAATGGACAAATGCTCAGGATTGAGCTTTTCCGCACCCTCGATGGTCTCTTGCTCATCGATGAAATCTGTGATGGCCTTGATTTCATCCGCGCTATAGCCCAGACGTTCGAGCGCCATTGGTACGGTTTTGTTGACTAATTTCAGCATACCGCCGCCGGCTAAGAGTTTGTATTTTACAAGCGCGATATCCGGCTCGATGCCAGTCGTACCGCAGTCCATAAGAAAGCCGATTGTGCCGGTGGGGGCGAGGACTGTAACCTGGGCGTTTCGGAAGCCGGATTTGGACCCGGCGTCGAAGGCCTCATCCCAGACGTCTTTGGCGGCATTGCGGAGATAAGCCGGGCAATGCGATTCCGGGATGTCGCAGGCGTGCTGGCGGTGCATATTTATGACTTTGAGCATTGATTCGGCGTTTTTGGGAAATTCGTCGAATGCGCCCTTTACCGAGGCGATTTCGGCACTGACGGTGTATGCGGCACCGGTGAGGATTGCGCTAATGGCCGCGGCAAAGGCCCTTGCCTGGTCTGAGTCGTAAGCAAACGCCAGGGCCATAATCAGGGAGCCAAGATTGGCGTAACCCAGGCCAAGGGGCCTGAAAAGATGACTGTTGATTGCGATTGCCTTATCGGGGTAGCTGCCGTTATCGACAAGTATTTCCTGAGCGATGATGAAGATTCGGGCGGCCTTTTTGAGCATTGCGACGTCGAATGTGCCGTCATCCCTGAGGAACTTCATCAGGTTGAGGGAGGCGAGGTTGCAGGCGGAATCATCGATGAACATATACTCGCTGCACGGATTCGAGGCGTTAATACGTCCGGAGGCGGGGCAGGTGTGCCAGCGGTTAATGGTGCTGTCGTACTGGACGCCGGGGTCGCCGCAAAGGCGGGTGCCTTCGGCGATAAGGTTCATAAGCTCGCGTGCGGAGTGTTCGCCGATTTTCTGGCCCGATGTAACGGCGTATGTGGACCATTTGTCGTCCTTTTCGACCGCCATCATAAATTCGTCGGTTACACGGACGGAGAAGTTGGAGTTCTGGAACATTACGCTGTTGTATGCCTCGGCGTTATGGTCGCCTGTGTAGCCGGCCTCGATGAGCGCCCAGGCCTTTTTCTCTTCCTCGGTCTTGCAGGTGATGAATTCTTTGATGTCAGGATGAGTTACTTTTATTGACTGCATTTTGGCGGCGCGGCGTGTTTTGCCGCCTGATTTGATTACGGCGGCAATCTGGTCGTAAACTCGCATAAAACTGAGAGGGCCGGATGGTTTTCCGCCGCCGGAGAGTTTTTCCTTGCTGCTGCGAAGGGTTGAAAGGTCTGTCCCCGTCCCTGAGCCCTGCTTGAAGAGCATCGCTTCGCTTGTGGCGAGGCGCATTATGTCTTCCATCGAGTCCTTGACGGACTGGATGAAGCAGGCGGAGGCCTGCGGGTATTCGTAGGAGTTGTCGCAGGGGACGGCTTCGTTGCGTTTGAGGTCCCAGCGATAGTTATGCTTGCTGCCCGCGATATTGTAGATATCGAAAAGGCCTACGTTGAACCAGACAGGGGAATTGAACGCGCCAACCTGGTTGACGCAAAGCCAGACAAGCTCGTTATAAAATATTTCCGCGTCGGCGTCGGTGGCGAAGTAGCCGTCGCGCTTGCCGCGGTCTGCAATTGTCCGGCAGACGCGATGGACGAGCTGTTTGACGGAGTTTTCGCGCTGGCCGGTCGAAACGTCACCGTAGAAGTATTTGCTGGCGACGACCTTGGTTGCCAACTGGCTCCAGTTCGCGGGGACTTCAAGGTTATTCTGCTCGAAGACGACCTCGCCGGTGTCGCTGGTAATCTTTGCGGAGCGGGTTTCCCATTTAAGCTCGTCGAAGGGGTGAGTGCCCGGGGCGGAAAAACACTGTTCAATCTTTAGGCCGCGATGATGCTCGAACGGACCAGAAGCGGCTGCCCCCTGTGTTTGGGCGGTTTTGAAAGGATTCTCAGGGCTGAATGTCTCGGCCATTTTAGCGCCTCCATGCGAAAAACGAGTTATACTACAGATAGTAAAGGCGGGCCAAATAATACCATATATTGTGTAACGCCCGCGAAATTAGTATCGGCAAGTTAACGGCAAATCGAGAAGGTGTAAAGGGCAAATTAACGATTTTCTCATCATTTTTTTTCGCTCGCGCCATATCTCGTTATGGCTGCGAAATCTATGAACGAAAAAATTTTTTATTTTTTGCCACAAAGCCACAAAGCCACGAAGATTTTTAGCCACCCCCGCCGTTTTGCGAAGCAAAACGAGACGCGGGGGCAGGCAGAGGTCACAGAGAATTTGTGCAAATCCCAAATACCAAATCCAAAATCGCAAACAAATTCCAAAACGAAAAACCAAATTTCAAGCACACAAAGTCGTAAGGCCGGTGGCGAAGAGCCACTGTTGCGCTATCCAGGCGTGCGCCCAAATTTCGGGATGAACCATATCAAGCGACCAGTTTTGCGGCCCAACTTCCTTTATACGCTCATCGATTGCCTTTTGCAGAGGAACTAATACAGCGCCAAAGTCGTCGGCGATATGGTGAACCGCTTCGATAAACGTGCGAAGATGAGCGAACATAGGGTTGTTATAATCATCGCAGAACATAAACGGCTCGCATATCACAAGTCGGCTGTTACATTTCTGTGTCACCGTCGTAAGAAGCTGCCTGTAAGTGGCTTCATATTCGTCGAGCAGGACGGCGTATGGTAATTCGTCTTCGGTGGCGAACTGCCTCCAGACGTCGTTAACGCCGATGAGGATGCTGAGGATATCGGGGTTGTGGTCGAGACAATCCTTTTGCCAGCGGCCTTTGAGGTCCGTAATGGTGTTGCCGGAGATTCCGGTATTGATGATATTCAGGTTGTAAGTGGGATATTTGCCTAAGAGGAAATTGGCGACGAAGTGGACGTAGCCAAAGCCGAAGGGCTTGTAGTCGCGGTCATTCCTGTCGGCGTCAGTGATGCTGTCGCCGATGAAAAGAATCGTCTGGTTGGGTTGTATCTCTATCTGGTTGAGCATATAGGGGGAATTTTAACATTAAGACGCGAAGGAACAAGAGATTGACGATTGTCGATTTGCGAATGTCGATTGTTTTACCGCGGAGGCCGTTGAGACCGCAGAGAATTTTTAGACGCTGATTAACGCAAAGTTACGCTGTTTTTTTTCACCACGAAGAAAAAGAAGGGACACGAAGAATTTCAGACACGGATTAACACGGATTAACACTGCTTTTTAATATTGCCACAAGAAGGCACCCTCCTTCGCCAAGGGCTACGGAGGGCAGGCAAAAGGTTTAGACGCTAATTGCGCAGATTAACGCCGGCGGCAAGATAGATTTTTCAAAATATTTTAAAGTTTAGCACAAAAATAGTTGATGGTATGTATAGCTTATGCTATACTATGGTAATGGCAGGAGAACAAAGGTTCAATCTGGTCAGGAAGACCTTGGAAAAGAAAGGTTATGAATTAACAAGAATTTCAGGGTCGCATCATATATTTACGAAAAAAGATTCACCGTTAGTAAGCATACCAGTGCACAAAGGAAAGGTAAAAGGGTTTTATGTTAAACAAATCGAAAAAATTGAATAAGGCATTTGCCCCTAAGATTTTGGGTACTGCCGGGAAAATAGCTGAAAAGTATGAAGTCATTCTGAGTTTTGAGAACAATGAATGGTATGGCAGAGGTCTTGAAATGCCAAATGTATTTGGAGATGGGAAGACGCCCAACGAATGTATTAAGAATACAAAAGAAGGGCTTGTTTCGGCCATCGCGCATCTTCTGGAGCTTGGCGAAACCGTCCCAGCGCCGGCAAATGAAGGGAAACGTACCGAACAGGTAAATATACGCTTAACTGTCGAAGAAAGAGCCATTCTTTGTGCGTCAGCCAAAGCAAAAGGATTTCAGGGCCTCGCTGATTTTATTAGAGCTAAAGCATTAGCTCCTCAATATTAAATTTTAAAAGTTTCAGCGGTCGAGGTCTTTGAGAAGCAGAACGGTTATTTTGAGAGTTTTGAGCTGAAGGATTTGGCCGCGAGAAGTTTAGACGCAGATTGCGCAGATTAACGCTGCTTTACGCTGTTTTGTCAGCCGGTGATTTAATAAAATGGTCAGCATGGCAGATTACAAGCTAACCAGAGAGCAATTCGCGGACGCCGTGTCAAAGGGGCTTGGGCGAGCGATGATACATGTTAAACAGCATGGGCTGGATGACATTGCGGATATCCTTCTTGATGCCTGTGTCCATAACAAGATTTATGATGCACAATGTGAGGACCGGAGAACGGACTGGCTTTATGCCATGTTCAAGAGCAGCCCACAATACAACGATTTCCGAGAGGCAATCCTGTCCGCCCTTAAAAAAGAAAGCATATGGCGTGAAATAACCTTGGTTTGCGATCTTGCAAAAGAAATGGCTTTGGATGGAGACGAATATGCCCGGGCAGCACTTAAATATTTTGTTCTCAAATCGGCTGCGGTGCAGGGAGAAACAGATTATTTTGGTGTTGATGAATATATCAAAGTAGATGGAGATAATGCCGTTCTGGAACTTGCCAGAATATACGGCCAGCGGCTCATTGAAAATCCCGAAGATGAGGTTGTAGACAGATTATCTTGGAAGGATGAAGATTGCAAAGCATTCGCGCAATTGCTTAAAGAACATTCTTATTCAGACCATAGAATTAAAATATATTTCGATTACCTCGATGATAATGACGGACTCGACCCCTTTGTTTTTCCATCAGAAGCAGATAGAGATATGGAAAGCGAAAACCGAAAGAGAGAGTTCCTTTCGCAATATAATGTTGAACGTATAATTGATTGCGCAAAAATCAGATATGAGAATGACAAATGGGTTTATCGTAAATTCGGGAGGCATGCCGAACCAAACGATTTGGAAGCGATTTTTGCGGAATTACTGAAAGCACAGGAAGACGGAGTTAGAAAAAGATTATTATGGGTATTTGGAGCGATTCCGTTGCCGGCTATTCATGAGTATTTTTTTGAATGGGCAGACAGTAAAGATGAGGAATTGCAGGCGGCAATATTTTCTGCGTTTGCCAATAGCAAAGACAACAGAGTTCATGAATTTGCGCGCCAGCGGGTAAGAGAGGGGAAAATCCTGGGTTGGGGGAACAGTTTTGTGCTGGATATTTTTGAGAAGAATTTTACGAATGATGATGCGAAGCTTATTTTCGATGCGATTCTTGCAAGCAAGCCGACTAAAGACGATATTCATCGTTTTGGCTTGAGCATACCCAACATTGCAGAAGAGAATAAGGCCAGTGAGCCGAAAGATATGCTAATCTGGGTTTATGAAAATACGCCATGCAGTAATTGCCGTTTCTCAGCCGCCAAAAGACTTAATGAAATCGGAGCATTAAGCCAAGAAATGATAGATGAATGCATGTGGGACGGAAGTGAAGAAATAAGGGAATTTGCCAAGGGGCTGACGAAGCAAAATCCCCCGGAATAAATTCGCCTAAAGCAGTTAAAAATAAAAATGTCCAATACGCCCCGTTTGCGTCGAAGAGGAAATTGCGTCGCCGTTCCGGCGGCTAAACGCCGGCCACAGGAGTTTTGGGTCCCCGCCAAAGACATGCGGGGATCTCCGCTACGCTACGAGAAGTTTAGCCGTGCGAATTCGCCGTGGTACTTAATAGCGGCGCGGTCATAGGCACGAGCGGCTTCAATTTCATTATCGAATTTCCCTAAGCGATTCTGTTTACCTTCAATCTGTATATATACAACCCAATATTTCCCTCGTTTGTCCCAGCTTACGCCCCGATATTTCGAAGTACAATTAGTTTTGTCCCTTTCACAGTTGCACTTGTTTTGACAACGTGTCGCCAGGCGCAGATTTGACCTTCGATTATCAAGGCCGTCGAGGTTTCTATGGTCAACAACAAGGCCGAGAGGTGAATCCATAATTTGTCTGTGCATCGAGACCATTGTCGGCCATTTGGCACTGTCATTATCGAAACGAACAGCATAGAAGCTTTTGCTATTCCTCTTGGTAAACCACTCGAAATTATTAAGCCAGTAGAAGTCCTTCTGGTCAACAACCGTGAATTTGCCTTCGGTAAGGCGGATTTTCCGGTAGCCCTGGCCGAATTTGTGTTTGCGATACAAAAGCACTGGCCACGCGAAAATTCGGTCTAACCAAATCGGTATCCAAATTGTTAAATTGACTTTCATACACATTCCTCATTCACCTCCCTGTCCCCGAGTGTCTGCTCACTTGGCAGGCAACAGGGGATCCATTTTCCCTTGTTCCTTGTTTCTATAAACTATGAACTAATAACCAACGACTACAGAGGGAACTGACAAATTAGTTCCCTCTGTATATGGCGCGAACTTGCGCGCTTTTGACGAAAATTCCGATTTTTGGGATGGGCCGAAATGCACTTAAGTTGTTATGGTGTAAGGAGTAAAAAAATTTTTAAGAATTTTGGATTTGGCCAAAAAACACTTGCGCGATATCGGCGAACAACTGTATCATACAAACGTTTCATACAAACGTTTTATACAACCGTTTGGGTCCAGAATTTAACCCCTTCCACAGTAAGCAGTTACGGCAAAAACGCGACTTAAAAAACACTCAAAAAACAGCCCCAAAAATGACCAAAAAACCACTCAAAAACCCACCCTCCTCATGGGGACATAAATCTGTAACTGCTTGTATTGGCTGGCCTTACAACAGTTTTAGATGTACCCATCCCGCCTGTTTTTTATGTCGAAAATTTGATCCTGAGTGAACAGATTTTTGTTAACCACCGATGGCAAAAAGGGATATGAAGAAATTCAGACGCAGACGTGTCCTCCGTAGCACCAGCGAAGGAAATACGGGTATGAGTTTCGCAGGATTGATTTGGGAGAGGGCCAGTGGACGATTTTGGACCAGGGAGATTACTACCGGCTGAACAATTTCAAGTGGTGCATAAGCGGGAACGGGAGGCAATTTTACGCGATCCGGCTTGCCAAGAAAGGGCAAGGACAAACGAAAATAGAGTATTTACACAGGGTGATAATGGAGCCGAAGGAAGGTTTAGTGGTGGACCACAAAAACGGCGACAAATTAGACAATCGCAGAGACAATTTACGCATAGCGACGCATTGGCAGAATTCATGTAACAAACCCAAAAAGCAAAACACATTATCCCTGTTCAACGGAGTTACATTAGACAAACGATGCGGACGATGGGAAGGGCAAATCCATTGTAATGGGAAACGTATTCGGTTAGGCAGATTCGACAGCGAAATCGAGGCGGCCCGAGCTTACGATGCCGCGGCGAGGACGTATCACGGGGAGTTTGCCCGCCTGAACTTTCCTGAGACACGGACAGACACTGACTTAAAAAAACACTGACTGACACCGACGCGGTTTCGCCTATGACGGGTCTATCCGCCTATGGCGGGTAAACTTCGTCGAAGGACTACCCGGCTACATTGAAGAATTACGCCGAGGTAAACGCCGAGGTCTTCGCCCGCCACACAGACGGCGGGTAAACTTCGCTACGAAAAAATCTTGAAAAATTGGCAAATGGACATTTGACATATCGGCGAAATTCATTAAAATAAAGGGCTTTGAATGATTCTATGGAGTTTGTATGAAGACGTTTTTGATGAAAACTGCGGATATTCAGCGTAAATGGTGGCTTGTGAATGCCGACGGGTTGGTTCTTGGTCGAATGGCGACCAGGTTGGCCCGGATACTGATGGGCAAGAACAGGCCGACTTATACGCCATACGTTGACGGTGGCGATTGTGTAGTCGTCGTAAACGCCGAAAAGGTTCGCGTTACCGGCAAAAAGGCCGAGCAGCGCGAATACGATTATTACACGCATTATCCCGGCGGACACAGGTACACCTCGTTTTCGAATATGTTTGCCGCGAAGCCGGAAAAGGTGATAGAGATGGCGGTGAAGCGGATGCTGCCGAAGAACAAATTAGGCAGGCACATGATTCTTCGGCTGAAGGTGGTCCGCGGACCGGAACATGAGTACAAGGCGCAGAAACCAGAAGAATTAAAGATTGCCGCTGCGAAAAGTTAGCGATTCGCTGCGCGGCACGAGATAACTGTTTTCGGAAAGATAGCAGGATATGGCAAAGACAGAGGAAACAACAGTAAAGACAGCGGCACCGGCAACCAAAGGCCCTGATAAGGGCGGCTTCTACTGGGGAACCGGCAGAAGGAAGACGTCGGTTGCTCGTGTGCGGATAAGACCCGGCGACGGCAAAATGCTCATCAACAAGAGGGAGCTTGATAATTTTTTCAGGAGCGACCAGGACAGAAGCGCGGTGAAGGCCCCGTTGGTGATGGCCAAGGCCGAAAAGACGCTTGACGTTTTTGTCAACGTCAACGGCGGCGGCACGACGGGCCAGGCGGGCGCGACTGTGCTGGGTATTGCAAGGGCACTGAAGATATACGACCCGGGTCTTGCCCAGGCGTTGCGCGACGGCGGGTTCCTGACACGTGACCCGAGAATGGTCGAAAGGAAAAAGCCGGGACAGTCGGGCGCTCGAAAGAGATTCCAGTTCTCGAAACGTTAAACAATTAACGATTTGGATTATCAGAAGGCCGCTGGAAAACTCCAGCGGCCTTTTTTATTTGCTATGGAGTTGAAGTATGTCTGGTTACAGTGAAAAATTGAAAGGCACGGCCCTGATGGTTTCGGCATGCGCATTTTTCTGCGTGATGGCGTCATTAGTGAAGCTGGTGACGCACGTCGATGCCTTTAAGATAGGTTTGTGGCGTTTTGTTGTCGGGATGGGTCTGCTTGGAACGGCGGCGATGTTCGGCGTGATACAACTAAAAGTTCACAACTGGCGGCTGTTGTTTGTCCGGGGCCTGCTGGGCGGAATAGGAGTTGTGATAGCGTACTTTGCGATTGTTAATCTGGGAATGAGCAAGGGCGTGGTCCTGACATCGACCTACCCGGTTTTTGCGTATATCTTGGGCATAACATTGCTTAAGGAAAAAGCGAGTATCGTTTCTGCACTATCGATACTGACAGCGTTTGTGGGTATCTGCCTCGTAGCCGGAGGCGGCAATGGCGTCGTGAGAATACTCGATGGCTTTGGATTCTATGAAATATTAGCGGTCAGTGTCGGGCTGATTGGCGGGGTGGTCGTAGTGACGATACGCAAACTGCACGAGACCGACTCTTCATACGCGATTTATTTTTCGCAGTGCGCCATAGGGTTCTGGATAGCGGTATTGCCATCAAGCGGGGGGACGAGCCGGGTTGATTTGAGAGACGGGTTGATACTTTTGCTGATTGGCGTGACGGCAACGATTGGACAGCTTATGATGACCCAGAGCTACAAACATCTGCCGGTTCGGACCGGGGCGACGCTGGCGATGCTTGAGCCGATGTTTTGTTATTTTGCCGGCGTGACTTTGTTTGGCGAGCCATTTTCCGCCAAATCCATAATCGGGACGCTGTTGATTATCGGCTCCTGTGTGGCCGTGATTTTACGCGATGGCCGGGCAGCGGTCTCAATTGGAGCGGCAGACAAGACCGGGCTTGTTTGAGATTGAATTATCAGGCAGTTCTTTGACGGGCTTTGATTTGCAAAGTGGGATTTAGTTAATTACAATGGCCGTCGAGATAAATCGTAAGCGGTTTTTTTGTAAGGAGAAATTATGGTACGTGTTGCGATTATTGGCGCAAGTGGTTACACGGGCGCAGAATCAATTGAGATACTGCTTCGGCACAGCGAGGCGAAACTGACGTATTTGAGCGCGCTGCCTGAGGAGTGCGGGATTATCAGCGATATGTTCGGGCGATTCAAGGGCAGATGCGAAATGACGGTGGAGCCGCTGGATTTGGAAAAGCTCGCTGATGTGGCGGACGTGGCGCTGTGCTGTTTGCCTCATAAGGTGTCGATGAGCTTTGTGCCGAAGATGTTAGAGGCGGGGGTGAAGGTTGTCGATTTCAGCGCGGACTATCGGCTAAAAGATGTGGCGGTTTACGAAAAATTTTACGGCGTAAAGCATACCGATACGGATAATCTCGCCAAGGCGGCGTTCGGATTGCCTGAATTGTTCCGAGATACAATTAAGGAATCAGAACTGGTCGCTAACCCGGGGTGTTTTCCGACGGGTGCGTTGCTGGCGGTTGCGCCGCTGTTGAAAGAAGGGTTGATTGAGGCCGAGCAGGTAATCGTCAATTCGGTTACGGGCGTATCCGGCGCGGGCAAAAATCCGTCGGCCAAATTTCATTTTCCGAATATGAACGAGAATATTTTTGCGTATGGCATAGGCGTTCATCGGCACATGCCGGAGATTGAGCAGATTATGAGCGATACGGCTGGTAAGCCCGTTACGGTGCTGTTCCAGCCGCACGTCGGGCCTTTTGACCGCGGGATTCTTTCGACGGTTTATTCAAAGCCGAAGGGCAAGGTTACGAATGAGCAGCTTGTGGAACTGTATAAGGATTTTTACGCGGGTGAGCCGTTTGTGCAGGTTTGTCCGGGCAGCCCGAACGTCAAGGATGTTGCCGGGACAAATTACTGCCACGTTTTTGCGACGGTTGTGAAGGGGACGGTTGTTTGCTTCTCTGCGATTGATAACCTGATTAAAGGCGCATCGGGCCAGGCGATTCAAAATATGAATATCATTTTCGGCCTCGATGAAACGCTGGGATTAAAATAGGTGGCGAATGGCCTCAGGACAGTTGAAAATCGCGACGTGCCAGTTTGCGGTTAGCGCATCGATAAAGCGGAATGCGCAGCAGATTTGCGCACAAATGCAAAAGGCCAAAAGGGGAGGTGCGGATATTGCGCATTTTCCGGAGTGCGCATTGAGCGGCTACATCGGGTTCGATTTTCCCAATTTCGACGGCTTTGACTGGGATACTCTCGAAAAAGAAACCAGCAGGATAACAACCCTGGCGGGGAAATTGAAACTGTGGGTGGTTTTGGGGAGTGTGCATCGATTAGGCGGGTCCGGCAAGATAAGCAACTGCTTGTATTTGATTGATTCTAACGGCAAAATCGCGGACCGATACGACAAGCGGTTCTGCACGGCGGGCGAGCTGCGGCGTTTTAAGACCGGCAATCGATTCGTATTTTTTACAATCAATGGCGTGAAGTGTTCATTGCTGATTTGCCTCGATTTGCGGTTCCCGGAATTATACAGGGCGTTGTATAAGCAGGGGGTTAACTGCGTATTTCAATCGTTTTATAACGCCCGGCAAAAAGGGCCAAGTGTGCATACGCATATTATGAGGCAGACGATGCAATGTCACGCGGCGACGAATCATTTCTGGGTGAGTATGTCGAACGCGTCGGGGTATTATTCGCCGTATCCGTCGTGTTTTATTCAGCCAGATGGGGTGATTGCGGGGCAGTTGAAGCAGAATAAAGCGGGTGTTATGGTAAGCGCCGTTGATTTGAGTAGAAAATTTTACGACCCGATGGCGGGTTTTCGTGAAATCGCCATTGCAGGCAAACTTAGTAATGGCTGAAAAATGCTTTATTTGGTATAATTAACATTTGAATGGCCTATGATAATAAACACGGAAAAATTAAGAGAGTTTGAACGAAGCGAGATAGCGAGGAAAGATATTTCTTACAAGGATGCTCTCGCTATTTTCGATGGTTTGCGCAGAGAGGCGATTTCACTGGGAGTATTTAGCTGCGAGAATATCCTGGAAGGTCTGGATGTTGATATAAGGATTGCCAGGGCAATTAACGGATTGCGATGATAGCGGAAGAACGGATAGCCCAAATTGCTCGCTGCCTTGACGGCAAAGAAATTCCCTATATGCTAATTGGGGGGCAGGCGGTTCTTTTGTATGGCAGGCCGAGATTGACGTATGATATCGATATAACATTGGGTGTGGATAGCGACCAGTTTGAGACAATTGCGGAAGTATGCAGGGACGTTGATTTGAGAATTCTGCCGGTCGAGCCAAAGGCCTTTGCGAATCAGACCAAGGTACTGCCCGCGGAGGATGCCGTAACAAAATTGAGGGTGGATTTCGTTTTTTCGTTCACGCCTTATGAACAGCAGGCGTTAAAAAGAGCCAAGAAGGTTCAACTGGCCGGTTACCCCGTGTGTTTTGCGTCTTGTGAGGACGTTATAATTCATAAGATGATTGCAGGCAGGGCAATAGATGAAGAGGATGTCAAAAGCATACTAATCAGGCAAGTCGGCCAGATAGATTTGGATTATGTGAAGGGCTGGCTTGAAAAGTTTGAAGTGATGCCTGAATATGCCGGAGTTCGCAATAAATTTGAAAAGCTTCTTTAGCGTTAGGATGTTTGTATTTGGGGTGTCATTAAATGGCGAATAATACGATTGCCGCTCCGAAGGGATTTATGGCTTCCGGGGTGAAGTGCGGGATAAAAAAGTCGGGTAAGCACGATTTGGGATTGATTGTGTGCCCGGCTGGGGCAAAGGCGGCGGCGGTGTTCACGACGAATAAAATCGTCTCGGCGGCGGTGCAAATTAGTCAAAAGCACGTCAAAAGCGATACGATTTACGCGGTGGTTGTCAATTCCGGCAACGCCAACGCCTGCACGGGCGAACGCGGGATTAAGAACGCAATTGCTATGTGTTCTGAAACAGCGAGAGGGTTGAGATTGCTTCGCTTCGCTCGCAATGACGCAATACGCACGACGCAATACTCACCACGGGAAGTTTTAGTTGCCTCGACGGGCATAATCGGCGAGCATCTGCCGATGGACAACGTTACCGCGGGTATCGAAGAGGCGATAGGGGAGTTGTCGGATTCCGCGACAGGCGGTATGAATTTTACAAAGGCGATAATGACAACGGATACTAAACCCAAGACGGCCTGTCGGCGGATTAAGATACGGGGGAAGAAAGTTACCATCGCCGGGACGACCAAGGGCGCGGGAATGATTGGGCCGAATATGGCGACTACCCTTTGCTTTATAACGACCGATGTTATGATCAAAAAGTCGTTGTTATTAGAATCGCTCAAAAGTGCGATAGGCGATTCACTGAATAAGTTAACCGTCGATGGCCATCAAAGCACGAATGACACCGCGATAATTCTCGCATCTGGTATGGCGGGGAATAAGCTGATAAAAAACCAGGATTCGTCATACAAGAAATTCTCGGCTGCATTGATAGACCTGTGCCAGGATTTAGCTCGGCAGATGGCCCTCGACGCGGAGGGCGCGACGCGGATATTTAAGGTGGTTATCACAGGGGCGGCAAGCCAGGCGGACGCGGCAAAAGCGGCAAGAGCGGTCGCGGATTATGATTTGGTCAAATGCGCCGTTCACGGCGGAGACCCGAACTGGGGCAGAATTATTTGCGCGGTCGGCTCATCGGGCGTTAAATTAAATCCGCAAAAGGTATCCTGCAAACTCGATGATTTAGCGGTATTTAAAAACGGCGCACCGACTGATTTCGACCGTAAAAAAGCGAGCAAAATTGTCTCACAGGTCAGCCATACAATAACGGTTGATTTGGGCGTCGGCAAATACAGCGATTTTTGCGTCGGCTGCGACCTCAGCAAGGGTTACGTTACAATCAACGCAGATTACCACACGTAACCAGAAGACGGAAGACAGATAACAGAGGACTGATAAGAGCGGAATCTTGCTTACGGAGGAATAACAATTTATCACATTTTTCTCGTGTCATTCAAACTAAAATTAAGATATCGAATCTTAATGAAGGCCATAGCGAGGATAGCGCCCAGAAAATCGGAGATGAGGTCGAGAGCGGTGTTGACATAGCCGCCGACGCCTGCCTGCGGGAGAGTCGCAGATACAAGCGCTTCGACGATTTCGTTTAATGCGCCTACACCAAGCCCTGCCATTATGACCACTACCGATAGGGCCACGAAATGCTGAAGGTTTTCTTTGAGCAGGGGACGAAGGAGGTCGAACATCGCCAGCGTGGCTACGGCGAAGCCGAATAAATGAACAAGCTGGTCATATCGCAGGATAGGGTATATTTGTGAAAGCGGAATCAGGATTATATCGTAGAGACGAACATTGTTTATAAATACCCCGCCTCCCGCCATGTGCATAAGAGACCAGATTGTCAGGCCGAGCAGCGTAGCGGTGGAATAGGCGACTTTGAAAAACGTGATGCCTATGAGGACAAGAAACAACGCGATGACGCCCACGTAAATGATGAACTCGTAATTTTTGCGAAGCAGGAATGAATACCCGAAGCCGGCCACGAGGCAGATATTGATGACGAGCAGGACAATATGTATGGGGCGGATTTTGTTAGTCATTTGCGCCATCATTCGTACCGCTTGAATGTGAATAGTTCGTCCTCTTTGGGCTTGATTCGTTTAAGTCGCCAGGCCCTGAGAAGAGCAAGCGGCTTTACGTACAAAAAGGCCAGAAGCAATACCGCCAGTGACATTACGACGGGATAAAGAACGGGATTTCGCGGCACGATAGAGGGATGTAGAGCCGTTGCGGTGAGCAGGCCTATGATTGCGCCGCCGAGATGCGCATCGTGCCCGATATTACCCCGTTGTGTGCGTATAGCGTAATACGAAAAGAGCATAAAAAGGACGGCGTATATGTAAGCGGGGATGGGGATTGGAATGGGGAAGACCTGGACGGACCCGCCGGGCAGCAGAAAGATAGTGGCAAAGATGACTCCGCAAACGCCGCCTGACGCTCCCAGTGCGCGGTAATCTTCTTTTCGATGAAGCAGCAGCGCCAGGATGTTTCCGCCGACAATACCCGCCAGATAGGTTGCCAGAAACGTGACCGGCCCGAAGATTAGTTCGACTGCTCTGCCGAAGGAATACAAGCTGAATATGTTAAAAATAAGATGCATCCAGTCGGCGTGCACAGCGCCGCTCGATATGAGGCGATAATATTGCCTGTCTCTCAAAATCGACTGGGCGCTGAACAGGTGGCGGTTCAGCCACGATTTGTCGGTAAACCCCCTGTAGGAAAAATATGCCGTCACGACGATGACGATCAGATTTGTTATTGCCAGGGGTACGTTCATTCCTTTCTCCTGTAAAAGTTAACCTGGGTCTGCCCGGCATTGTAAGTGGATGCGAGGTTGCGGTCAAGGGCCGGTATAACATTGACTTGCAAGCCCGGCGATTGTATTATCGTGGACGTTTATTGATATTTTCAGGAAGGTGGCTTGATAAGAAAATTAAATCGTAAGGCGAAGGCGTTGGCGGTTGCCGCGGCGAAATTAGCGGACGAGCGGTACTGCGCCGACGTTGTTGTGCTCGACCTGCGAAAAGTAACTGACATTACGGACTACTTCGTGATTGCCACGGGCACAAGCGACAGGCAGATGCGAAGCGTGGCTGACGAGATAGCCGGTCAGGCCAAGCCAAAGGGCTTTCCGCTTTTCGGCAGGGCCGGCTACGAGCGGGGCAGCTGGGTTCTCCTCGATTTTGTCGATGTCGTTGTCCACATTTTCGATAAGCAGTCCCGCGGCTACTACGATTTGGAAATGCTCTGGGGCGACGCTAAGAAGATTGATTATTGATGATTGGTTATTTATTATTTTTTTCTCACTCGCGATGAAGTCCGTTCTCGATACTCTCGAACAGCGAATTAGCGTGGTAATAACCGAAGTTGCGGGTAAGAAGGGATGTTCTGCATTGGTCAGGCCCGCGACGGACGCCAAGTTCGGCGATTACCAGGTCAATGGCGTAATGCCCCTTGCAAAACAGCTAAAGACCAATCCTCGAAAATTAGCCGAGCAAATCGTCGCTAAACTTAATTCCGCCACGGCGGACAAGCTCAGCGATATTTGCGAATCGCCCGAAATAGCAGGCCCCGGCTTTATCAATTTGCGATTGAAACCCGAACTTGTCGCGGCGAATCTTTTGCAAATCAGCAAGGACGCCGGCCGGCTCGGTATAGAAAAGGCCGAAAAACCGAAAACAATCGTCGTCGATTTTTCAGGTCCCAATATTGCCAAACAGATGCACGTCGGCCACTTGCGAAGCACAATTATAGGCGACTGTATCTGCCGACTGTTTGAACTCCAGGGGCACAAGGTCATCCGCCAAAACCACATCGGCGACTGGGGGACTCAATTCGGGATGGTCATACTCGGTTTGTGGCATATATGTATGGCGGAGGAAAAACACGCCGGCCAAGAGCCATATTATCAAACAGAACTCGAAGAATTAAGAGCCAACGCGAAAGACAAGGAAAAGCTGAAGGTGATTTGTCGCCGAATAGCAGACCGCCAGGAGAAGGATTGGCGGGACGACCGTGATGGCGAGAAACTTTTCAAACGTTTTCTTGACAAGCTTGAAAAAAGAGACGTCAGTGAGGTATGGGAGAACATTCTTCTGGCGTATCAATATATGAACCTGCTGGAAGCAACTATAGCTGAAACAGGGCTTACGATTACGACAGTGGTAAATGGCAAAGAACAGGCAATGGATTACGGATCACTCTCGCGTCATGTAACCATGATGCTGCAAAAAGGCGGAAAGGAAAATAAACAAGAGCGTGACGCGTGGAAATTTGTCAGGGCCATTACACTGGAAGAATGTAACAGGATTTACAAAAAACTAAGCGTTACGCTAACGGACGGGGACATTAGAGGCGAAAGTGAATATAAAGACGATTTGCCGGATGTTGTCGCGGAGTTGAAGAAAAAGGGATTGGCGGTTGAGTCGGAAGGGGCGGTGTGTGTTTTTCCGGTGGATTCGACAGGCTCACCACAGGCGGGGTTTAAGGATAAGGAAGGTAAGCCGCTGCCGGTGATTGTGCAGAAGAGCGATGGTGCGTATTTGTATGCGACGACTGATTTGGCGGCGATTCGGTATCGAGTAGGGGAGTTGAAGGCGGATAAAATAATTTACGTTACCGATGCTCGGCAGGGTTTGCATTTTGAAATGGTTTTTGCGGTAGCGAGAATGGCTGGGTGGGATGTAAAACAGAGGACTGAGGACCCTTCTTCGCCCAAAGGGCTACGCAGGGCAGGCGGAGGACAGAGGACGGAGTTTGCCCACGTAACGTTTGGGAGCGTTCTCGGAGAAGATGGGAAGCCATTGAAAACGCGTTCTGGCGAGAACGTGAAGCTCAA
>Ga0315294_10001875_pt1 | contig 23128 bp, 27 predicted proteins | sample YL17G13_40_MG_FD_203626 | JGI IMG/M metagenome (GOLD analysis project Ga0315294, IMG submission 203626) | Sediment microbial communities from Yellowstone Lake, YNP, Wyoming, USA - YL17G13_40 | ecosystem: Environmental > Aquatic > Freshwater > Lake > Sediment | place: USA: Wyoming | collected...
TTTTTCTGCTGCTTCCGTAACACTATAAAAAGGATACCTAAAAGCACTTAAATTAATAATATTCTGTGATATTGCTGTTCCTAAATTTACTTTTACTCCTTTGTAATAAGAAAGATTAGTAATTTCTTTATTAGTTACTGTTGGAGCATATTGATTAAATAATAAGTTATTTGTTTGAGCAATAATATAATTATAAGCATCAACAAAGGTGCTAAAAGACGAAGCAAGATTTATATCAATTCTCCAAGTAGAACCATCCCAATAACGACCATTACTTCCTATTATTACTTGTTCCGTATTTAATTCTGGATTTATTATTTCTATATTATTCAATAATACATCATATAAATGTAACTGAGTATTTAAAACTGTTAGAGGTAAATCTTTTGTTACTCGACCATAATCTTCGTCTGTATCTTCAGATTCACAATTTACTATTATTTTTTCTGTCTGACTATCACAATTTAATTTAGATATTTTTCCTTCAAATTCTTGTATACCTTTTATATAAATTATTACATTATTATGATTAGTTATCGTTGTTGGATTGTTTACATCATCATGTTTTCTTGTTAACGTAAATTCTGCGGTACTATATTCATTATTAGTATGAATTATAGTTATAGAATCAAGAATTAAATCATCAGTTCCTAGTAGAGTTCCATCTATAGTAATAGTAAAATCATTTCTTGAAATAACAGAAGAGTCATAGGTAATTTCACTATATTCTTTTTTAATAAATCTTAAATCGGTATTTATTTTATTACTATAGGGAAGTAATGTTCTTAAATCAGTATTAATTTTTATACCAAAAACTGTACCAATAAATGTATTTACAACTTTCTGAGTTAATGCTATTGTTCTTAAATCGGTGTTAATTTTTTCATAAGTAGCTTCGTCTATAATAAATAAACTATCATCTACATTACTATCAGCAACAAAAGTAGTTAAATAAGTAGGATTATGAACAATAGAGTAAAGTTGTTCACTTTCTCCCACATTTAAAATGGTTTGAATTGATGGGTCATCTGTATCTATTTTTGCTACATAACCATCTTTTAAAGAAATATAAATAAATTCTCTATCATGATTTATAGTTAATTCTTTTGCATTTTGTTTTCCTGTAATAGTATATTTTATATAAGTTAAATCATTAAGATTTATTTTTATTATTTGTGCAGGATTTGTATCTGTAACAACAAAAATATCATCATTATGAATAAACTTACCATTATAACGTATAATTATATTAGCATCTGATAAAATAGTTTCTCGATATTGGTCTACAATTTTTGTATCAGATACTAAAGTTTTTTGTTCACCAAAAACTTTAATTTTTACATCTGAAGTAAGAAATTTTCTCTGTTCATTTATAATAAAAGTATCAGATACTAAAGTTTTTTGTTCACCAAAAACTTTAATTTTTGCATCTGAAGTAAGAAATTGCTGAATAGGGGGAGTGCCAAATGATACCTTGTCAAAATAAATTTCGTAAGAATTTAGTTTTTCATATACAACCATAAGTCTATAAGCATCTGTGGTAACCAAAGTTGGTGCTAAATTTGCTCCAGAACTAGTTAATGCTACTTCTGTATCCCAAGAAGCACCATTATAAATTTGATAAGCAATATTTGAATTACTTGCATCAACATATTTTTGATAACAAAAAATAGGATTGCCATCCCTATTTTGTAATGAAGGATTGGTATCTTGTGTTTGAGTTGTTAATTTTGTTCTAGTACTCCAAGAACCAGTATAATTATAAATACATAATCCAAAAGAAAAATCTCCAAAATCAATCATAAAAGTAGAAACCCAAATGTTAGTATCGGAAATTTTAACTGCTGCTAAATATTTTGGTCCATTATAAATATAATCAGATGTTCCCGAAATTATAGTTCCAGAATCCCAAGAAGAAGTATATTCGTAAATTTTTAATTTATGGTTTGTAGCATCTATTACAAAAGCCCAAATATTTGAACCTTTTGGAATTAATTGTATTGCATAAGAATTAGAAACAAATGAAGTAAGATTCCAATTAATTCCCCCGTCTGTAGAATAATAACAATCTGCACTTCCACCACTATTCGAATTTAAAGCACCAATCCAAATATCTCCATTAGAACGTAATGTAATAGAACATACTAATAACGGAGCATTTGTTACAATTTCTACGGGAGTTCCTACTGACCATGTTCCAGAACTGTAAGTTAATTTTATAAATAATAAATCGGACCATCCATCATAATTAACTATTGATAATAAAATATTATTATCATCTTCTATTAAAATATCAAATTTTAATACAGCTACAGAATTATATACTGGGGTCCAATCTACATCCCATGTATCTCCATTATCTGAAGAAGTTTTGTAATTTATTCCATTAGTAACTCCCAAATCAGCAAAAAGAACTAACTTACCAGTTGTAGTTTTGACTATTTTTCTTGTACTGCCTGGTTGAGTAAATAAATTATCTGATGTTCCTACATTTATTGCAGCCATTTTAATTATCTCCTAAAATCCAACTACCATTTTTAGATATTTGAAGTATTATTTTTTGATTATTATTATTTTTATCTAAATATTGATAACCCAAATAATAAGTTATTATGTGTTCTATTTCTTTACCTAATTCTGTTAATATTACTCTATGTCTAAGAAAATAAATTAATCTTATATTTTCTTTTTTTTCTACTTCTATATTTCTATAATTATTATAAATTATAAAGCCAGTTTGTAAATCAACTGTAAAACATTGTGAGTAGTCTTTATTAACTAAAGAAAATCTAATTAGTTTGTTAGAATTATCTTGTACTTCTTTAAATTTATGTTCAATACTATTTTCATATTGTTCCAAAATGGAACCATCTGAAAAAAATGCTTTCCAAGAAAAAGATAGTGAATTCATTGGATTGTCTCCACTAATTAAATTTTATGTCCATTGTATTGGTCATTTAATTTCCTAATTTTCGTCATATTGCATTGTAAATGTTTTCTGAAATACTGAACCTGCTGGTGTTGACCCTGTAGTATGAAGTTGTAGCCTGATATATTTAGTATATCCTGGTGCTGTAATTGTATCAGTACCTGCTGCTGAATGAATGTGTAATGCTGGTGCCCCTTCACTTAATGGTATATCAGAATCCGCATTGGGTGTTTCGGATGGTGTAGCAAAAGCAACATTTTCTGCTGCTTTTAATGTTTCTCCTGTTTTGTAACCTAAAACATCTGAACGCCAAAATTTCATATTACTAATTTCGGTAAAAGTATCACTAAATTTACAACGAAGGTATTTTTCAAAAGAAGCATCTCCTCTAGTAATTGGGTATGTAGTTGTGTTTAATTCATGGTCATCAACAGAACCAAAATTTAAATTAGTAATAGGAATGGCTTCAACTTCACCTACTAAATTGCTTTCGCTAAATTCGTGTGTAGCTGGCATATTTATCTCCTCCTTTATTTAAAAATTTCTTTTATTAATTGTTTTGTTTTTTCTATCATTTCTTCTAAGGTAGTTTCATCAGAAAGTCTCTTTTCTAATTTTTCTCTAATAAGATAAAGAGTTCTTTCTATAAATTCATATTTTTTTATCATATTTATCTCCATTATGACAAAGTATATGTTGTATAATGCCACGTTCCCGTAGCATACCAAACTTTTGTTATCTTTGGAGTTCCATCTAAATCTGATTGTACCCAAATATTTCCTGTACCATCTATATCTATTTTTTTTGCATTTGTTAATGTTACTAAATCTATTGTTTCTACATAAACACCTAATAAAGTAAATTTTACTATTTTTGAATTTTCTCCCATTCCTATCCCTGAAGTTAAAAAATATAAATGTGTAGTATTATTAATTAAGTCTATTGCTTTTTCTGTAATTCCGATGGGTTTATTACAATAAGTTATTGTTGTAGGATTTGATTTATTTACAATAGTTCCTATGTAAGTATTATAATCTAAAGAAAGATAAATGTTTGTAGAATCGTCTACTATTGAAGTAATTTCATCTGAAATAATATTTATATCCCAATAAATTATATTGGGATTAAATACACTACTTTGGTAAAGTAGACAAACAGAATTTATTCCGTAAAAAGCTAACCAAATATAATTTCCGTCTACCTTAGAAGCAGTTATTTTTTGTTTACCTGAAAAGGTATACTTAGATTTCATTTTTTATCCTATTAATTAGATGTATATTTAATAGCAAATACAGGAACCTCGGAAGCAGCATTAGAAAAATTAGCTGGAACGGTAATCCTCAAAGTAAAATATAAATCTTTGGCTACAGTTAATTCTCCATTTTCATTATTTAACCATAAGAAATGAGTAACTCCACTTCCTGCTAATCTACTCCAAGTTCTAACTCCTGGTAAAGCATCTGTAGTTACAATTCCTCTAAAAAAACTATTATTAGCCACTCCTGTTCCTAAACAATAATTGAGAATAGTATCTAAATCAATATCATCCCATAATTCTAAAATAGGTTCAGAAGCTGTTGCAGCATCAAAAGCAACACAAAATACATATCTTTTATCTTGATTTCCAGCATTATGTATTTCTTTTAACATAGGAGTTGGGTCAGAACTAGCATCGGCTAAAAAGAAATGAGGAACTTCTACATCTGATGTAGTAATTAAAAGACCAGCAGCAGTTAATTGTTCTGGAGTTGGAATTGGTTCTCCGTCTTTTACTGTATCAGAACCTGCGGAAAAAATAAATTTATCATTCGTCAGATTCATCTCAATAAAATCGCTAGGATTTGTAGACCTCGGTAAATCATTTACTACTTGTGTATTTACAAAAATTTTTAGTGCCATTTTTATCTCCTTACTTTACCAACAATTTACTCTTAGAGTAACTTGGTATTCAATAAAATTAGTTCTTAAATTATCTGATTGCCATTCTATTGGGGTAATTCTTTTACATTTATAATCCCATGTTGTAGATGTTCCTTTTGTTATTTTAAGATAATAAGGAGTATTTAAAACAACTATAGTTTCTAAAGAATCAACTAAAGCCATTAAAGCGTTATAATCTACAGCCATTAAAACTCCTTTTAAAGTTAAATCCCATGAAGTATCTCCTCCATTAACTATTATACTTCCTTTTCCTCTTATGTTTTCATGTTCAATTATTCTTTTTTCAGAATGAGGATAATTGGCAGAAAAAACAACTGGAAAAGTATAAACTAAACTACTTCCATTACTTGCATAAAGTTTGAACGTAACAGCCATTTAATCCTCCTTAATACTTTTCTATCCTACCATCTATAAATTTTCTAAAATTTTCATTGGTAAGTAATTTATTCATTATTTCTTCATTAACTTTTTTTACAGTTTCTTCATAACTTTTGGCTGCTTCATAAGCAAGATTAATATTTATTGTATCAGCAGCTTTAGAATTAATATTAATCATTCCATTTTTTGCTCCATAAGTTGCTGCTTGTGCACCAGCTAATAATGGACCACCATAATTCCATCCTGGAGCATTTAACCCTTCTGTTCCTGCTGTACCAAATCTTCCACCAACATTCAATCCTTGTTCTCTAGCTATAATTCCTGCTATTGCATTTCTTACTTCTTCTGATAATCTTGGTAACATTTCTAGTAATAATTTTCTATCAGAAGTTAGGTTTTGAAAAGCTGCAACCTGAGATTCTGGTGCCATTTGTGCTAATTCTATTTCTCTTCCAATTGTTTTTCTTTCAGGTTTAGTTGCTTTTTCATATTTAAATATTAAATTTTCTAATTCATCTGCTTGTTTTTTTGCTAAAATATTTGCTTGTTCCATTTTTTCATTATTTTTAGATATTTCAACTCCTTTTTTGGCTTCTTCAATTCCTTGTTTTTTTAATAAATCTAAAATTCTTTTTCTTGTACCTTCTTCGGTTATTAAATTAGAAACTGCAACTTCTCCAATTAGATTATTTTGTTCTACTAATGTAAGTTGTCCTTTTAAACCCATAAATATTCTTTTTTGCAAATCCGATTCTGTCATAAGTTGTTTAGTAGCTGCATTATATACTTCTACAAATGGGGCTGTTCCTAATGATGTAAATAATCCAATACCTTTTCCTATTAAATTTAATTCTGCTCCTAAATTATATACAACTCTTATTCCTTCATTCATAACATTATTAGCATTTTTCATTGCTTCTGCAAAATCTTTTCCACCCATAATAGCTGTAATAAATGATTCTCCTGCTTGTTTTTTTAAATTTCCAAATATTTCTATTTGATGTTCAGCAGAATTAGTTACATCTTCTATTTGTTTCTTATATAAATATCTATCTCTTTCTGAAACTCCTGTACCTGACAAAGCACTTTTCAAAGAATCTAAATCCTTTGCTAACGCTACAACTTGACCTGCCCCTCTTGCTCCAGTTCCAAAAATATCCTTAATTACTGAAAAAGTATTAGCATTTAATTGACCTGGTTTCATGGTTGTTCCTAATTTTTCTAATACCATTATAAATGCTTGAAATGGTGTAATAGTTTTAGAAATATCTATTCCTAACATTTTTGATACTTCATCTATATTTGTTAAAACTTTCATTACTCCTGTTCTTAAAACTTGACCAGATGTTATACCACTTGATTCTAATGCCCCAAATAATTTAATTGTATTTTCAATCCCAAAATCAGCTACATTCATTGTACCAGCAAATCCTCTAATGTCAGTTATTAATTTTTCCAAACCACCTGGAGTTTTTGCTTGAGTAGTATATAATAACTCCGATATTTCTTGAAATTTTTGTGTATCTGTTGTTACTCCTTTTAATGAATCTCCCTGTAATTTATACATAAATGCAACAGATTCTGCTATTTTTGCTGCATCTACTCCAGTAGCCTCTGATAATTTAACTGCTGCATTTGTAGCCAAAAAAGATTGTTCAGTATTTCCTAGAATACGATTAACTGTTGCATAAATATTTCCTATACTAGCTTCTGCCTTTCCTGTTTCTAACGATAATGAATGAAAACGACTAGTTAATTCCGTAATTGTAGATTCTCCTGCTGTTCCCATTTCCATAATAGAAGAACGAACATTTAAAATTGCTTTTTCCATATCTAAATAATAGGAAATACCATCTTTTACAAAAGTTATAGTTTCTTTAATTACTTCTCTAGCTACCATCCATATAGGAGCAACAATCAAAGCTCGTTTTAAAGCCATACCAAATTGGTCCATTAGGGGAGTAGATTTTTTAGCAGTATCTCCAATTTTAGTAAATGTTTCTTCTATTTGTTTACCAGTAGCAAGACCTTCTTTATCAAAAGTAGTAGTAACTTTAGTTTTAGAAAGTTGTTGAGCAGCTTGTTGAGTTTCTTGTAAACCAGCAACTACTTGGTCTTTACCTTCTAATGCTAATTTAATACGTGCAAGGAAGTCTCCACTTTGTGCCATTTTTAATTCTCCTCAAAACTTTTTTCTTTTGGAAATATTATTGTATTCGAAGATACTAAATTAATATCTGATTTCTTATTATTAGTTTCTTCCTTCTTATGGTTACTATTTCTCCATAATAAATAACAATCTTCATATAATTCATTATCTAATACATGTTTAGAAATTTTATCTATACCAATTGATTGATTTATAGAATTATATAAATATAAATAATTCAAAAATATTTCTTGAAGTTGAGTTAGTTCTCTTTCATTTTTAAATAATTTAAATCCGTTTAATTCTTTACAAATCAAAAATAAATTCTGAAATTTAGATTTTTTTGCTAATTTTCTTAATAGACTGTAGGTATTCATGTTCCGAGTCCTTTATTTATATATACTGTAGCAACATACTTCTCGTTCCAGCCATATTAATTAAATTTTCATCTTCACAATTTTGAAATTTCTCAAATGTTTTGAATAATTTTTCCCATTTTCCATCATTAAAAAGTTCTAAAGTTAAATAGGTAATAAATTGTGCCTCGTAATTTTCTAATTGACTTTCTAAAGAAGTACTTAAATAATTTGTTTTTTGAATAACAATTAATTGTTTAGATTGGGTTAATATAGTAATTTTTTCTTCATAAATTTTTAATATTGTTTCTGGTTCATTTTTTTCAATTGCTTCACCTAAAGAAAGTTTTAATGTAAGTATTTCTGCATCAAATTTTTTAATTTTATCTATTAATTCTTCTATATTTATTCCTCTTTCAGCATAAATTTTTATTAAATCTTTCTCCATTAAAATATCTTTATTTTTAATAAGTTGACCAAATTTTGACAATTTCATCATATATAGTTCTTCTTTTTCTTTTAAGGTAAGTAATCCAACTCTATAAATCTTATCTTTATTTTCAAATTCAATTTTGTTGTCTTTGATTAATTCTTCAACTTTAGATAATTCTATATCCTCATTGAAGTTTTCTAATATTCTTTTTGCATCTTCCATACTTGTTTTTTCTTCCATTTTATTACTCCTTCCTTACTTTTGTATTGTTAGGTTAATTGCTTCTTTTCCATTTATAATTAAAAGGTCTAAAATATTCCTTAAATTTTCATATAAAACCTCTTTAATAGCTTTTTTCTGGTCTTCTGGATTATTGTGAATCTCAAAACGTTTCATACAAATACCTACTATTTTTTTAGATTCTTGTTCGAAAATATATCTTAATACATTCTCTTCTATTTTTATTCTGGTATCCATTTTATTATCCTTATAGCAAAAAAGGCATACCGTAAGTTAGGGCATGCCTCTGCGAGTTTAATAATACAAAAATTTAAATTATGCCTTACCTTACGAAATAAAATACTATTTAATACTTACAATGTTTTGACCAATTTTCAACAGCCCAAAGAGGCTGTAAATTAGTATAGTGAAAACATTTGTGTTGTTCTTCAGGTTTACTAAGATTGAAAGAGGCACATGGCTTAATATGGTCAATGTGCCAACCATAAAATCCATAATTATTCCAAGACATACCTACCTGAAAATGATGTTCTAAATGTTTCCTTAATTGTTTAATACTACAACCTAGTAATTCTAAAGTTCTTGCTGATTTATATTTTCCTTTCAAAGTAACCCATATCCTATTTCTTAAATAATCAGCAATTTTATGATTTATGTTTGTTCTATATTTTCTTACATAATCTGTACTATGTTTTCTATATTTAATTCTATATAATTTTCTTTGCTCTTTATTTGGTAAAAATTTTTTATCCATTATCTTTTTACGAATATATTTACATTTATCAGAACATAATTTCTGATTACGATTGGGAATAAATTCATTTTTACAAATTATACAATTTTTCATTTTTGGGAGGGAGAAAATTAATTCTCCCTCTATTTTTTATACAAAAGCTAATTCACTTACTAATGATGAAATTTTTAAATTGTCTGATTCTAAATTTACTGTTCTTTGCTGATATGTTTCCACAGCCTGAGATGTACCAATAGTAGTAGGAGAAAGTCCAGTAATTAAATATCCAATCTTAATATCCCCTGTATGAGCTTTATTATTATAAATTAATACTTGCATCTGAATATTTTCGGCAAAATTACGGGGGTCAATATAAGGATAAGTAGTATCGCTTGCCAAAATATCTTCAAGTGCAAAATTTTCGGAAAATCTATTTAATGCAACTGTAACTGTTTTATTATTAACACCACGTTGTACAACTTCACTATTACCAATTTCTTTATAATCTGCTCTATCAAAAGCAATATCAATACCAACTGATTGCAAACGATAGATTCTTGTACTTGTACCAACTTTTAATCTAATTTCACTATATTCTGCTAAAAGTAAATCTGGGTCAACATCATTATCAGTCCATGTAGTTGTATAAGCTGTAGCAGAAGGATAATATACTTTTACTAAATCACTTACTAAACAATTATGAACTGTTACCGTATCAATATTATCATATTCATATTGGTCTGTTCCTGTACCGTACATAAGTTCAGAAACTACGCCAGCACGAACTCTTAATACTCTAAAAATATAAGATGTAGCAGCATACAGAATTGGAACTGGGTCTAATGCGATTGCTTTATCACCAGGAGCTGCTGCTATGCCTTGTTCATAAGAAAAATAATTACCATCTAACATTTTATAATCTTCACCGATAAGTTTAAAACTTCTTTCAATTGTTGCTGCAGGGTCTGCGATATTAATAGAAAATCCACTAACTCTTAATCCAGGGAACAAAATAGTTCCTCTAAATGTAGAATTATCGTCTGTTAAAAAAGCAGCAATATCCATCTGTGTTTCTACTAAATCATCTAAATCAATATCATAAGGTGCTCCACCTGGAGTAGCTTTATTGGCTAAATCATACCAAAAAGCCATTGAACCATATTCAAACTGAGTTGCAGAATACGCAAATGATGGTGTTCCTTGCTTAAATCCTAATTTTCCAACTCTACCTATTTCGTAAACTTTTTCCTTATTTAATGTTAAATCACCTGTAATATTCTGTAACCTATCAATTTGTTCAGGGGCTCTTGCACTATTCCAGGGAAATGCACGAGGCTTACACATTTTTGAGTGTATCATTTGTTATATCTCCTTTGTTTTCAATAGATTATGATTATTATTAAGCTCTTCAATAGCTCTCAATTGGTTGGCAATTTTTCTTCTTCCTAAGAAAAACCACTTGAGATAATCATTTACCTTATTTGTCCTTACTAGGTATAAATACGATTCTTGATGCATTTTATTATGTATCTTTCTATCTTTTAGATACATTAAATTAGATTCATCATCATTACTATGTTTACAATCTTTATGATGCACCACCATACAATTTGACTTATCAGATTTTATTCCATATTTGGTTATAAATTCTGATAAATAATTATCAATCATTCCTATCTTTACCAAATATTTGTATCCATTCCAATGTAAACTTCTATGTTCATTTTGTTTAATCTTTAAAAAGTTTGATTCATCATTATTCTTTTTATTATTATCGATATGATGTTTTATTATAATATTTCCGTTATGTTTTCCTTCCCAATAACCTTTAAATCCTATTAATCCCTTATTCCAGGGAATGTTACCTAATTTCTTTAATCTCATTTTCTCTAATGTTTCTTTAGAAAATTTTCTTCCCATTAATGTTTTACTTCTTTTTCCTACTTCATCTGGAGAAAAATTAATTCTAAGATGAGCACAATGTCTACATCTTTTTGCTCGTTTTTCATTTACTTGTTTTTTGCAATCAATACAGTAATATTTTTTCATTTTTATCCATGATTTGCTTTGCATTTTCCTTCCAATTTTCCTATTTTTTCAGCATCAATATATAATTTTTTATCAATACAAGAAATAGAATTCTTTATTTCTTTTATATCATCAGCAATATGCTTCATATCATTAAATTTTATTATTATAAAAATAGCACAATTAGCACCTGCAACAAATAAACCACTTAAACTTGCTATTGTAGCAATTAGTTCCATATTAATCTCCTTAAATAGCAACAATTATTTCAAAAGAAAGAAGATGTCTATATTTATCAACAGACTCAAGTACTTCTGAATTAACTAATTCTTTTCTATTATCAAACCATCTTGTAATTACTATTCTACCTGTTAAAACTTTTGCGGAAACTACCCCTCCAGTAATCGTATATACATAATAATTTATATCATCTTCAAGTAAATCAGTAATAAAATCTGCTAAATCTTCCCGAATTCCATCGGAAGTACCAAAGATACGAATATTAATAGTATAATATTTAAGATTAGTTTTCGAACCAATCTCCAACTTCTCAGGTCTAGTTTCAACTAATCCGATACAAATAGCTGGTAAGGTTCCTTTGTATATTTCTGCAAAAACTTTTTCAACACGAATTCCAGTCCAACCACCAGTTGTTAATGCTGTAGTAAGCCAATCAATTAAACTTGCTTCACAATTTCTAGATGCCCTGTATGCCATTTTTATTTACTCGCTTTTTGTGCTTCGTCTATAAATTTTGAACCTAATTTTTCCATCATAATACGAAGTTCTTTATCAAGATTGCGTATAGCTTTTCCTATATAATCAATTCCTTCAATTGCTTTTGATGGTTTCATAAAAAAACCCTTCTCACCACTTCGTTCCCAATTTTGTCCAGAACCACCTGGAATTGGGGGGTCTCCATAAAATGAACCTAATGGTGCACCTTTTGCTGTAGAATATGGTACATAACCACCAACATCTAGAACCTCAAAATATGGTGCATTTGCTTTTAATTGAGAAATTCTTCCAATACCAACTTCAACTCCACCAGTTGTATTTAAGGTTTCTGCATTGATATTACTTTCCAAATTATTTCCGAAAGAAGGTCGTTTCTTAGAAGAACTTATAGTTTCTCTCATATTATCAGCAGTATGATGTCCTAAAACTCTAACACCTTCTTGGGCTTCTGCATAGACCAAATTATTCTCTATATAACGAATAAGATTATCTAAACCTTTTTGACCTTGCCAATCTATAGAAATGCGTATCATTTATGATTATCTCCGATATTACATTTTTTACATAAAGTTTCTAAATTTGATTCTCTACAATTTTCACGATTATGGTCTTTATGATGAATATCTAAATTGCAATTATATTTTTTATAATGTTCTTTTTTTGTCATCCCACAACGGTTACATCTATTTTTATCTCGATTTCTAATTTTTTCTTTAAGACTAGGTGTAAAATCTAAAGAATATGGTTCTCTTCCTTTACCATTTTTATAATTGGGATGATTAACTCCCTTATTATTACAAGATTTACATCTTTTTGGATTACCATGTCCTGTTAATCTTATATTACAATCAATACAAAATCTATCATGTCTACTATATTTACCATGTATAAAATGTGATGCTAATTTTCCTAAAGAACTACAATATCGTCTCTTTATTCCATATTTCACAAATAATTTATATATCACACCATAATTAGTATTTAATTGCTTAGCAAGTTTCATTAATGATTTGGTTTTATATTCATTTGTTAAATATTTTTTAGAAAATTTATTCATTTTTTAATCCTAGAATAACAATTATGTAATCATTTTTTTCCATAATCGCAAAATTTTTTGAATCGTTTTTCCAACAAGAATAAAAATTATCATTATATTTTATCTTATTAGCAGTTCTAAAAAGAGTAAGATATTTTTTTTCTGCAATTACCTCAATTGAACCAACTGGAATAAGACCGAAGTATTTCCAATGAAGAGCCTCAAATGAAACCTGTCTAATTAATCCCTTAATCGGTAAAGGATTGTTATAAGTTTTAGTCTTTGTCTTTTCGTATGGGTCATCAATCGTTTCTTTAGCTGCATAAACATAAAGAGTTGATAACTGACCCTCATTTTTTAATAAATTAAACAAATCAATTCTTTTTTCAGACATTTTTATTCCTCTATAATTTCGTCGTCTTCAGAAACCATAGTTTCTCCTGGATGAATATATGTAAGTATTCCATAAGCCTTTTTAAATTGTCTTACAAATTTTTTAATTTTCTTTTCTTTAGAATCTCCTCGTTCAAAATTTATTGTAAGTTCTGGGGTCTTATAAGAAATTACATCACCCTTAATAAGAATAGAAGCAATAACTGCAATCAGGTCCTCTTCTGCCTCTGTAGGAGTTGGAAAAATTAATAATGGTGGTTTTACTGCAAAACAACCATATTTTTCTATTACTAGATAACTAATGGCGGACCTAATAAATCCACTTAATTCTGTATCTGAATATTTTTGATAAAAACTGTAATCCACTTCCAGAGAATCTCCAGCAGTTAATGTTCCAGTAACTGTCAACTTTCCTGTACTTGTAGAATAAGAATAATTACTACCTGCCCAAAGAGTACCATTTTTATAAACTAAAATAGTAGAAGTACTTATATTTGCTTCTGTAAGTGTAAACACTTTACTTGATGTAATTGAAATATATTCAAATACATCCCTTCCTGTAGTTATTAATAAATCTCCAATTAAATCTCTTACTTTTAAAATTATATTTGTCATTTTATCTCCTAATATAATCTATTCTCTTCCTTTGGAAGATAGACATCTTTTGGTGTTATGGGGTACATCTGTTTTAAACCTTTCTTAAAAAACAATAACTCTTTTCCTCTATCACCAATCTTTATAAATCCAGTTTTAATTATCATAGTTGAAAGTGGATTTTCTTTCTTTAATTTGAAATATAAATCCTGTTCAAAATAATTCCATTTTAAAAACTTTAGCATATCAATAGTATATTTTGAATTTTCAGTTAAAAGTTTTACATAAGGTCTGTAACCTTTTTCATGTAAAATTATTAATAAACCTTTCAAACCATTATTAAAAAGACCATAAATTTCTTGTTTTTCTAAAATTTTTTCTATTAAAGATAAATTTTTTAAAAAATATCTTTCTTTATTTTGTGTTAAATAGAAGTCCTCATATCGGTCAATTATTCTCTGAACGAATTCTAAAACATCCATTTTATTTTTAGTATTTAAACGTTCTATCATCTCCTCAAACCTTTCTTTAATAGTAATATAATCTTTTTTGGGAGGGAGATTACTCTCCCTCTTTTTATCTAAAAAACTATACAGCTAACATATCATTCATGGTTGCAATTGCTCTATAATTAGTTATAACAAACATAAAAGATTCATAACCAAAACAACCATAACCTAATGTGTTTGTAGTATTAATTATCTGAGGAACTTGAGCAACAGAAACGATTCTTACACCACTTTCAACACCCATCTGAGCAGCAATTTCTGGACCAATTTTACGTCTAAGAAAATAGATAGGTCTTCCAGCAGCTAAAGAAGAATTTCTAGCAATAAGAATACCTTGTTTAGCTCCTAATAATGCATCACCATTAACTACACCAACTATTTTAATAACTGTAATTCCCATACTAGCTAATATTTCTTTAATACCTAATCTATAAAGATTATCCTGAACATAATCAATATCATAGGTATCAATTGCATCAGCAACTGTGGAACCAACTAAAAGTGCATAATTATCACCATAAACTCCAACTTTCTGTTTTAACTGTATAATACGATGAAGAACATCTTTACCAGCAGTAGGAGTTACTTGCTGAGAAACTATTCCTAACAAAGCAGTAGTTAATAATCCAACTTCGCATTTATCCATTGCCCTAGTAATACCAGCTTTCTTTCTTGCTAAAGCACTCTGGTCAGGGGCAGGAAGAACATCATCAATTAAAACATATTCTAATTTTGACTGTAATCCAACCCAAGTTACTGAAACGGGTGCAACTGGAGTACATTTATGAATCGTTAATTTACCATCAGCATCGGCTACATAAATGTCATCGACATCGGTGGTATCACCAGTAAACGCTTTTATTTCTTCTCCAGGTTCAGCCTCTTCAACGTTACAAGCCTCAGTTAATGCTAATGGACTAGGAAGATTAGGATTAATCGGGGCACCTATATATCTAGCTATCTCTAAATCAACTCTTTTTTCGGACATTTTTATATCTCCTTTGTTTCATTTTTGTTACTATTTTTTTCTTTTAAGTTTGCCTTATGGCTTTTACTTATTCCTTTATCTGAGGAATTATTTCTTTTTTCCAAATGCTCTTTCATCTATTTGATTTTGTACAGATTTATAAGCATTTTTTGTTCCGACAGCACCTACTGTCATTTCTTTTTCTATTTTTGCATCAACTTTAGGATTTTTTAAATCCTCAATCTCTTGCTCTTTAGTAGCAAGTTCTGTATTTTTATTTTTAATTTCTATATCTTTTTCTTCTAATACTCTTTCTTGTTCTGCTTTAAGAGTAGCAATTTCTGCATCTTTTTCTGCTTTAGTAGCATTTACTTTCTCTTCTAATTCAGCAAGAGTATATTTAATTTCCGAACTAGTATCTGATTCAACTTCATCTTTAGTTCCATCTTTGTATTCAGTTATTTTTTTAGAATGACCTTCATGTTTAGAAACTCCTGATGGAGTTCCATCAATGTAAGTATCTACATAACTATCAAAATATTCAGATGTAACTTTAACAATTATTTTTGGCTCAATCACTTGTACTTCTTGAGCTTTTACTTCTGGTTTTTCCTCAGCTATGACCCCTTCTTTCTTTTCTTCAGGTTTAACTTCGGCTACTACTTCCTTTGTTTCTTCAACCTTAGTTTCTTCGGGTTTTGTTTCAGCGATTACAGGAACTTCCTGTGTCTTGGTTTCTTCCGCTTTAACTTCGGTCTTAGGTTCCTCTTTTGGCAACGCAGAACATTCAATACAAATCTTTTCTTCTGCGGAGGCTTCAAAGTCTTTTCCACATTTTTCACATTTAATCATTAGTTTTTCCTCCTTATCTTTTATACAATTACATTTTCCACAATTATTACATTTTGGTTCTTCTATAACCAAAGCTGCAAAAACTAAGTCTTGATTAAAGACTTCATTTGTTATCTTTTCTGCTTCATCTATTATTTTTTTATTGGCTGTAGCCAGTAATTTCTCTGCATATGCTTCTTTACATGCTGGAGTTTCGCCTTCAATAAGAATACCCACTCCATGATAAATTATCGGGTCGATTGATTTAATACCATTTCCTAAATCATGTAAAACAGAATTACCATTTTCATCTTTGTTCCATATCTCAAAGGAGACCGCCATTTTATTTCCTTTTACCATTTCTTTCATTTTTTCAAATTCTTCTGGAAATAAAGATTTATATATTGCTATATAAGTAACAATTAAATCTTTTTCTAACTTTGCATCTAAAATCCATCCACATATATAATTCTTTCCTAAATGCGACCAGTTGGCTTGCTTTCCCACAAGTGTAGGAAGTGCTTTTTTAGCTGCTTCTTTAGGCAATACAATATTATTTCTGTTTGGAACATCTGTTCTTGCGTAAATTGTTTTTAGTATAGCTATATCTGGGCTGGGAACAACCAAATTCATTTTTTCTGCTATTTTTATAAGTTCAGAATCTTTTGATATTTCAATAAATTCACTTTTTGATTCTTTTGCTAAATCATAAAGATATTGAGCCAATATTTTCTTATTACAATTTTTCATTTTTATAAACCTCCAATTTTTCTATATAATATTTTTGCCAATAATCACGATTATGATTGGCTCTTAAATTACATTGTTCACATAATGTTATTAAATTATTTTCTTTACAATTTTGCTTATTGTAATCTATATGATGAATGTGTAACTCTATTCCTCTAACTATTAAATGCTCTTCTTCAGTCATTCCACAATTTTGACAAGTATAGTTATCTCTTTTACGAATTTGGTCTTTTAAAATATCATTAAATTCATTAGGATAAGGAGCATATCCATTACCATGAATAAAACTATGATGATTTTTTCCAAAATTAAATTTACGATAACATTTATTACATCTACCATCTATAGTAGTATAAGAACTTAGTCTTTTACCACAATTTTTACATTTGGGTTTTCCACCTTTAAAATTCGGATGGTTCTTACCTATATTATGTTTACCCCAACATTTCCTACATCTTTGTGTGCCAACTTTCCAAGAAGAATAACTTATTTCTTTTATTTTACAATCAATACAAAAATGTTTTTTAAATTTTCTTCCATCTATAAAAGCTGGATTATTTATTCCTTCTTGAATTCCTTTATGAGACTCAGAATTAGAACGAATCTTAATTCTATATTTTTTCAAAAGGTCTGTTAATTTATGTCTACTAAATCCTAATGATTTAGAAATAGTTACTAATGTTTTTCTTTTTATTATATATTCTTTTTGTAGAAATTTTTTAGTTATTTTCATTTATTATTTCCGATTTAACCCACTTGTCGCCTACTTTTTTATAACCATGTTTTTTTAACCAACGTTTCATTGCTGTATAGGCTACTGGAAAAGCATAATCTTCTCCTTTGGGTAATGATTCATTAAATACTTTTATAAAAACTTCCAATGCACCTTTAGGATATTTCTTCATATAAGGATGTTTTTTTATTAATTCTTCCACACTTTGATAGGGTGCCATTATTAAATCTTCTTCTAATTCAGCAGTCTTTGTTTTAGTTTCTGGTGTATTTTTCTTTTTATTCTGGTCTTCTAATTTAGTAGTATCTTTAGGTTTTGCTGGGATTCCCATTCTATCAGGAATGTCTTCTCTGTTCTGTATAAGATGAGGGTAAAATAAATTCTCATCACCATTTTCTAATTCTTTTTGTCGTCTTTCTTTTTCAGTAATTGGGTCGAGTCCAAGTATTTCTTGGTATGATTCTATAGAAGAAACTCCTCTATCAAATCCTGACCTCAAATCTGCAAGTATTTGTTCAACATTAATTCTTAAAGGAGAACTTACAATAATAATTTTTCCTTTATCGGTAAATAATTTTTTATGGGCATTTTTATTTCTTTCTTCTATTAAATAAACTGCTTCTAATAAAATAGATTTAAATCCACATACCCCTTCATTAATTTCTGATACAAATGCTTTTGGATTTAATCTTGATTCTTGCCTCGAAGGAGAAATTTCTAACATATCAATAAATCCTAAACCAGCTAAAATAGAACGATAACCCTGTCTATATAATTCTTCTTTTAGAATTTTACTTAAATCGGGAATTAAATGTTCATATTTTGTATCAAAAGGAATTGCATTAGTTGGTATTTTTCCTTTTTCATTTCTATATTTCTGAACTTGAATTTTAAAATTATCTGTTAATTCTGTTAATTCTTGGTCTGAAAAATCAACTCCTTCTTTAAATAATTCTGGAGAACCTTTTTGAATCAAAAATAAATAAGGTAAAATCTTTGAAATAACTTCGTCAGATTTATCTTGTAAAGTTTTCATTCCTAAATAATTTTTTAATACTCCTTTTCTGACTAAATAAGGGGTGGCATATTGGTCAAACCAACGATTATAGGGTTTTTGTACAATTATTTCTTCTTTAATATTATTAGGAATTTCATCTTTTAATGCTTCATCCAAATAATATTTATCAGAACCTAATTTATAACTTTTATCTTTTGGTCTAGCTACATAAATAGAACTACCGTTTACAAACCACATTGTAGTTGGCACTTCTATTGTAACATTATCTGCTGTAATTTTTTCCCAATCAGAAACTCTCAAGATACAAAAAGAAGAACCTTCCCATCTTTCTTTAAAATATTCTTTTGAGAGAGCCTGTAATCCAGTCGGAATTCCTTTAATTTCTATATTTATGTCTTCAAACCAAAGATTTAATAACTTTTGAAGAGTAGGTTCTGAACATTCTACTCTATACTTAGCTTCTGATGCAGAGTTAACAGCATAATCTAAAACACTATTTATAGTTCCAGAAATATCATTATCAAGCATTTCTTGAACTTTACCACATCTCTGATGATAATCAGAAGGAATTGAAATATCTCCAGAAGTGTAAAGCCAGTCTATGAAAGCTCCGAACAGGTTCCCTGATAATCCTTCAGCCATTTTAGTTTTCCTTTCCTTTTATTAAATTTTTAATTTCTTCTTCAGAACATCCTGCTAATTTTAATTTTTCTATAATTATAGTTTTATTTTCTTTTTGTTTTTCTAATTCTTTAATTCTGTCTTGAGAGATTAATCTTTTTATCATTTTTAATCTCCCCAATTATTTCCCACGCCATGAAGTTTTAAGTCTTTATTATTTAAACTTTCAACTTTCCATTTCATTGATGTACCACTTGGTTGTCCAGAAATATCTATAGATTCACTTGCTAATATTCTTTTTGATGTATCATAATTTCCTTCATTTACTAAAGTATGCTGTGTATAAGTTGTTCCTCCATTTCTTGACATATAGGCTTTTAAATCTGTATTTAAAGTAATAGAATCTACATCTTCTTCAAATAAAACTATGCGAGACTTGGTTGGAGTTGTTACTGCTGTAGTTGTAGTAGAAATAAGAATCATATTAAGTGTTTCTGATATTCCTGCATACATGTTATCAACATAAAAAGTATTTGCTGCATCAGCATTAATTATAGTAATAATTATTTTATCTATTGCATCTTTATTAGCATCACTAACTCCAGATATATCCCATGTTACTGTCTGAAATGTGTCGGCAGAGGCGATGACGGGGGTAGTTTCAATGTTAGCGTATGATTTATACACCCTAAATGCTGCGTCATATCCACCGCTACCAACAGAAACCCAAGAACCACTATCCATTCTGGTATATAAACCATTTGCATACCCAGCAGATTTTACTTGTGTATTATAATAATTAGTTTCATCTCTTGAACCGCTACGAGATACAACTAACCAATATAAGGTTGATGTAGCAAGAGTAATAGAAGTAGGGAAAGTAAAAGTATACCAATTACCAGGTGTAGTTGAAAGACCAGAGCCAGCCACAGCGACCGTAGCATTAGCATCAACTAAAGTGCCTGATGGTGAACCTGAATTATTAGTTTCAATACGGATAACAACATTGTCAGTAGGAGTTGCTGACTTATACAAAAATAATTCTACCTTTGAGCAAGCTATTCCACCAGCTGATACCTGGAATGATTGAGCACATTTTTCTCCACCACCGCCTGTTCCGAATAACTGGTCAGATGTATTATAAGTTTCGCAGGATTGGTCTACTGCTGGTGATTTAAGTACCCCAACCTTAATATTACTCCCTGTCCTACTCGCCCTTATATCAAACTTAATCGTATTAATTCCTGTTAAATCTATTGAAGAACCTATTGTTCTTGTTAAAGTTTTATTTACTGGACTACCACATAAAGTATAGACTTTAAATTGTAAATCTCTTGCCTGTGAACTATCATCCCAGGTTGAGGAAAGTGGATACCATCTTGCACTCCAACCACCCGAATATCCACCAGAAATATTATAACGAACTATCCAATGAACATCAGTTGCTTGATTATCACAATTAAGAACTATCCAATAAATTCCTGCAACTAAAGAAAAATCGGTAAACTCAATAGTATTTTCCGTACTTGCAGTAGGGGTAAATGTATTTGTAGCATTAGCGTGAGCTAATGTTCCAGTAGGTCTTTCACTACCATTATCAGTTTCTATACGACAAGTAATTTGTCCAGATGGACTACCTGCTGTAGCTCCAAAAGTTATTAATACTTTGCTAATGGTTTGTGTTGTATCTAAAGTAATTCTTTGACGTGGACGAATCTCATCATCACCATCATCACCAAAATTTATTCCTCCTGTACTATCTGTTTGCTGTGCATAAATGTCTTCAGATGATATAGAAACTATTCCTTTTAAAGAATATGAACCTTGAGTTTTAATAGTAGATTCAGAATAACATTGAAGATTTGGTATATCTTGATATATTTTAAAATAAGTATCATTACCCGAATAGTTACCTACACCCCATACACCATTATCTTTTACTTCTAATCTACCATCTGAATAACCACCACCTGTATATCTTCTAAACATTATAACACCCTGGGTCTGACCTGCAACTAAAATCACTATATGATACTGGGTTCCAATAGTAGGAGTAAAAGAACCTGTAAATTCATAATTTGTAAATGTATCATAAGTTGAAATGGTATTTACAGCTAAAGAAGAAAAAGTAGCTAATACTGCATTGGGATAATTATTTCCATCATCTGAATATATATATCCAGTTAAAGTACCATCGGCATTAGAAAAATTAGCCAACCTAAAAGTAAATTTAGATATATTATCTACTGTACTCACTTTAAATCCTTGACCACCAGCAGTTCTTGGAATAGCAGTATTTAAACCTGCTTCATCATCACTACTAGTTTGTTGTTGTGTAATAGTAGAAGTTGCTGTACCATTCGTTACATATGCTGCCTGTGCTGCTCCATCTGTTGCATATTCCATATAATCTAATAATGTTACTGCTGTTTTTGTAGGACTATATAAATCATTTACAGAATCATAAGTAGCATTTGTTTTTGTTGCTAATCCACTTTCATCTTCAAATTCATCCATAATACCATCTATTAAATTATAAACTACTAAACCTGCCTGAACTGATAATTTAAAAAAAGCCAATAAAAGATTATATATTATATTATTAAAAGTATTTTTTATTTGAGAAGCAGTTACTGCATTTGCTCCTCCTGTATCTAACCCCTGGTCTGTACCTTGTGTGTGTACTAAAATAGACCAATTACTTCCATCAAATTTATAAAATAAATTATTATTATCGTTCCAAATTAACCAACCTTCTAATGGAACTAAATAAATCCAAGAAGCACTATCATAATAACAAATTTTGTTTATATTTGCACCATCAGAAAGTAAATATCTGTCGCCTTTACTAGGGGATAATCCTGCACGAGTAGCATCAGTAATTATGTTAATTACTGGTTCTTGCCATGATGCTTCGTCTTTTACTATTATTTTTTTAGTAGCCATTTTATTATTTCTTTTTAATTATTATTTATAATTTAGTAAATTACAAAAGAATTTTTTCCAATAACTTCTATTAAAATTTGTTTTGGAATGACAGTTGTTACAAAGAGTTATTAAGTTCTCTTTTTTACAGTTATTTTTATTATAATCTATATGGTGGACAAAATTTCCACTTTTATTACAAATTTTACATTTATGATTATCTCTATTACGGATAATTTCTCTTAATTCATAAAATTTATTAGGATAATCGTTCTTTGCATAAGGGATACCAGTACCACCTCGAACTAAACTCATTTTATTTTTTGATTCTTTGGTAAACTTTTTACCAAATAATGAATGTAGTTTACCTTGCTTTGCACATTTCTTACATCTTGTACTTGTATACCATATTTCTTTACCGCAATCTTTACAATAATTTTTTATTAAACTTCTTCCATCTATTCTTGCTATTTTATTTCCTTTCATAACACAAGAACGACATCTTTTAGCGTCTGGTCTACTTAACTCCTTTTTACAATCTATACAATAATTTTTCATAGTTTTGGGAGGGAGGATTTATTTCCTCCCTCATTTTTAAATATTATTCAATATAAGAAATTTCTAGGCAACGGTACGCAGCAACATAAGTTGAAGCGAGTAAATCTGCTCCAGTTGTACCTTGAGCACCTGTCGTTCCAATAGCTCCAGTAGTACCTACTGCACCAGTAGTTCCTATAGCACCTGTAGTTCCCACAGCACCTGTAGTACCAATAGCACCTGTGGTTCCAACTTCGCCTGTAGTACCATCAATACCAGCAGTACCTTC
>Ga0315294_10001878_pt1 | contig 23108 bp, 19 predicted proteins | sample YL17G13_40_MG_FD_203626 | JGI IMG/M metagenome (GOLD analysis project Ga0315294, IMG submission 203626) | Sediment microbial communities from Yellowstone Lake, YNP, Wyoming, USA - YL17G13_40 | ecosystem: Environmental > Aquatic > Freshwater > Lake > Sediment | place: USA: Wyoming | collected...
ATCGAGCAGCAGATTCTTCCGCTGTTCCGGCGGAATCTCGAGACGCTCGGCTTCCCCGGCGTGCCGGCCGAGGCCCGCGCGCGCATGAACGATCTCTGCCGCGCCAACACCGCCCGGCAGATGTTCCTGGTCAAGGAACTGCGGCGCTTGCTTGGCCTGCTCGATTCCGCCGGCATCCCCGCCATTCCGTCAAAGGGTCTGTGGCTGGCTCAACGCCTCTACGGCGACTACACCCTGCGCGTCTGCTCCGATTTGGACCTGATGGTCCCTCCCGACCGCGTGGTTGAAGCCGCTCGTGTTCTCACAGCGGGCGGGTATGAGGGTTTCCTACCGCTGGATTTCTTTGCTCGCCATCTTGTGCCGGTCGGCATCGAGTATTGCCTTTCCAAACGCGGGTCGTCCCACTGCGCGGTCGAGTTGCATTGGAGGCTTCTGCGCGGCGGGGCAAGCGACCGTAGCGCCACCGACGGCTTCTGGAAGGAGTCCCGGCCATGCACCATCTTCGGCGCGCCCGCTTACAGCCTGCCCCCCGAGTGGGAGCTGCTGTTCCTCTCGCTCCACGCCGCAACGCACCAGTGGCAGGGGTTGAAATGGCTCGCGGATATTGACCAGATATGCTTGGCTCAACCGGTTGACTGGGACCGAGCGAAGGCGAAGGCCGGCGAGCTCGGCCTTACGCCAGCCGTCGAGCATACACTCGGCGCCTGTCACCGGCTGTTTGGCACGGCCGTTCCCAAGCCGTTTGCGGAGCGCCCGCTTCCAGCGGGCATCCGCCTGTTCCCAGCTCCGGCGTCCCCGTTTTGGGCGTTGAGGGGCGCCATGATCCACTACCACCTGCTGCCCGGCGTGTGGCAGAAACTCCGCTGCCTGGCTGAAGCCTGTTTCGTGCCGACCTTGGCCGAGCATCACTTGATTCTGTTGCCATCCTCTTTCAGCTTTCTTTACTACCTGGTGCGCCCGCTTCGCCTAAGCTGCAAGTGGGCGTGGCGTTCGCTGCTGGCGATGCTCTCGCGCAACCGGCCCGTTGAGCCTCGCCCAGAGCCGAAGTGCGTCCGGCCTGCGGCGCTGGAACTGGGAGTGCAGTGAAGTCGCTTTTCAATTCCGCATTCCGCACTCCGCATTCCGCATTCGGCAATGCCCCCTGGCACCTGACACCTGGCACCTGATGTTGATTCCGCAATCCGCAATTGGTTCGACTTTGGACCTTGGACCTTGGACTTGCCAGCGGTGAAGGTTCTTAAGGAAGAGTAGAGATATGAGAGTGTTCATTGCCGGAGTGGACGGCTATCTTGGATGGTCTTTGGCACAATACCTGGCAGCCCGCAAACACACCGTAGGGGGGGCCGACGCCTTCTTTCGCCGGAAATGGGTCGAAGAGATGGGTTCCTGGAGCGCGATCCCTATCCGCCCGATGAAGGAGCGGCTTGAGGCCTTCAAGCAACGGTACGGAAAGGAGTTGATGTTCCGCGAAGGTGACTTGCGCGATTACGGATTCGTGGAGAGCATTTTTCGCGATTTTCAGCCGGACGCCGTTGTGCACTTCGGCGAATGCCCCTCGGCCCCCTACTCCATGATCGACGTACAACATGCCGTCTTCGTGCAGACGAACAACATCACCACGACCTTCAACCTGGTTTTTGCGATGCGGGCCATCCGTCCGGATGCGCACTTGGTGAAGTTGGGGACCATGGGGGAGTATGGAACCCCGAATGTGGCGATCCCTGAGGGTTTCTTCGAGATCGAGTATCGCGGTCGTCGGGATCGGCTGCCCTTTCCCCGTCAAGCTGGCAGTTGGTATCACTGGTCGAAAGTGCACGGCTCGAACAACATCATGTTCGCATGCAGGGTTTATGGGCTGCGCGCGACCGACATCATGCAGGGCGTTGTGTTTGGCACGCGCATTGACCACCTGCAGGACGACGAGCGGTTACTGACCCGTTTCGATTTCGACCAGGCCTTCGGCACTGCCGTCAACCGCTTCTGCTGCCAGGCAGTCATCGGCCACCCACTGACGCCGTTTGGCAAGGGGCATCAGCGCCGAGGCTTCCTGCCATTGCGCGACTCGATGCAATGCTTGACCCTGGCGCTGGAAAACCCGCCGAAAGCACCCGGCGAGTACCGGGTCTTCAACCAGTTCGAGGAGGTGTACGACATTACCGAGTTGGCTCTCAAGGTCCAGAAGGTGGCAGACGAGATTGGTCTCCCCGTCGAGATCCGCAACCTCGAGAATCCTCGTAAGGAACTCGAAGAGCATTACTACAAACCGGACCACCAGCACTTGGCCGACCTCGGTTACAAGCCGACGCATGATGTCGAAGCGGAAATGCAGATTATGCTGAAAGATTTGACGCGCTTCCGCGACCGGATCGAGGCCCGGAAGGAGGCGCTGATTCCGGATGTCCGGTGGGACGGAACGCGCCAGAGAGTCTCCTTCCTGGCGGTCGAGAGAGCGGTGGCGGCAGGAGTATGACCGGACAAGGCGCTGCGGCAGGGTCGAACGCGAGGCACCCGGTTCTGGTCACCGGCGGCGCTGGATTTATCGGCGCCAACCTCGTTCGACTCCTGCTCGAGCGGGGCTACCCGGTGACAGTGCTGGACAACCTCACTGCCGGGTGTCGCCATTATGTTTCCGACCTGAGCATTAAGCTGGTCGAAGGCGATATCCTGGACTCCGGACTGCTCGCGCGGCTGGTTCCGGAATACAGCCTCATCGTCCACCTCGCCGCCCAGACAGGCGTTCCGGCTTCGCTGGCTGATCCACGGCGCGACTGCGAGGTTAACGTACTCGGCACCCTCAACCTCCTCGAAGCGGCTCGGTGCTCCGGACATCCCGTGAGGTTTGTCTTCGCCTCCTCCAATGCCCCACTTGGACGCCAACAACCGCCGGCAACCGAGGATAAAGTTCCGCTTCCCATTTCCCCCTACGGCGCGAGCAAGTTGGCCGGCGAGGCGTACTGCCTCGCCTATCACGGGTCATGGGACGTTGGCACGGTCATCCTGCGCTTCGGCAATGTCTACGGACCCTTCTCCGGTCACAAAGGAAGCGTTGTCGCAAAGTTCCTCAGAGACGTCAGGAACGGGGGGGGCGTGACCGTCGACGGCGATGGAAGCCAGACCCGCGATTTCATCTACGTCGGGGACCTCTGCAGGGCCATCGTCAGGGCGTTTGAAAGCTCGGTGAGCGGAGAGGTTTTCCAGATCGCCACAGGAACCGAGACGAGCATCGCTGCGCTCGCTCGGCTGGTTCACGACGTTGCGGGCCGGGATCTTGGAGTGAGCTACGGCCCATCCCGGCAGGGAGATATTCTTAGAAACTACTCGATCGTGAATAAGGCGAAGACCCTCCTGGGGTGGGAGCCTCAGACGAGCCTTCGCGAGGGTTTGAAGCGAACGTGGGCTTGGTTCGGGAATGGCCCTGCGGATTTCCTAGACTAGCTAGCTAAGCTAGTGCGAACTTGAGGCTGCGTGAGGCTTCGCCGTCCTTCGAGGTCGGGATGGTGAGAAATCGACGAACTCAAGGGAAGAAAGGGCTCGATCATGCGGTGCAGGTGCTGGATCGCATATTTCCTTTCGCAGACTACACAGACTCGCTGCAAAGCCACCGCGTTGTCGCGGAAGCCGTCATGCGGTACCTCGTAGAAGGCTCCCTGCTAGATGTTGGATCCGGCGCCTGTGCCAAGGCGGCTTTGCTCTCGCTGTGCGGCTATCGCGTCTCGGCCTGCGATGACCTTTTAGATCCATGGCATCTCCGAAATGATAACCGGAAGCGGATTATTGAATTCGCCAGGCAGGTTGGCATTGATTTCTTCCTAGACCGAGCCGGGCACGCATTCCCTTATCAAGCTGGCCAGTTCGACCTGGTCCTGATGAGTGACATCCTTGAGCATCTGCACCATTCCCCGCTTGAATTGCTCTGTCAGGTCCTTGAGTGGCTCAAGCCAGGTGGATTCTTGCTGGTGACGGTTCCCAATGCCGCGAACCTTCGCAAGCGGGTCAGCCTGCTCGTGGGACGAACTAACTATCCGCCTTTCGAGGACTTTTTCTGGTCTCCGATGCCTTGGAGGGGGCATGTGCGGGAGTACGTCCTGCACGACTTGAAGTTATTGAGCCAGTTTACTCAGCTGGACGTCGTGGAGCTTCGTGATATCCACAAGATGGCCTACGGCAGGCTGAAGAGCGCGCTATCGCGTTATTTGTACTATGGCGCCACGGCTGTGCCCATACCGGGCATCCGCGATTCGCTGCTGCTCGTAGCTCGCAAGCCACAGGGATGGAGCCGTCAGCACGTTAGCGAGAGACGTTCTTCCGATACTCCAGTTATAAGATCCTGAACACGTCTGAAATTGTCTGAGTCGGCCAATTTGGACAGCGGTGGTCTGAAATCGGCCATAGGGCAGGCAGTCAGGCGAGCCGGCACTCGCCAGTGTCGAGGCGACAGTAATTGTCCCCGTACCCCCAAAAGACAGTGAAGATGGTAGGGCCATCGAGGCCTGCGCCGGTTCTATTCGGGGACTTGTGGCTTCGGTACTCGGACACCGTAGGCAGGCAATTGTTGACGGCTGCCCTCGGAGTCGTCAGCGGCGTTCTCACGGCTCGTTTGCTCGGCCCTGCGGGCCGGGGTGAACTGACGGCCATCACGCTGTGGCCGTTTACGCTCCTCTTCTTGGGGGCTTTCGGCACCGAGCGCGCTACCGTCTACTTTACCGGTAAGCATCGCTCAAACGTCTCGCCTGTAGTCACGGCCTCGGCGTGTATTGGAGCGGCTCAAACGGTCTTGGTGATTCTCGTCGGCTGGTTCGTGATCTCGGCTGCGCTGCACACCCATGGGAGAGCGGCGGTGAGATACTCCCTGATCGTGTTGGTCGCCACCCCGATCATCCGCGTGGCGTCCCTGGGGAGTTATTTGCTGCTGGGGTCGCTCATCACAAAGTGGTTTAATCTCTGTGAAGCGATTCCGCCCGCCTGCCTCTCGATCGGAGTCGCAGCCCTTTTTGCCCTCAAGATTCCCAGTATTCCCCTGATCATCGTGGCTGAGGTCGTCGGCTTCGGGATCGCCGCTTGGCTGTGTTATCGCGTTGTGGCTAAAGAGCTTCGTCCGGCCTGGGAGTGGCACCCCGGCGTGTCCACAGCGATGTTGAAATACGGTCTCAAAACCTACGCCGGGGAGATCACTTCCTTTATGAACAGGCGATTGGACCAGCTTCTCATCAGTTTGTTTCTGCCTAATGAGGTACTCGGCCTTTACACGGCGGCGGTAGCCTTGACCGACGGAGCCCTGTGCATCCTCCCTCGTGGCATAGGCATAGTGACACTGGCGATCGGGTCCAATTCGGATCCGGCGGGAGCGTGGCGGTGGACGGGGCGTTCCCTCCTGCTCTCATCACTCTGGCTGGTGCCGGGCGCCATTGGGATCTGGTTCGCGAGCCCCTGGTTGATCCCCCTTCTTTTCGGTCGTTCCTTTGCCGGGTCAATTCTCCCCTGCAAGATCCTCGTCTTTGGAAGCTGTGCGATGGGGTTCAACATCCTTCTTTACGAAGCGGCGAGAAGCATGAATCGGCCTGAGATTCCTTCATACGCGGAGATGGCGGCACTCGTGATAACCCTAGTCCTACTCGCTGCGCTGCTGAAGCCCTACGGCGCAGTGGGAGCAGCCGTCGCCTCTACGGCAGCCTACTTGTCGGCACTCCTGTTGACCGCCGGCTGCCTGTTCCGAGACTATCGGCGCTTTTTGGCACAAAGGAGAGAGCGTGGTAACTGACCGTCTTAGGCGGTTCGTGAAAGAGCATCCCATCCTTGCTAGGCTGCACTGGTGGATCTCTCTGCTTCGGACGATTCCCGCACAAGAGTTCCTGAGTGTTAGCAAAATCAGGGTCCTACTGACAGCAGCTCCCTACTCCCAGTGTAGCGTTTACAAGTTATCAGCACTCTACGAAACTGCGCTTTCTCTGGAAAGAGAGAATATTGAAGGCAGCTTTGTCGAGTGCGGTGTTCGGAATGGCGGAAGTGCTGGCGTCATGGCCACCCCTGCTCGCAACAACCCGGGAAGGCACGTATGGCTGTTTGATTCGTGGCAGGGTCTGGCCGAGCCGAGTGGCCACGATATTGACCCGCAGGGTCGGCCCGGCAAGAAGGGACAGGCGCTCGGAGAGATTGAGAAGGCGACGGAGTTAATTCTCGGAAAGCTGCGACTGGATGCCACGAGGATTCACTTGGTCAGAGGATGGTTTAATGAGACGCTCCCGCTGCTCAAGGACGAGATTGGAGAGGTCGCCCTCCTAAACGTGGATTGCGATTGGTATGAGTCCGTGAAGTTCTGTTTGGAGCAGCTTTACGACAGTGTTGCGGAAGGAGGCTTTGTCTTTCTTGACGATTACTTCTATTGGCAGGGATGCAGGAAAGCCGTCGATGAGTTTGTTAGCAAGCATCCGGCCTTGGAACTCGTGAGAGTTGATCGAGTAGGGGTTTGTTTCCAAAAGCGAGAAGCGAGGACCGCTTCCCAGGCAGATGCACTTTGCTCTCACTGACGCGATGGAACGATAATGAGGTCTGGAGGCGAGCGGTGTTCTTAGGGTTTTTGGTAGCAAGTAGATGACGACGACTTACAGCGAGCTCCGGTCGTGGTATCCAAGAGCGGTGCGTTTGCGTAACACCCTGAGCCTTTTGAAGAGGCCGCTTGTCTTTGCGCGGTCGCTGTGCCGGTCCTTCAAACACAGGTCCGGGTGGATTCGATTCCTTTTTTATCACCATGTGTTCGATGATGAAATGCAGGGTTTTGCGAGACAGTTGGACTATTTGAAGAAACAGGGAAGCTTCGTATCGTTTGACGATGCCGTATCGCTGTTGTGCTCCGGCTCCGCGGTTGAGGGCCGCCATTTTTGCCTCAGCTTCGACGACGGTCTTCATAATTGCATTACGAATGCCCTGCCTATCCTGGCGGAAAAAGGGATTCCCTGCACGTTCTTTGTCGTCGCTGATTTCATTGGAGTTGGGCTGGTCGAGCCTCGCGATGCGTTTGGGTACCCCGCGCCATTGCGGTTTCTCACTTGGGACGACTGCCGGCATTTGGCGCAGGCGGGAATGGTGATTGGATCGCATGGCTTGAGCCACTCGACCCTTGCGGAGCTTACATCCGAAGAGGCGGCGCGGGAGATGCGGGTGTCGAAACAGCGGATCGAGCTGGAACTCGCCCGGCCGTGCTATCATTTTTGCGCTCCCCGGGGAAAGGCGGGGCGGCACTTTCTGACGGAGCGTGATCCGGCCATCGCGCAGAAACTGGGTTACCGATCGTTCTCCACGACAGAGCCCGGCATGATGCAGCGGGGCGGATCGCCCTACTTCTTGCGCAGGACGAACATCTTGGCAGGATGGGGTGACTACGAAGTCCGTTATTACCTACTGTGTGACGACTAGCTAGTTTTTTGGCGACGACCAGCGTGGGGTTCTGCGCGGAGCGAGGAGGAAGTAGTAGGGGAATGTCTTTTTCTGTCACGAGGGAAAACGAATTCGCGCCGTGGCTTCGAAATTCGTACCACAAGGTCTATGAGGCCATCTGTGGGAGACCGCCACACAAGCGCGTCTGTCATTTCTCGTATCTGGCTACGAAGGACTTGTGCGCCGACATACACCGTGTGATTCCAAAGCTCCAGGGACGTATCCTGGATGTGGGATGCGGCCAGAAGCCTTACCGCAAATGGGCCAAAATGGCGGCCCAGTATGTGGGCATTGACGTTACGCCAGGGCCCCAAGTGGACGCGTGCGCAAGGTGCGGAGACCCGTGGCCGTTCGCGAGCGCCTGCTTTGATGCGGTGGTCTGCACGCAGGTATTGGAATACGTTCCGAACCTGCAAGCCGCGGTCGCCGAGATCGATCGAGTACTAAAACCGGGCGGCTACCTGGTGGCGACGGTCCCATTTCTTCACCCCCAAGAGCCTGGGGACGATCGCCGAAGGTTGACTCTCCAGGGAATGCAAGAGCTGTTTGCGCCCCGCTATCATATCCTCGAAGCGAAACCCCAGGGAAGGATCGGGACGATTCTGGGGTTGATGTGCCTCGGGTGGATTAACGCTGCATTGACCCGCCGCAGGGGGACGCTTCTTATCAAGGGCGCGGGCCTTCCAATTTGGATTGCGTTCTGCGGGTTGGTCAATGGGCTGTGCTCGTTACTGGACAGGCTTGATTTCACGGGCATCTATTACACGAACGTGTTGATTGTGGCTCAGAAAATCGGAAGCGAGGCGACCCTCAAGTGCCCTATTGTACCGGCACCCAGGTGAGGAATTGTGAATACGTCGGTTAAGACTCAGGGGGCTGAAGTTCGCCTTCCACCCTCAGCCGCGAGCGCTCTGCTCATCGCGCTGGGTCTCTCCATGGCTGGAGCGGTTTGGGTCTTCCTGGCTCGCCAACCCGACGCAGCGGTCCTTATTGTCGCCGCGATGATCGTCACCGCAGTAATTCTCGTCGAGCCCTTTGTCGGCGTGCCGATCATGATCTTGCTCGGAACCGTCGGGGAGCTACAGCATTTCGCAGGGGGTCTGAGTCTGGCGAAGGGGCTCACTGCTGTCCTTGCGGTGGCATTGTTGGCTCAGCTCGCTGCGGGGAAACTGACGCTGCGCCGAACCGGCTTAGAGATCCCGATTTTGAGTTTCACCTTCGTCTACTGCGCGCTCTCGGTTAGGAACATTGGCGTCGCGCTCGAAACGAGCTGGGACAACATAGTAACGATGTTGGGTTATCCGTTGGCATTTCTGATATTCCTCAACTTAGTTAGGACAGGACGGCAGGTTAGGTGGAGTGTGGTTACACTAGGGATAGGCGCGACTTTGGGATCTCTGGCGGCGATCCTCCAGTATTTCCTCGGTTTCAGCATCTTGTATGCGGTGAAGGGTACCCGGCCCTCGGACACCAACCCCGTTTTAGCCGGTTGGCTACGCGCCAAAGGTCTAGTGTACAGTCCCAATGTCAACGCTTACGCCGCCCTGCTTGTTATCCCGCTCCTTATCGCTCTGGTATTTGCAACGAGGCGTTCCTGGGTCAAAGTTGTTATAATAGCAGCCACTGCGGCCTCAACCTTAGGGCTCGGGATTACTTTCTCAAGAGGAGGGTACGTGGGACTGGCCCTGGGCCTTCTGTGGCTGCTGCTCCGACTGCGCGAGTCGCTGCGGCTGGTGGCGATTTTGGCTTTGCTGATTATCCTACTTTTGAGTTTTGTCCCCTCTAATGTGCTGTCGGCCCGGTTCCAATATATACCGGCGCAGATCGGGGGCGGCTCCGATCGCTTGTTGCAGTACTACGCGGGGCTTCACGTTTTCACCGCCAGCCCTCTGTTTGGACCAGGAGCGAGCGAATACGAGCGCGAGGTGACCAGACGCACACGCGATCCGGTGTCAGATTTGCACTCGAACGTGTTAAGCGTGGTGGTGAACAGTGGGCTGGTCGGTCTGGCGCTGCTCATTTGGTTGATCATCAGCTACTGCGGGTTTATGTACCGCGGCTTGGCATCGATGATGTGGTCGCCACTGAAGTACTGTGCCGTGGGAACGTTGGGAGGGTTGATCGCCTTCCTGGCGCAGGGTTTTTTTATCACGAACATGGGATGGTTTCTGATGTGGGCGATGTTGGCGCTACCTCCTTGCTGTGTCCTAGCGGATCGGGAGTGTGCTAGGTGCCACCATAGGCTGTGCCGTTTCGGGGGTTTCCGGACGCGGTGTAAACCTTTCACGAATTGCGGGCAGCCCAGAATGCGCAGAGTGGCCCGATGCGGTTCTGCCGCTGTGCACACCGCGGGCGTCGCACCTGGGACAGCATCATTGAGCACGCGTGCTGGTTGCACGACCTCTCACAGACCCCACTGACCCAGATGGAGGAGAGCTTTTGCGTAACGGCCAGCCCCAGCGACACCGAAGGGACCGCTTTATGTTGGCCAAAAAACACGGGGCGCGGAGCGTGACCATTTTGGCCGTGTTCGTTACTGGTGGTAGACGGCGGCTTTGAGGTGACGCGCCGCGGCAGGGAAGGAGGGCACGATGCGAGGGACTTTGCCTCAGTCAACCGGCGAGCGGCGACGCCCGGGGTTCGGCCTTCCGCCCCGCTGGTGAGTCTCATATTGGTCTGGTTGTAGTACTGAGTGCGCGCTTAGGCAGTCGAGTTACATGGAGAGAGACTCGATACGACGGCTTTGTTATGTGAGCCCCGTCTGGATGGTAAAGCGGCGCGGCGAGTTCTTCGCGGAACCCCGGTTTGTGCATCACTACTCTACGCTTGTGCCCCTGTTTCCGCAGGCGGTGCTGCTGGGCGCCGATGCCTCAACCAGTTCGGTTCCCACGACCCACTCGCGGCCCGTAGCCTCCCTAACTTCCAGGTTGCCCAACCTTGAGGTTCGGCTCTTACCGATGCAGGGAAGTCGGCTGGCGCGCCTTTTCCGCCACGCGGTTCATCTCTACCGGAACATTGGAGAATCCGACTTGGTTTGTATCGACATGCTGAGTGAGACCGGCCTCTTGGCGGTCCTGATCAGCAGACTCAGACGCAAGCAGTTCATGGTGCAGTTTCTTGGAGACTGGAGTCGAGTGGTGAGGCTGAGCGATTCCTGCAGCCTGAAAGTGAGAGCCAAGACAGCCCTCGCGGAATGGGCAATGCGTTCTGTCGTCAGGTGTTCGCCTCTGGCGCTCTTTCAGGGTAAAGAACTTTACGATCGCTACTTGCCGCTCAACCCCACTGGCGTGCAAGGCGACTGTGTCCGTACCACTCTGGTTTCTGAAGCCTTTTGTGACAGGGCTACGGAACCGTTTCATGAGCCGGTGAGACTCATCTCTGTCTCGTCCTTGGTCTGGGTGAAGGGGCTGGAGACAATTCTTCGAGCCATGCGCCTGCTTGCCGGCGGAGGTCGGCGCGTGGAATGGTGGTGCGTGGGGGAGGGGCCTAGCCGGCAATCGTTAGAAGACCTCGCCAAGTCCCTGGGCGTCGGGGACCGGGTGCGGTTCTTCGGCTTCGTCCCATTGGGGCCAGAGTTGTTCCAACTTTACAGGCAAGCTGACATTTTCGTGCTCCCATCTTTGACCGAGGGTCTTCCCATGGCGCTTCTGGAAGCGATGGCTAACTCCCTTCCGGTTGTCGCCAGCGGGGTGGGTGGCGTTCCCGGCGTGATCACCAATGGTACCCACGGCGCGCTGGTCGAACCAGCCCGCCCGGATCAACTCGCCGAAGCCATTGTGAAACTAGCTTCAGACCCCGGGGCAACGGCTCGGATGCGTGAGGCTGCTTTCAATAAATCGCTTGAATTCCGTTCTGACGTTGTCGCCGAGCGCATCAAGAGACTGATTGAGAACACGTTCGGAAGAATTGGAAGTGCTGAGGAATTCGTCACTCGGTAATACGGCCGTTCCTTGCTGCGTGAACTGCCCGCCGATCGCGGCCGCCTGTGGATTTCAGTCGGCCCAGGCGGCAAGTTGCCCGTCAACGTCTGGCCGTGGGAGCGTTACAGAGACACGATTTCCCCGCTGATCCCGTTGTTCGACGTCTGGCCCGTTGTCGTGGGAGGCGAGCAGGACCGGCAGATTGGTGAGCGGCTGATTGCGGCTTGGGGCCGCGCCTACAATGCGGCTGGGAGTCTGAGCCTGCGCGCCTCTATGAAAGCGATTGGACGCTGCGTTATGCACCTCGGCAACGACACGGGAGCCATACACACGGCGGCGGCGATGAAGGTGCGGTGCGTCGGTGTCTACGCCTCGCGGAATGAGCCGGGCCTGTGGCACCCATACGGCGACGGCCACATTGTCTTGCGAACGCCGATCGAATGCGAAGGCTGCCGACTAATCGAGTGCCGTGAGCGACAGAGCAGGTGCATTCGTGCAATCGAAGTCGAGCCGGTCGTGAAGGCTTGCAGCCGCTTGTTGAGGGAGCGCGGCCACGTGCCGCTCCCTGGAGGCTCGCCGCAATGAGGCCCTTGCGCCTTCTGTTCGTTCTCGGTTACTTCGAGCCGGCCTACCTCTACGGCGGCCCCATCCGAACGCGTTCGATTCTGTCACGGGCGCTGGTCCGGGCTGGTGTCGAGGTAACCGTGTTTGCAACCGACGCGCACGGCAAGGGGCGCCTGGACGTGCCGATTGGACAACCCGTGCACCTTGACGGTGTTCAGGTCTATTACTTCCGCCGCAACTGGGGTCAGCGCTTTTTCTATTCGCGCGCGCTTGGGCGGGCCTGCCGTCAACACATCCCGGAATTCGATCTGGTCCATTCCAGCGGGTTGTGGGTGTATTTGCTATGGCCGGTGTCGGCTGCTTGTCGGAGGGCTAACGTGCCGTGGGTGGAATCGCCGATGGGGCAGTTGATGCCCTGGTGCCTGCAGCATCGCTACTGGAAAAAGCGACCCTATTTCAACCTCGTCAGCAGACCCCGGCTCAACCAAGCAGCCGCCATTCACTGCACCGACGACATCGAAAAGGAACATGTGCAGGCTCTGGGGTTGAAGCCGCCGGTTTTCGTAGTGCCCAGCCCCATCGATCCCAAAGAGTTTGAGGGACCGCGGGCCAGGGGAGAAATGCGCGCCCGCCTGGGCCTACCCGCGGATGCTTCGGTTTCGTTGTTTCTGGGCCGGCTCGCGAGGGTCAAGGGTGTCGACCTCGCGGTGGAGGCGTTTGCCGAAGTCGCCCGGACCAATCCCCGGGCCTACTTCGTCATCGCCGGCCCGGAGGAAGACGGAACCGGGCAGCGTGCGCGGCAGCGGGTGACGCGACTCGGATTGGAAGGTCGTGTGCGGTTTCTCGGCCAAGTCACGGGCCGCGACAGGCTGGCCGCCCTGGCCGACGCCGACCTGTTCGTTATGCCGTCGCGCTCGGAGAACTTCGGGGTCGCCGCCGCCGAAGCGATGGCTGCCGGGTTGCCGGCTCTCCTCTCCGACCAGGTGGGAGTCGCGCGGGACGCCGCCGGGGCCGGCGCCGCCTGCATGGTTCCCCTTGAAGTTTCGCGAATCGCTTCCGCTTGGGTGCGGATGCTCGCGGACCCGGAAGGCACCCGTGCGCTCGCCAGCCGGGCCCGCATTTTCGCCCGCAGGGAGTACGATGCAGACGCGGTCGCCCGCAGAATGCTGGACGCCTATCTTCAGGTGGTCGGCGATTGGAAAAGCCGCGGAATCAGGTCGTGATCTAGCAGAGCGACGGTCTTTGCCAGAGGGACATGTGGTGGAGCTCACCCCTTCAGAGATATCATTCGCCAATAAGGCAGCGCGCGCCATTTGGAGAATCTGTTATACGCTGCTTTACCGGCCGAGTCCGACACCGCTTCATTTTTGGCGACGCTTCCTGTTGAGGTGTTTCGGCGCCGAGATCCATGGGAGCGCCTGTCCGTACCCTCACGCTAAGATTTGGGCACCGTGGAACTTGGTCATGAAGCAGGGCAGCCGTATCGCCGATGACGTCGACTGCTATTCCGTTGCCCCGGTCATACTTGAAGACTCCGCCATCGTCTCTCAGTACAGCCACCTCTGCACGGCCACTCACGATTACAACGACGCGGCTTTTCCGCTGCTGGTCGGGCCTGTCACGGTGGGCGCGAGCGCTTGGGTGGCGGCGGCGGCTTATATTGGCCCAGGCGACACGGTCGGCCAAGGGGCCGCGGTTCAGCCCGCCCGCCTTTGGGGGCGAGCGGTGAGCGAGCGGAGACGCCCAACCCCCAAACAGCAAGCGACAATGGTCCGTGCAGGCAAGTGGGTCCCAGACTGCCGTGGAAGGACATCAATCGGTTGTGACGCCCCGAAGTATTCAAGCCGGTTCCCAAGAATAGGAGACTTATACATGTATGTTCTCGGCATTAACGCCTATCATGCCGGCTCATCGGCCACTGTCATCAAGGATGGTCAACTGATTGCGGCGGCCGAAGAGGAGCGATTCCGGCGGATCAAGTACTGGGCTGGTTTCCCGTCCGAGGCCATCAAGTTTTGCCTGAAGACGGCGGGAATCAACGCGGCCGATCTGGATCACATCGGGATTTCGCGGGACCCAAGTGCCAACTTGTATAAAAAAGTGTTGTTCACGCTGCGGCGGCGCCCCCACTTCAAGCTCATCAAGGAGCGACTGGCCAACATCGCCGAGGTGCGCGACGCCCGGCGCGCCTTCGCGCAGGCACTCGGGCTGGAGCCCGACTCGGTGCGCGCGGAGTTCCACAACGTCGAGCACCACCAGGCCCACATGGCCAGCGCCTTCTTTGTTTCGCCGTTTCAGAAGGCGGCGGTCCTCTCGGTGGACGGTTTTGGTGATTTCGTCAGCACCATGACCGGCCGCGGCGACGGGAGCCGGGTCGAAGTGCTTGACAGCGTCAATTACCCGCATTCGCTCGGCATCTTTTACACGGCCGTTACCCAGTGGCTGGGGTTCCCGAAGTTCGGCGACGAAGGCAAGGTCCAGGGCCTGGCCGGCTACGGACAGCCCGTCTACCTCGACGATTTTCGCAAGATCGTGCGCCTGCGGCCGCGCGGCCGCTTCGAGCTCGGCCTTGATTACTTCATCCATTGGGCCGAAGGCGTGGATATGACCTGGAGCGAGGGCGCGCCGATCTTGGGCACGATCTACTCCAAAAAGTTCGTGGAACGGTTCGGCCCGCCGCGCGAGCCGCGCTCCGAGATTACGCCCCACTACCAAAACGTGGCGGCCTCGCTGCAGGCGATGCTCGAGGAGGCCGAATTTCATATCGTCCGGCACTTGCAGCAAGCCACCGGAGAATCGGCTCTTTGCATGGCGGGCGGGGTGGCCTTGAACAGCACCTTCAACGGCAAAGTGTTGCCGTGCACCCCCTTCAAGGACATTTTCATCCAACCGGCGGCCAGCGACGGCGGCACCGCGCTGGGGGTTGCTTACTACATTTATCATCAAGTCCTCGGCAAGCCGCGCTGTTTCGTAATGGATCACGCCTACACTGGCCCGCACTCTGCAAACGCCGACATCGAAAGCGCCCTGCGGCGGCACAACCTGGCCTTCGAGGCGCGCCAAGAGGAACAACTGGTGCGCGAGGTTGCCCGCCTGGTCGCGGATGGCAATATCGTCGGCTGGTTCCAGGGAAAGATGGAGTGGGGGCCGCGGGCGCTCGGCAACCGCAGCATCCTGGCCGACCCCCGCCGCCCCGACATGAAGGACATTCTGAACGCCCGCATCAAACATCGCGAACCGTTCCGGCCCTTCGCTCCCTCCGTCCTGCAGGAGTCGGCCGGCGAGTATTTCGACCAGACGTACCCGGACCCCTTCATGATCAAGACGTACGGGATCCACGAGCGCCAGCGCGAGCGCATTCCGGCGGTGACGCATGTGGACGGAACCGGCCGCTTGCAGACCGTCGACCGCCAGGCCAATGGCCTGTACTGGAAGCTGATCGACGAGTTCGGGCAGGTGACCGGCGTCCCGATTGTCCTCAACACTTCCTTCAACGAAAACGAGCCGATCGTCTGCCAGCCGGAAGAGGCCATTGAGTGTTTTCTGCGCACCAGGATGGACGCGCTGGCGGTCGGCAATTACCTGGTGAGAAAAGGGACCACCCGATAAGTGGGCCCCCTACGTTGGGGCAGCGTCAGCCATGGCAGCCAACAGCAACTCTGATCGCGTACTTCTGTTATCATCGCGGAACAGCGTCTTTGGCGCCCAAGTGCTGCGAGCAGCCCGGGCCGCCGGCCTCAACTGTGTTGGCGCCATCATCGAGGACGTCTACTCGCGCGGCGGGTGGCGCCGGTTTCGGCGTTATGCCAGAAAGTACGGGCTGGGCGCGGCCTTGTTTCGCACCGCTGAAGCCACCTTCGACCAACTCGCGACGCGTTTCTCACCCCGGGAGACGGGCGAGCGGGTTGAAGAGGCGGCGGGCGAAACCGGCACGCCGGTCGCGCACGTCGCGAGTCTCAACAGCCCCGCGGCGTGCGCCATCATCGGAAACTTCAAGCCGGACCTCGGGTTGCTGGGAGGAACGAGCATCCTCCGGGGGCTCATCGTTGGGCAGTTCCGGCTCGGCATCCTCAACGTTCACTCTGGGATTCTCCCGCGATATCGAGGCAACTATTGCAACCGATGGGCGCTGCTGAACGGTGATCGCTGCGGGCTGAGCGTTTACGCCCTGGACGCGGGCCTCGACACCGGCCCCGTGCTCGCTACCCGGGAGGTCGCCCGTATGCGCGGCGAGCGGCTCGGGCAATTCGAGGACCGGCTCTCAGCGGCGGGCGCCCAGTTTCTCGCCTGCATCGCGAGCAAGTACCTGGCCGGCGGGATCGAAGGGAGAGCGCAGGACCCGAGCGAGGGCCACCAGTACGGCCTCCTGCCGCTCGCCAAGGCGATCCGGCTGTATTCCCTAATCTGGCGACGCGACCGGGCGAAGCTTCCGGCCGTGGCCGAATCGGATTCGCCCGGCGGTTCGCAACGCAAATAAAGGACCGGCCCGCCGGCCGGCTGCGTCATGCGCGTCCTTGTGATCACGCCGTTCTACGCACCCGATTTCGGGCCGAGCGCACCGCTATTTACCATGCTGTGCGAGGACCTGGTTCGGCTGGGCCACCGGGTGTCGGTGATCGCCGCCGTTCCCCACTATCCGACCGGCAAGGTGCCGGCGGAGTTTCGGGGACACTGGGCCCGGCGCGGGACGCGCAACGATGTGGATGTGACCCGGGTGTGGGTGCCGAGCGTGGACCGCTCCCGGCTGGCCTCCAGGATGCTCGCGTTCGTCGCCTATCAGGCTCTGGCCGCCGTCGCCGGGCTCAGGCGGCAATACGACGCGCTGATCGTCAGCAACCCGGCGCTGGAAGCCTTTCTCCCCTTCGTGATCTTGGGGGTGCTGCGCCGCAAGCCGATTGTCTACTCGGTGCACGAAATCTATCCCGACATCGGCGTCAAGCTCGGCGTCTTCCGCCATCGTCCGGTGATCCGGGCGCTGGAAAGGATGGAAGCGTTCTGTTATCGGCGTGCCCGCCGGGTTCGGGTGTTGTCGGACGGGTACGCTGGCGCGCTCCGAGCCAAGGGTGTTCCGGCGGAGAAAATATCGGTGATCTACGACTGGCTGGACACCGCCTTCATACAGCCGCGTCCCCGCTCGAACGCTTTCTCGCGGCAGTGGGGGCTGGAAGACGGATTCGTGCTGATGTACGCGGGCAACCTGGGATACACCCAGGGGCTAGAGCAGGTGCTGGAGGCAGCGCGGCTGCTGGCCGCCGAGCCGTCGGTCCGCTTCGTTTTTGTCGGTGATGGGCCCGCCAAGGCCGGACTGGAGCAGGCCGCGGCCATCGGCGGTCTGAGGAATGTCCGGTTCATTCCCATGCAGCCACGCGAAGTTCTTCCCGACGTGCTCGCCTCCGCTGATGTCTCCCTGATCACTCTGAAGAAAGGATTTGCGAGCGACTCGGTGCCTTCCAAGTTCTACTCCATCCTGGCCAGCGGCCGTCCCCTGATCGCCGCCGTCGATGACAACGGCGATACGGCCGCCCTGGCCCGGGAGAGCGGCGGCGGTTTGCAGGTGCCACCGGAGAACCCGGCGAAACTGGCGGGCGCCATCCTGCGCCTGCGCGCGGACGAGGCCGAGCGCCGTCGCATGGGCGAACGCGGCCGGGAGTTCGTCGTTAAGCGCCACGGCAGGCAGGCGGCCGCCCGCGCCTTTGACGAGATACTGCGCGAGCCGACGCGGCTGGCGGATGACAACCAGGAGGCGGTCGCCCGTGGATAACCGCTTCGAATATGTCCCCTGCGCCATCTGCGGGAAACAGAACGCCGAACTATTCATGAAGGGGTCCGGGCTCGCCTGCGCGGTCCGCTGCCGCAACGATGGCTTAGTGTATCAGAGCCCCCGGCTCAAACCGGCGATCATCCGCGAGCAGAACAAGACGTTCGTCCGTGCAGACAACCTCCAGCTGTTTACCGATTATCGCCGCGCGATGCTGCGCCGCGAGGCGCGAGCCATTCAGCAGCTCAAGCCGGGCGGCAGGCTGCTGGATATCGGCTGCGCCACGGGCACGTTGTTCGAGTTCTTCAACGGCTCCGGCTGGCGCCTGCACGGCCTGGACACCTCGCAGACCGGCGTAGAACTGGCGGCACGGCAATACCGAGCCGAGGTGTTCTGCGGCACGCTCCAGGAAGCTCATTACCCGGCGGGCTCCTTCGACGTGGTGAGTGTCCTCGACACCCTGTATTACAATCCGTGGCCAGATCGCGAACTGCTCGAGATCCGCCACGTGCTCAAAGACGACGGCCTCCTGGCGCTGGAAATCCCCGGCTATGCCTACCGGATGATCCGGGAACGAGGGCCGCTCTGCTGGCTGCTGAACGGCGCCTGGGTGCGCGGTTTTGCCAATTCCAGCCACCTTTATTTCTTCTCGCCGCGCACCATCCGCCGGCTGCTCAACAACGCCGGCTTCCGGATTGTGCGGGTGGTTCCTGAGCAAGCGTCGATGAGCATGGGGAACTTGGGCCTAGTCCTCAACCACCTGCACTTTGCCGCTGCCCGGTTGCTGTTCCATCTCATCGGTGTTTCCATTGCCGGCAAGGAATTGTACCTTGCCATAAAAGCGGCATGATCCGCCGTTTGCTTCCTGCCTTGCGATCATCGTGAAGACCTTTGACGCCCGCGCGGAAATCGGGCACTACGCTTCGGGACTGGAGTCGGCGGTCGGATCGGCCGAGATGGGCCGACTGTGTGAAGACATGCGCTTATGGATTCCTGACCCGGACGCCCTCTTTGCCAGCAAGCGGGTTCTGGACTTGGGCGCCGGGACGGGCCGTAACGGTGCCGTGATCGCCGCGCGGTTCGGCCCCCGATCCGTGGTCAGCCTGGAACTCGTTTTCCAGCGCCTCCGCGCCGCTGGCGAGTGGCAGCAGAAGCTGCCTGCCTTCACGCCTGTTTGCGGCGACGCCTTCCGGTTGCCGTTCGGCAGCGCTTGCTTCGATTACGTGGTCGCAAACAGCGTTCTGCACCACCTGCCCGATCTGGACCGGGCAACCGCCGAAATCGGCAGAGTGTTGCGTCCCGGCGGTTGGTACATCGGCCGGGAGCCGAACTTCAATAACCCGGTGGTCAGAACCGTGGTCTTCCGGTTGCGAGGCCAGCACTTGACGCCAAACGAGCATCCGGTGCGCGCCCAGCAGATCGTGCGTTCGTTCGAAAAAGCCGGTTGCCGTTGCGAGATGCACTACTTTTGGCGGCGCTTGTCCTGGCTGCGGAATCGGATATTGTCGGTCGCGATTTCCGTGCGCGCACAACGCATCGGGTAGTCTGCCGGGGGGCCGCGTTGCCCGCGACGTGCAACGCCCCGGAGGCCGGGAAGAGGCGGGACAACGCATGAACGGCGAAATCTTCGCGGAGTGGCTGCGGCTCCAGCGCCACCACATCGTGCGCACAGCGAGCAGTTACTGGCACGACCAGGGCCCGCGCGTCTACCAGGCATTTCCTTACCACTGGGTCATCCAGCCGCCCGAGGAGGAACTGGACGATTTCCTGCTCGCGAACCCAGCGGTCGGATTGCGGTACTCGACTCCACCGAGCGCCGCGCGCGGCTACCTCAGCTACCATGCCGTCTACGAGAAGCAGTCGTACGGGTTTGAAGACCTCGGACAATGGGCGAGGAAGAACGTGCGGCGCGGACTGAAGAACTGCGGGGTCGAGCCGATTTCCTTCGAGCGCCTGGCGGACGAGGGATGGGAACTGCAATGCGACACCCTGGACCGGCAGGGTCGCGACCTTCGTCTGAGCCGCGAGACGTGGCAGCGCCGCTGCCGAGCGGCAGCCGACCTTCCGGGCTTCGAAGCTTGGGGGGCGCTGGTCGAAGGGCGCTTGGGCGCCTCCGTGATCACCTTCACCATGGAAGACTGCTGTTACCTGCTCTACCAGCAGTGCCACCGCGACTACCTGCCGGCCCACGTCAACAACGCGTTGGGCTTTGTGGTGACCCGGACGATGATCGCGCGGCCGCACATCCGCTCCATCCTGTACGGCCTCCACTCGCTCGACGCCCCGGCCAGCGTGGATGAATTCAAGTTCCGCATGGGCTACGAGGCCAAGCCGGTGCGGCAACGAGTGGTTTTTCACCCCTGGCTCGCTCCCTGGATGAACCGCGTCTCGCATTTGGCCGCCAGGTTGCTGCTCCGGCTTGGGCCGGGCAATCCAACGCTGGCGAAGACGGAAGGAATGATTCGCTTCTATCTGGAGGGTCTGCGGCCCGCGCACGAGCAGACCCCGCCGGAACCGCTTCAGAACAGCCTTGCGGCCTATCTGTAGCGCCCGGGCTGGAGATCGATTGACATGGCGGAACCGTTCATCCCGTTTCACCGGCCGTCGATCGGCGAGGAGGAGATCGCGGCGGTTACCGAAGTCCTCCGCTCCGGCTGGCTGACGATGGGGCCGAAGACGCGCGAGTTCGAGCAGGAATTCGCGCGGTACGTCGGCTGCAAGCACGCCGTCGCGGTGAACTCCTGCACGGCGGCGCTCCATCTTGCCCTGGATGCGATTGGCCTTGGGCCGGGCGACGAGGCCATCGTACCCACCAACACGTTCACGGCGACGGCCGCGGTCGTCGCGCAAACGGGCGCGCGGGTCGTTTTCGCCGATACGCTGCCGGATGGCTTCAACATCGACCCCGCCGATGCCGCCGCCCGGGTGTCGCTCCGAACCAGGGCGATCGTGCCGGTTCACCTAGGCGGCGAACCGTGCCGGATGGATGAACTGGTGGCAATTTCGGCAAAGCTCGGACTTGCGGTGATCGAGGACGCGGCCCACGCGCTGCCGGCCGAACACAGGCGCCGGCGCATCGGCACGATCTCCCCGCTTACCGCGTTCAGCTTTTACGCCACAAAAACGATCACCACGGGCGAAGGCGGAATGCTGACTACCGACAACGAGGCGTACGCACGGCGCGCCCAGATGATGCGATTGCACGGAATCAGCCACGATGCTTGGAAACGGTACACTCAGGAAGGGTCCTGGTATTACGAAGTGATCGAGGCCGGGTTCAAGTACAACATGACGGACATTCAGGCGGCGCTCGGCCTTTGCCAATTGAAGCGGGCGGACGAATTCCATCGCGTCCGTTGCTCGTATGCCGCGCTCTATCGCGAGCTACTGGCAGACGCCGACCAGGTGGAACTTCCGGAGGTGCCGCCCGACGTGACGCACGCCTGGCATCTCTTCATCATCCGGCTGCGGCTCGAGGAGCTGCGGATCAACCGCAATGAGTTCATCGAAGAACTGCGGAAGGCCGGGATCGGCACCAGCGTGCATTTCATCCCGCTTCACTTGCAGCCCTATTACGCTCGGACGTTCGGCTGCAGGCGGGGCGATTGCCCCAACGCGGAGCGGACGTACGAACGAGCCATCTCGTTGCCGATCTATCCCGCCATGTCCGTGGAAGACGTGGAAAGAGTAGCGGCCAGCGTGCGGCGCATTGCCGAGGCGAGCCGCAAGGTACAGGTGAGCGTTGCGGCGGGCGTTTGATGCAGCGGCGGCGGCCTTGGGCCTGCTGGTACTTTCTCCAGTGCTGGCCGTCGTGGCGGCGGCGATCAAGCTGGACGACGGCGGCCCGGTCTTCTACGGGCAGCACCGCCTGGGCAGGGGCTTGCGGCGTTTCCGGCTGTGGAAGTTCCGGACTATGGTTCCAAACGCCGAGCGCTTGGGCGGGGCGATTACGATTAGTAGCGACCCGCGTGTGACGCGCGCCGGGGCCATCCTCCGAAAATACAAGGTGGATGAGTTGCCGCAGTTGTGGAACGTGCTGAAAGGCGACCTGGCCTTGGTGGGACCGCGGCCGGAGCTGGAACCCTACGTCCGCATGTACGCGGCCGAGTATGGCGAACTCCTTCGCCACCGTCCCGGCATCACCGATCCCGCCAGCCTCGCCTACCGCAATGAGTCCGAGCTGCTCGCCTCGGCGGACGCCGAGGAGATATATGCACGGAAGGTCTTGCCCGACAAGCTGAGGCTGTCGCTGGAGTACGCCCGGCGGCGCAGCTTCTATTCCGACCTGCACTTGATATTCCGCACAGTGTTCAGCATCGTCCGGCGAAGCGACGTGAACGGAGCGAGCACGGACCAGGAGTGCAAGCGCGCGGGTCCCTGATACCGCCGCGGCTCCTGCGAGGGTTTGCAGAGGGCCGGGCTTCCCATCGTTCCCAATGAGGCGCTCATGCCACAAATAAACGAGCCACCCGCAGTCGAGTTTGTCAGCCGGCTGGCGAGGTTCCGCCGCTGGATCGTGTTTGTCGTCCAGGTGAGCGTGATGCTGGCCGCGGGCCTGACGGCGTTTCTGCTGCGGTTCGACTTCTCCATCCCGGTGAGCGAAGTTCCCCATCTTGTCTGGGGCCTGGGCATCTGGCTGCTGGTGAAGTACGTCACGTTTGGCGCCATGGGGCTGGACCGCGGATGGTGGCGCTACGTCTCGGTCTCCGACGCGATGCGCCTGGCGCTGGGCAACGCCATCGGCTCGGCCATCAGCGTGCCCGCCATCTTGCTCCTGGCCCCGCCCGGCTTCCCCCGCTCCATATACCTGATCGACCTGCTGGTTTGCTTCGTGCTGACCGGCGGCGTCCGCGTGACCGCGCGCGTGGTTGGGGAAATCTCGCAGTTGCAGGCCACTGGCAAGGGCCAGAAGCGCACGCTGATTTACGGCGCCGGGGATGCGGGCGTGGGCTTGCTGCGCGAGATCCGCCAGAACCCGGCCTTGCTCTACGACGTGGCGGGCTTCCTGGACGACGACCCGCGGAAGGCCGGGCTGATCATCCAGGGAAGCAAGGTGCTGGGGGACGGCGAGGCGTTGCCGGCCCTGGCCCAAAAGCACGCCATCGAGATGGTGCTGATCGCCATCCCTTCGGCTTCCGGCTCGCAGATGACGCAAATCCTGCGGCGCTGCCACCAGGCCGGCGTGGCCTGCAAGACCGTCCCCGGGCTGGCCGAGATCATCGAGGACAACAACCTGGCCCGGCAGATCCGCGACGTGGCCGTGGAAGACCTGCTGGGGCGCACCCCGGTACGCCTGGACGAGGACCGGATCCGGGCCAGGCTCGAGGGCAAAACGGTGCTGGTGACCGGGGCGGCCGGCTCCATCGGGACGGAACTGTGCCGGCAGATCGCGCGGTTCGGGCCGAAGGCCATTGTGGGCTTCGAAATCGCCGAAA
>Ga0315294_10001882_pt1 | contig 23094 bp, 23 predicted proteins | sample YL17G13_40_MG_FD_203626 | JGI IMG/M metagenome (GOLD analysis project Ga0315294, IMG submission 203626) | Sediment microbial communities from Yellowstone Lake, YNP, Wyoming, USA - YL17G13_40 | ecosystem: Environmental > Aquatic > Freshwater > Lake > Sediment | place: USA: Wyoming | collected...
CAGGCCGCCCTCGGGGGCGAGGTCGAGGTCGAGCAGCACGACGTCGGGCTTGAGTTGCTCGACCGCCGACAGCGCCTGATCGGAGGATCCCGCCTCCCCTACGACGTGGAGGTCGTCCTGCTCCTCGAGGAACATCCGCAGGCCGTAGCGATAGAAGTGGTAGTCGTCGGCGATGAGAATGCGGATGGGCGTGGGCCTGGTTGACTTCTTCTCGCCTGGCTTGATCATGGCTGCCTCCAGTGCGGCATGGTTCGAAGGTCTTAGCCCTTTCGTCCTGTGTCTATTCCACATTTGGCGCCGAGAATTAGTGCCGCAAGCGGATTGGTGACAGCGGCGTGGCGTGATACTATCCAAACACGACGAAGTGCTGCGGAGGTCAGGGAGGATGCTGCGCATAGCTGAGCACCTTGCGGCGTACACTGCGGTGACGGCTGCGGTCTGGCAGCTATATCACCAACAGGGCGGCCCGCAGGTCGCGATAGTCCTGGCGGCGCTGTCCACGGTATTGCTTGCGGTCCTGGTGCTGATGGACGCCGAGTGGCTGGTCGGCGCCGCGCGCGAACGGCGCGAGGCGGCCGCCAGCGCCCAGGCCGTGATCGAGGCCGAGCGCCTGCGCCGACGCGCCTACGACCTCTGCGCCAGCCTGCGCTTGGGTTTCGACATCTGCGAGGGCTGCTGGGCATGGCACCCCGACCGGGCGACGAGGGAGCTCGACCGGCTGCGGGCGGCCGTGGGCCAGTTCGTAAGCACCGACCTCGGCGCTTCTGGGTAGCAACTAGTGTTCAGTAACGCAATCGGTTTGACACAAGAACTGCGACAAGCGGCCCGCGGTCCCGTTCCCCGGTGGCGCTTTGACGGCCATCAGTATGTGAAGCCATTTCTGTTACTGAACACTAGGCAAGCTGTTATCCCATCGTCTCGCGGCGCCCACCCCTACCCTGGGGGTGGGTGCCGTCCACGCCAAGGACGACACAGCCAGGGCGAGCAGCGGGGAGCCCGGCAAAGCGCCTCCGCTTTCGATTGCGCCCTACTCGGTCACGCCCGCCACACCAGCACCGATTCGAAGAAGTCGCCGGCGCGCCGACCGGTGCGCCGGTTCACGCAGCGCTGCACGACCAGCTCTTCGCTGAATCCAAGTCGCTCGGCGAGGCCGGTGTACAAGGAGTAGCGGTCGCCGACGACGACGCATACTACCCCGCCCGGCGCGAGGCAGCGCTTCACGTTGCGCAGCACGCCCTCTATGCCCTCGACATACGCGCGCCGGGCGAAACGGCCACGCCCGGCGCGCGCGGCGCCGATCTCGCGCTCCTCGTTGGCCCGCAGGTTGGGGTCGCGCCAGCCCACCGCTGCGAACGGCTGCGGCAGCAGCGACAGCAGCTCGTAGGCGTAGCGATGCTGCTCGTGGTAGTCAATCAGCCCGACGTAGGGCGGCGACGTCAACACCATGTCGAAAGGCGGAAGCCCGGCCTGCGCGGAGTCGGCGCACAGGATGGTCACCGGCCGGTCGGTGCGCAGGGCCGCGAACTGCGCGACGCGCCTGAGTGCGTCCACGGCGTAGCGGCGCAGGAACTTCATGGAATCGGTCGTCGGCCGGCACGTGCGCTTGTGCTTGTGGCAGTAGTAAGGCTCGCGCTGGGGGGCGCGCGGGAAATCCAACTCGAAGTGCCTGGTCAACCGCGCCGAGCGCGCCGCGCGGCACAACACGACCTTGAGCAAGTCCTGGCAGTCGTAGTCGGGGATCAGGCCCAGGAACGTCAGCAGCGGCGCGAAGGCGCGCGGATCGTACCACTCGCGCAGGTAGTCGGTCGCCGTGTCAATCGGCGCCGGCGCGCCCGGGAACATACCGCCGTCGCAGGCTGCCTGGACGCGCGCGAGGATATCGCGGATTTCGCCTTCCAGCCGTGCCAGGTCGTACGCGTCGGTCTTGGCTTTGGCGATGAGGCAATTGAACGGCGAGACGTCCACGCCCACCGACGCGATCCCCAGCGCATTGGCCTCGACCAGCGTGGTGCCCGACCCGACGAAGGGGTCGCACACCGCCGCGGGGGCGAACTTGCGCAGGAAGATCTCCGCGAGTTGGGGGATGAACTTGCCGAGATAGGGGTGCAGGCGATGGACGTGCTTGGTGCGCTCGCGCTCGGGCAGGTCGCGCTCGCGCCAGTTGAGGTTGAGCGTCTCGAGCGGCGTGTGCGGCGTCACCGCCGCGAAATCGGTGAAGGGCGCGCCCGCGTCCTGCGGAGGCGGCAGGGGCTGGCGCGACTCGGGATGACGCCGGTTTGCCTGCATGACCGGCTATTCGCCGCCGGTCTGCGCCGGACCTGCGGAAAGGGGAAGCAGGCGCGAGCAGACGTCGCGGTCGCCGAATGCACCTCCAATCCTACAGGCGCATCCGCAGACAGGTTCCGGCGTAGGCCGCCGACAGGACCTCGACGCCTGACAGCTTGTGGGCCACCGTGCTCGGAATCCACGTGCAGAACATCCTGAAGCCCTGGCTGGCCCCATAGGCCGCGAAAGCGCGAAAAAGCTCGCTGACCAGTGCCGCATCATGCGTGCGCTCGGGCGGAACGTAGAACGTCACATCGAGGGCAAAGCCCGGCTGCGTCTTGCCCCTCCAGCGCGCCGCATCCGCGGCCTGGATCAGGCACCGCTCGCCCATGACCGCGGTCCCCAGCCGCAGTCCCTCCTCGTCGGCGCGGCCCGCCAGCCACACATATTCCGTCGGAGCCCAACGACCGACGACAACGAGGCCGCGCGTCGCATCGCCGGTCGCCGGAACCGCCGCCAGTTTGGGCAGCACTCCTGCCCCGCAGGCCGCATCCACGCGATCGTGCTCATCCCAGATTCTGAATCCCATCGCGCGCTTGGCGAAGTAATCGTCGCTGAGGCCGCCGATGCCGAAGCTCCCATCAAGCGCGGGATAACCCAACGCGCGTGCGACCTCCGCGGCGTAGCCGAGCATCGCGTTTTCGAGGCCCGAGCCGACGTATTCCGCATGCTCCACGACGATCTCGACGAAGGCGTTGCGCCCGACAGGCTCCGGCTCGTCGGCCAGCCACAGGTCGAGATTGCCGACGATGCGGCCGGAGTCGTCCTCCGCGACGAAGATAGGGCTGCCGCGCTCAACGTAGAGGGCGTAGTGCGGCCCCAAGCTCTCCAAGGACATCCACGCGCCGCCGTACTCGCAGCGCTCCTCTGGCGTCATCTCCTGGGGCGGTCGCGTCCACGGGAAATCCGGTATGCTGCAGTGCAGTTCCACGATAGACGGCCAGTCCGCCTCTGTCGCGGGGCGGGCCATAACCCGCTCCGCGCCGCCGCGGATAGTGAGCGTTTGCGTTGGCAGTGTTCTCATCCCTGTTTCCTCCTGCGGCCGAAGTCGGAGGCGTCCAGGCGACGCCGTACTTCCTGGCGCGCGCGGCTCGTCCACGATCGCACAGTTCCCACCGCCACGCCGAACAACTGGGCGATCTCGCCGTGGTCAAAGCCGTAGAGATCGTGGAGCAGCAGCGACGCCCGCTGGCAGTGCGGCAGACCGCCGAGCGCATCCCATAGCACCGATGCTTCGAGCGCGGCTTCCTCCGGCACGGAGAGCTCTTCATCGGCGGCGACCGGGATGCCGAGCGCCTGCCGGCGCCGGCGTCGCGCCCGTGCGAGGTCGCGCAGGTGATTAGCGGCCAGGGTGAAGAGCCACGACGCGAACCGATCCCGGGAGCGGTAGGAGCCGCGGTGGCGGAACGCGGCCACGAGCACGTCCTGCGCCGCCTCCTCGGCCGACTGCGAACAGCCCAGCCACTTGCGCGCCATGGCGACCAATCGCGGCCGGTAGCGCCCGGCAAGCTCCTCGAAGGCGGCCTTGTCACCCTCGGCGCAGCGATGCATGAGGGCTTCGTCAGTTTGCCTCACGGGTTCGTGCGCCTCCGATAAGCATAACGCCGCTGACGCACCAAGTGCTGCAGGCTGCCTCGGCGCGCGCCACCTTCCTACGGGCGACGCATGGGGCGCGGCATCATGCTTGCCGGTCGGGAGAGAACAGCGCCCGCACGATGTCGGCATAGCGCAGCGGCTTGGCACTGCCCAGATCGAAGGCCCACTGGTCCGGCGCCCCGTCGGCGTAGGACAGCTTGGCGAGCGGCCCGGTAATGGTGGCCTGGATGGCGCTCGCGAAGCCGTAGCAGTTGAAGCCGGCGCCCGCTTCGCCGTAAGCGCTCTCTTCGTCCAACGGCTGCGGCTCGATGATCCCCAGGTCATTGGTCGCGCGCCCGAGGATCTCCAGGGCGGCGCGGAAAGCCCCGCGTTTGTCCGCCGGCGATTCGCCGTCCATCATGCGCACCAATAGCGGGTCGAGTTCGTCGGCCAGCAGGGGCAGTTCCCGAAACGCCCGATGCAGCCATTTGCGGTACGGCGCATAGCGACGGTTGAGCAGAAAAGCCATGCGCATGACGCAGTGGAGCGCCCACGCGAGGTACATCTGCTCGGCGACGCGCTCACCGCGGAACGCGCTGCGAATGAAATTGTCCGCGAAGAACAAGCCCTCCCAGAAGAACGCCATGCGCTTGCGCCACACCATCTCCGGGCCGGGCGGGGACTGTCCCTACGTGGACTGTACCCGCCCGGAAGGGGACAGTCCCCATTCGGGGACAGTCCCTTGGAGCGCCCGAGGAGCAGGCGCTGCGGGTCGTGCCACACCTCCCCTGCGTGCAGCTCGAACAGCTTCTGCTCGGCGATGCCAAGCCAGGCGACGTCGTCGCTGGGCGCCTCGGCACAGCCGAGCATGGATTCGCAGAGCTCGCGCAGCCCCCACACCCGGACCTGCCGTTCGCCGCCACCGGGCGGGAACCCGCGGATGCGATGTCCCTCGAACTCCGACGGCAGCTCGGCAAGCAACACCTCCTGCATGCGCTCCCCGATAGCGGCGTAGTCCTGCGGCGACAGAACGACCCAGAACCGCGGGCCCCAGTTGTGGTCGCGCGAGATGTCGTCGTCGAAGCCGAAGACATCGGAGCCCGGACCGATGAGGCCGCACGCCATGCGCTCCACCCACTCCGGGAAGTGTCGGCGAATCGCCGGCAGCCCGACTTCGTGGAAGTAGCGGCGACACAGCTCAAGACCCTTCATCGTCGGTCCCCATCAGGATTCATCCGCGTCGAGAGCACCGCAGACGGGCTCAGCACCAAACGTGTTGTGACTTCTCACCGCCGCGCTTTCTCCGGCTTTCGTGACTTCCAGATGATGGTCGCCGGCACCATGCGCTGGCGCTTGGGCGAATAGTGACCACCCCAGTCTTGGCCGCTGCCGGACTCAACCGGCTCCGGCTCGACGATGTCCACCACCTCCAGCCCGGCATCGCGCAGCAGCCGGTACCAGTCGCCGATGGTGTGGCGGTACTCCCTCACGCGCGCGCCCAGGGGCTGGTCGCCTGTCTCCCAGTCCCACTCGTCCGGGGTGCGGTCGTGGTAGCTGCTGGTGACAACCATACGGTCCTCGGCCAGGCACAGCCAGAAGGGGTGGCAAGCGCTGAACACGAACAGGCCGCCCGGCCGCAGCACCCGCGCGACCTCGGCCAGGCAGCGCTCGATGCGCCGCAGGTAGTTCAAGGCGTAGGCGCAGAACACCACATCCTGGCTGCCGTCCGCGACCGGCGACAGGTCCTCGATGGTGTGCCGCAGGAACGCTACTTCGACGCCCTCGCGCCGCGCCAGCCTGCGGGCGAACGCGATCTGCGCGTCGGAGATGTCAACCCCGCTGGCGATCGCGCCGCGCTTGGCAAACGCGACGGCGCACTGCCCGCCGCCGCAGCCGATCTCGAGCACCCGCTTGGCGCGCACATCGCCCACCAGTTGAAGCTGATCCTCGTTGGGGCAGTGCGGCCCGTAGTGCGCGAAATCGGTCGGGATCTCGTAGTCCGCCTGGTAGCCCGGCGAGATCCGGTTCCACGCCCGGCGCATGTTGATGCGGTCGGTCATCGTGCGTCACCTTCCTGTGGGTGGGAGTGGACCTCGGTCTCGTCATTCTGAGTCGAAGGCGGAGAATCCCCCATGCTCAGCCCGAACTCCTGCCGCGGCGGCAGTGTTACGCCGCGGGCGCCGTCGAGACCCGGGGGCGCATTCGGTCCATGCGTGAAAAACGCTGAGTGCCGCGCCGCCTCACGGGAACATCGCCCACACCGTCTTGACCGCGATGCGGCGCTCGAAGCGGTCCGCGTTGGGGTCGCCCACGATAACGTAGGCATCCATTCCGTGCCGCACCGCCTGGCGGTAGGTGAAGTAGATGTTGAAGGCCCCCGGTTGCTGCACCATGCGGCTGCTGATAGTGCGCTCGTTGGACAAGTCGTACGCGGCGGTGACGATGAACTGGTGGGTTTGTTCCGGCTCGACCGGCGATTTCATGCGCAGGTACTCCGCTCTCGCCTCCAGGGCGAGGTTCTCCCCCAGCTTCACGCCCTGGCGCAGCGACGCGTACAAAGACGAGCCGCCGAGGCGTTCACCGAGCTCCACCCCCGTGCTGCCCGAGCGATAGAGATCTTCGCTGTTCCAGCCGTAGTAGAGGGAGACGCCCGCATCCCTGTAACCCTCTCGCCGCCCGGTGTACGCGCTAACCGACTGCCAGGTGTGGTTTGTAAGATCAACGCCTCCGCCGGTGCTGACCGAGTAGTACGGCAAGTCGCCGATGAGGCTGTTGGTGCGTTCGCCCCACGCCCAGCACCAGGTTTCGCGCACGCGACCTTTCTCGTGGCGGTGCCACCAGTTAAGGCTGCCGGTGAACTGGCGTACCCCGGTTTCGGGTACGTACCCCAACTCCGGGTCGTAGTCGGGCGAAACCTCGGTCATCGCGGCCGAGAAAGAAACGCGGCCGTCGCCCCGCGAACTCATGACCGAGAGCAGCCTCATGCGGCCATAGGCATCCTCGCCTTCCACATGGCTGCGATAGTAGCGCGCCTCGAAACTGTCCGAGCCGACCTTGGTGTTGTGGCCGAGCATTACGCTCACCATCCCTGCCTGATTATCGGGCGTGGGGGCGCCCTGCTGACCGGCGAAAGCAAGCGACAACTCGGACGCGACCCCGAGGCTGTAGTCGTAAGACAGGGCGAGCGCGTTGCCCTGATGCCGGGTATTCATGAGCAGGACCGTGGGCGCGTGGCGCCCGACCCGCCCGGTCACCGCCAGGCCGCCCCTCATCTCCTCGATCCTATTGGTGTAGAACACGGCACGCGGGCCAATCCAAGTGTCGGCGAAAAAGGGGCGCCGATCGGGCAGAAAGCGCTCGGTGTAGGTAAAGTCGATGGTATCGACGACCTCTTCGATGTCCCGGAAGTCCGGGTTGTAGGTGCCGTACAGGCTCAGCCCGCTTCGCAGCCTGCGCTTGATGTCGAAACCGAAGTCGAGATGGTCCTCGGTGTCGGTGCCGCTCTCGGCCAGCGCGTACGGGAGCAATACGGTGGACTCGCGGTACGGGGGGACTTGCAAGCCGGTGAGGTCGGCGGCCTTCTCCCAGTTCCACGATTCGCCCGCCCGCGGCCAAGTGACGGCTTCCTGCTCGCGCGCGATCCGGCGCCCGAACATCACGCCCCAGGTGTCGCGGCCATTGGGGTAGCGCAGGATGCTGAAGGGAATGGCCATCTCCGCGGTCCAGCCCTCGGCGTCGATCCGCGCGGCGCCGCGCCAGTCCCCGCGCCACTCGATCTTGGGCACCATGGTGTCGAGCATACTCTCACGTTGGGTGCCGCGCGCGTTCATCTCAAAGAAATAGCCATCACGGTGCTCGTGATAGGTGTCGAAGCGCACGCTCACCGCGTCGTCCATCCACATCGAGCCGCCGCGCTTGCGCTGCTCGCACCTGATCTCGCCCGGCTTGGAGTCGTGACAGCGAAAAGCGACATAGATGGCCGAGTCGTCGTAACAGATATAGGCCTCGGTGGGTTCCGATGCCGGCAGATCCTTGTCGTAGCGGTAGAACCCTTCAACCTGCGCCGCCTGCCGCCAGCACGAATCATCCAGCGCTCCGTCAATCGTCGGGGGCTGTTCGACCGGCACGCACTCGATACATCGCGTGCCAGCGGGCTCCTTGTCCTTCTGCGCATCGTCCGCGCGGCACGGCGCGGATGCAATGCCCAGCAAGCAACACATTACCACGGCGGTGACTGCACATCCCCTGTCTTGTCGCACTCTGAGCGACAGCATAGCTGCATCCTCCCGGCGACCTCACGGTCGCCAATAGACCCTCGTTACATAGACGCGGTGACTAGTCAATACTTGCTGCCCGCACGAAGCATTCCATCGGCCCACATGCGGATCCAACGCTCTTTGAGGTCCTCACGAACGTAAACGCGCTGCCCGCGCGGGCGCCCGAAGCGGTGCGCCAACTCGGATACCGGAACGCGAAAGGTCGCCTGCAAGTCCGGCGTGCGGTCGTTCTCCAGGGCATCCACGATGGCGGCAACGTCGTCGGTCTTCAGGTTGCCCAGGCGCCATTCCGGCCGCGTTTCTCCACGGTTCGGGAACACGTCAAAGCTAGTCTATAGTTCGGCCATTTTTGTAGGCAGAAAGTGAAGGGGCAGAACGTGAGAGGTCTATGCCTTCGCGCGGCCAAGGGTTGTTTATTCGAACATCCCAGCCGACGAGGTCATAGCCCATGTCACAGCCCCTCGTTCTGCCCGAGGTCGTAACTTCGATGCTCGCAAGCTTTGCTCCTTGCTTCGCCCGGCCGAGCTTTGAGACGTTTCGCCATTACGTCGCCGCGCTGATGCTGGGCGAGGGCCGCCGCGCCGGCGCCGCCATCGCTCGCGCCACCGCCGACGCCAAGTCCCCAGGCGTCTAGGCCCGCCTGTGCTCGCGCGCGCGCTGGAGCGCGGAGGGGTTGCTCGATCGGCTGTGGGCGCTGCTGCTGGTGGCTTTGCCCTGGCCGCGCGATAGCGCGGGGCGCTTCATCCTGTGGACGGCGATTGACGACAGCGTAATTGGCAAGACGGGCAAGCAGATCCCTGGCCTCGCTTATCACTTCCATCACAACGCCGGCAAACGCCAGCGCGCCTGGCCGTTCCTCTTTGGCCACTGCTGGGGAAAAACTGGGGAAAAACTGGGGACAGTTCCCAATTTCCGCGGGGTGAGCGCGTGCGGCCAACTGCTGAGGGGACCTTGAGCGGCGATACGTTTACAACCGTGAGCAGGTACGTCCTGGAGGGAAACACGTACTACGATCCGCTGATATCGGCGTCCCCTTCGACTGCGCTCAGGGCGGGCATCGGCGGCCAGAACCGGTATTACCTGTACGACCCTTCGACTGCGCTCAGGGTAAACTCCGGCTCGACGCGGCAACTGCTTGATGGCAGCGAAACCGTGACCGACACGTACCAATACGAAGCCTCCGGCAAGCTGACGGCTAACGGCCGGCGTCTTGCAGGATGCGTTTCGCGGTGGGGTTTGCGGGATCGAATGCGAGGGCCTGGGCGGCGCGCAGGAATGCTTCTTCGCGGCGCCCCGCTTGCCAGCAGGCGAGCGCGATGTTGGCGATGACGGGCGCGAAGTCGGGCTTGTACGATTCGGCGGCCTCGAAAGCATCCACCGCCGCATCGTAGCGACCGGCGGCAGCCAGCGCCATGCCGCGGGCGTTGTGCGATTTGGCGATCTTCTCGGCGGCGGCGAAGGGTATGAGGTGGTACGCGTAAACCGCGTCGCCGCCCTCTCCCCAGCGGGCCACCGGCTGGAACCTGCGGCAGCGCCGCACGGACGCGATCTCCGTTATGCTGCGCACGGTTCGCTCGCGCACGAACAGGTAGTTCGCCCCCAGCGCGTCCGCAACCCGCAGCACGGCCCCCGCGCCGTCGGTGGGCAGTTGGGCGCAGCGCAGCCCCGAGAAGTGGTGCAGGCTCCAGGCGTCGTCGGTCAGCGCCACCCGCACCGGCTCGCCCAGGGATGCTATCTGCCCTGCCGCGGAACGATACGGCGAGCGGTCAACGTCGCTGAGCGATGGGGTGAAGGCGTACCAGGCCAGCGGTAGGCTCAGCGCCGCGGCGGGCAGGGCGAGGGCGACCGCTTTGGCCAGCGCGGTCTGCGAGCGCCACAGGCGCTGCGCGGCATCGGCGATCCCGGCCGCGCCCGCGGCGAGGATGAAGACGCACAGCCCCGGCGCCAGGTGCCAGAAGGTTCCCTTGAGCGCGGGGTAAGGAAACACAGCCGCGGTGACGAACACCACCAGCCCCGCGTACACGAGCCAGGGCGCGAACCGGCGTGCACCGCCACCGGGTGTGACCGCGAAAAGTGGGTGCGGCCACCGAAGGTCATCAAGTACAAGCGGCTCTCCTGCGCCGCCCGGATCACAGCCGACGCCCGCCCTGAGCTTGTCGAACGGGGCGGCTGTGCCACATCCACGTGCGCAGCGCGGGCACCCACTGGAATCGGCCACACCCCCGCCATCCGGCGTGGCGGCGCGTCGCCTATGTGTGGCGACCGCCCAGACGGCGAACGGCAGCGCCAGGCCGCATATGACCGCCAAGAGCCTGACCTCGCGCCACACGACATATGCCTTTACCAGGGTCTGCACGGTCTGGTTGAGAGCGAGATAGCCTTTCAGGTTGAGCGCGGAGGTATCGAGGCGGAAGATGTCGTTGTAGGTCGCCAGGAAGGCGGTCTTGCCCACGGGCGCGCCCAGCGGCGTGCCGAAGACCACGCAGTTGCGCACCCACCACGGCGCGGCGATGACGCCGAACGCGGCCGCGAACAGCGCCAGCGGGCGCCAGTTGACAGCACCGCGCCGGTTGGCGGCCGCCCATAACGTGACGAAGGTCGCGGCCACGAGCGCGCCGTCGGTGCGCGTCAGATAGCCAAACCCGGCGAGTGCGCCCGCGGCCAGGGCCCATCTGATATCGCCTGCGCGCGCGCGATAGATGGCGTAGAGGCCGAGCGAGGTGAGCAGTGCGGCGACCATGAAGCAATCGGGGCTGACCGACAGCGCGACCAGGTGCGCCGACACCGCCCACATCGCCGCCGCCAGCAGAGCGGCGCGGGTGTCGCCGAAGAGCTCCCGGGTGAGCCAGAAGACGAAGGCCGCCAACGCGGCTCCCGCCAGGATCCCCGGCAGGGCGGCAGAGATCAGGGAGGCCGGGCCGCCGAGGTGAAGCGCCCCCGCCTGGAGGACGGAACTGAGGGGCATCCAGTAGTCGTTGCTGGGGGTGGGAAGGCGCTCGGGTATGCCCGCCAGGTAATGCCACACGTAGTTGATGGTGAAGCCCCGCCCGCCTGCGAGGCTGCGCGCGACGGCGTAGTAGTAGCAGCCGTCGGCCGTGAGCAGCGGCGGCTTGAACACGAGATAGACGACGCGCACGGCGAGGGCGCCAAGGAAGATTCCCAGCGCCAGCTTGAGGTCGCGCGCGCGGGTTGCCTGTAGGTCCGATGCCTGGGACATCGCGGTGGCGGTGGCGGCTCCGCTTGGCTTGTTCCACAACCGGCGGCCGATTGGCAATGCGGGTGGGCTGCAGACCGCTGGCGCAAGGATTGCCTGTCGGGGCGACATTGAGCCGCAGGCGCCGCATGAGCGCGGCAGGCGCCTTGTCTTGTGAGGGGAAACTCAAGGGGTCGTTCCGACGAGGAGGTAGCGCGATGCGCACATTGATAGGGATTGGGCTGGCGGCGACGTTAGCGGCGGCGGTCGCGGCGCCGGCGCTCGGCCAGGGGCCGGAGGCGGTGATCTCGGGCGACATACTGATACTGCGGATGCGCGTGCCGGCGGCGGGGATGTCGCCGGCCGAGCGGATGGTCGTCCTCTACGAGCGCCTGGGCGCGATCCTGCGTGACGCGACCATCAAGCCGGAGGACATCGAGGTGGTAATGAAGGGCAACGACGTGCTGATCATGGCCGGCAAGCACTTGTTCGTGACGGTGACGCCCGAGGACGCGGCCGCGAATATGACCACGCCCGTGCAGTTGGCGAACACGTGGGCATCGAATCTGCGGCTGGCGTGGCAAACGTCACGGCCCTTGCCCCCGCCGCCGGCCGAGATGCAGCCGCTGGCGTCGCAGATGTAGGGGCAAGGCATGCCTTGCCCCTACCGCCTTGCGCCCGAGCGTGGGGGCGACTCGGCGCAGGTTGTTTCACAATCCCGCCTGGGTCGGAATCACGCGCGTCGGCGAAGGCAAGTGGCTAAGCCCGCATCGCGGGCCGCCACCCCGGCCGCCGCAGGCGGCTTAGGGGATTCTTCGCTGGTGGCGCAGATCCCTAAGCCCCGACAAGTCGGGGCCGGCGGCTAGGTCGCGCAGCGACCGCCGTGGCGGCTCTTGAGCCTAGCCAGATGGCGGCCCGGGGTGGCTAGGTGGCCCCGCCACCGCTGGCTAGGCCTAAAGGCCGCCATCCCGGCCCGCGGCCTAGGGACACGGCGGCCTTTAGGCCTAGCCGCCTAGCCATCTGCGCTACCTCACGCTCGCTGCGAAACTCAGAATGACATCTTTCCGCGCCGGTCGCGCGAGCCTTGGCAATCGCGCAACAGCCTCGGCGGGTCGCCCCCACAAGTGCGCGCCGGTGTTGGGCCGTGTTACGTGCCCAGGGGTTTGAAGTTCTGCAGCTCGCCGGGCGCTGGCAGAAGGGCCTTGATCTCCCGGTCGAAGTCCTTCTCCATGCCGGGGGCGAAGCCGATGTGAACCCGGCTGATCGCACCCGAGGGCGACACGATGTAGGTCGTTGGGATCGGCCCGATGCGGTACTTTGCCGCGATGGCGCCGCTTCGGTCGTTAACCAGCCAGTAAGTCAGCTCGTTATCGGCCGCGAACTTGCGCAGCGCCGCGTCGTCTCCGCTGTCGAGCGCGATCCCGATCACGACCAGCCCTTTGTCCTTGTACTTCTCCCACAGCTTCTGCAGTTGCGGCGCCTCGTTGCGGCACGGCGGACACCACGTGGCCCAGAAGTCCAGCAGCACCACGCGCCCGCGCAGATCCTGGAGCTCGAACCGCTTGCCCGTCAGCGTCGCCGCCTTGAAGCTCGGCGCCGTGGTATTCTTCGACAGCGCCGCGAAGCCGGCACTGGCCAGCAACAGAGCGGCGGCCGCGACCGTCACCCCCGCTAAGATCAGCTTGCGTCTTGCCTTCACAGTGTTTGCTACCTTTCCGCCCGGGACTGATCGGCCTGACGCACAGCCATGCGCTCAGCGCGCGCCCAGCAGACTGACATAGCGCGCCAGTTGATCGAAGCCGCCGGTCATGATGATAACGCCGACGATCACCAGCAGCACCCCGGCGCCTATCTCGATGCCCCGCGCCCAGCGCCTGACACGGTTGAAGAGGCCCAGGAACGCATTCATGGCGACCCCGGCCGCGATGAACGGCAGCCCCAGGCCCAGGGAATAGGCCGCGAGCAGCCCCATGCCGGAGATCGCGCTCTCTTGGGTGCCTGCCAGCGCCAGGATGGCGCCCAGGATGGGCCCCACGCATGGCGTCCAGCCGATGGCGAAAGCCAGCCCGACGACGAATGCGCCCGCCAGGCCCGTCGGCCGGCCGGTCATTTGCAGGCGCCGCTCGCGGTAGAGCGCCCTGATGGGGATGAGGCCCGTCAGGTGCAGGCCCAGGAAAATGACCGCCGCTCCGGCGAGCTTGGCGAAAAACCGTAGGTGCTCGGCCAGGAAGGCGCCGACGACAGTCGCCGAAGCCCCGAGCGCCACAAACACGACGGAGAACCCGAGCACGAAGACCAGCGCCCGCACCGCGACCACCCGCGCCAGCGCGGCGTCGCGCTGCTTGGCGACCACGTCCTCCAGGCTCGCGCCCGATATGAACGACAGATACGCAGGAACTAACGGCAGCACGCATGGCGACGCGAAGGATGCAACCCCGGCGCCGAGGGCCGCCAGCAACGTCACATTATCCATTGTCGTAACGGCGTCTGCTCCTAGTATTCCCCTCCCGGCGTGCTGTCATGCGTCACATGCAGCGCACAAACGCACCGGTGCCGGGGCATCAAGTCCGGGCCTGCGCGGCGGCGCCCGGCGCTGCCGGCAGGCCAAACCGCTGCCCTGCGAGCGCCTGCAGGAGCCCTGGCCGGCGGGGCGAAAGTGTAGCAGAAATGTAGCAGGAGGTGCACGTTGAGAAGAATGCGCACGCTCACGCTGGTGGTGCTTGTGTCGGTCTGGACGTCTGTGGGGCTCCTGCCACCGTTGGCGTGGTCAGCCGAGCAGCCGCTGGTGGAGCCCGTTGTCGCTACGGTACGAGTCGCCCCCGGGGAGTTCGCCCGCCTTGGCCTCAAGTCGGCGCGGCCGGGGGTGGTGATAACCTCGGCGACGGTGCGCCCGCGAGCGGCCCAGCAGTTTGTCGTGCCGCTGAATGACGCCGGCCTGCAAGGCGACACCGCAGGCGACGGCATCTGGACCGTGGCTTTCCCCGTGCCTGACAGCGTGAGCCCGGGCCTCTATGATCTCGACTTCGAGGCCCAGGTGACGGTTGACGGACAGCCCCGTAGCGCCACCGCCGTCATCCAGGTGGAGGTGGTGGAGGGCGAGTCGCGTTCGGTGCAGATCGTCACCCCGCAACAAGGGGCGGTGCTCAGCGGCGCGGTGGAGGTGAAGGCCCGGCTGGCGCCGATGTTTGCGCCCGACCGCGCGTTAGTGTACCTTGGCGCGGCAGCGGCCGAGATGGAGCGCGACGGCGACCTGTGGAAGGCAACCCTGGACACGACGCGCGCGCAGAATGGGCGCCAACAACTGATCGTGACCACGGCCGCGGCCGGCACCAGCGCCGACCCCGAGCGCCAGCGTGCGGGCGCGATCGCCGCGGTCTCGGTCCTCAATCTCCACAAGGCAATCCCGGTCACGGTTGGCAATCCGTACAACCACTACTGGGGAAACCTCCATGCGCACACGCTGTACTCCGATGGGATGGACACCCCTGCCGTCGCCTACCGCCACGCGCGAGACGCTGCGGGCATTGATTTCCTCGCCGTCACCGACCACGATGACGCGCTGACCTTCGATGAGTACGATGATGTGCGTCGCCAGGCGGATGCTTTCGACGAGCCCGGGAAATTCGCCGCGTTGTGGGGCGTGGAGTGGACGCAGGGGATCGGGCACATGAACTTCTACATGGCTGACCGCTTCCGCCTGTCGCCGGACCTGGGCGCCGCGTACCGCGAGTTCGACCAACTGGGGGTGCTGGCGCACTTCAATCACCCGGGCGTGGAGGATTTCGACCGCGCGCGGCACTTCCCCGAGGGCGCGGCCTCGATGTGCGCGGCCGAGGTGAGGGACGCCGAGGAGGAGCAGAGCTACGTCGCGCTGCTGGACGCCGGTTGGCGTGTCGGGGCCGATGGCTCCCAGGACAACCACCGTGCGGACTGGGGCGACGGCCCCACCTGGACCGTCGCTCTCGCCCGCCGGCTAGACCGCGACGCGGTCCTCGATGCCATGCGCGCCCGGCGCACCTACAGCACCGCCGATCGCAATATGCGCCTGGAATTCGCTCTCGACGGCGAAGACATGGGCGCCGTGATCTCGCGCCCCGCCGGCGAGTTGCCGTGCGCGGTAAGCGCCCCCGATCCCGACCCCGGTGATACGGTGGCTCGCATTGACGCCATCGTGGATGGGCAGGTGGCCGCCTCGGTCGAGCCCAAGGTCGGGAGCTATGAGTGGCTGACGAATCTCGCGTTCGCGCCGGGGCGGCACTATGTTTACGTGCGCGTCACCCAGGCCGACGGCAACCTGGCCTATTCCAGCCCCATCTGGGTGCAAGCCTGGGAACGGCCGGCGACCTCGGACGCGAAGTAGCGGACCGGGCCTGCGGGCGGTGCGCCGCCTGCGGCCGGAAAGACACGGCCGCCTCGGCCCGGGCAAGCACGGGGACCGACCTTATACCCCCGGCTTGCTGGCCTGCTCCTGCCAGGTGTTGTGGCAGATGACCTGCTCCAGCGGCTTGCGCTCGCTGACCTCGGTGAACGCGTCGGCGTCCCTGGGATAACCGAGCGGGGTAAGCGCTACCACGTGCCAGTCCTCGGGCACGCGCAAGATGACCTTGACCTGCTCGTCGCTGAAGGAGCCGATCCAGCAGGTGCCCAGCCCCTCGGCGCGAGCGGCGAGAATGAGGTGGTCCATGGCGATAGTCACATCCACGATCGCGGTCGGTGCGCCGACTGCGGAGTGCGCGCCCATCCAGTCGCCGCGGTCGAACTCGATGTCGTAGCCGCAGGCGGCGACCACCAGCGGCGCCGCGGCGATGAAGCGCTGGTTATGGCAGGCGGACACCAGGCTCTGCTTCAGCTCCGGGTCCGCTACGACGATGAACTGCCAGGGCTGGCGATTGCTGCCCGAGGGGGCGATGCGCGCCGCGTCGAGCACGCGCGTCAGCACGTCGTCGGGGACGCGCTTGTCGCTGAACGACCGGATGCTGCGCCGTGTTCTGATGACCTCGTAGAAGTCCATGCTCAGCCTCCTTCCGCAGGCGGCGCACCGCCCGGCGTCTGTCGCAGCCGCGCGATGCCCGCCAAGCAGTAGCCCGACGGAAACCACGAGCAGCCCTCGCAGATCTCGGTCAGGCGCGCGGGCGTTATCCGCTGCGCGATGCGTTCCACCCACCAACGCCATGGTCGCACCGCAGTCGGCGCACCGACCGCAGTCGGCGCACCGACCGCGCCCGGCTCGACCCCGAGCGCCGCCGTGACCGCGCGATCGCGGTCGGTCCCGCCGGCCTGCGTGCATTGGCTCCGCGTCGCGAGATGGGGGCAGGCGCGACAGATGACGTCGGGCCCGACATGCACCCGCACCGCAATCGAGTCCTGCGCCAACTCCTCCTTCACCCGCCGCATGTGTGCGACAAACTCGTCCGAATAACCCAGCCCTCGAAACCCGTGCACGCACAGCAGGTGGTGCGCGCGCAGGTCCAACGACGGGGGTTGCGGAGCTCCTTTGGCGTCCGATTTGGCTCGCATGACGGCGAGGGGGTTCTGTGGCAGGCCGCGCTTTACCTGTTGCGCCAGTATGCCCGAATGGCCGGAGCAGGGACGCAACCCCGGCGCGCTGAAGATGAGCCTCACCGAATGATGACCTCCAGGCAGCGTCAACTGGCGGCCATGCGCCGCCAACAGCCGGACCGGGTTCCGATCTACATACGGGGCGTTCAGCCTCACGATGCCCGGTGGGTGGAGTCCAAGGATTCGAGCTTCGCCCCACTGATAGACGCGGTGGGGCAGGGGCAAGGCATGCCTTGCCCGTACACCGGCGACCTGCGCAGCGGCGTCTCTCTCGGGGGCGGCGTGTTCCTGACCGCTGCCGAGATGCCCGTTTCGCATCAGCGCGAGCCCGCTGGCGATTGGGACCTCGTCACCACGACCTACCACACGCTTGCCGGCGCTCTGGTGGGCAAGCACCGCGAGAGCCCTCAGGGCCATCCCGGCATGGTCGCCGAGTTCCCCGTCAAGACCGAGCAGGATGTCGCGCGGGCGGCATCGGGATAAACCACAGAGAACACGGAGCGCACAGAGACAGAGTGATCTCTCTTCTCCGTGATCTCTGTGACCTCTGTGGTTCAATTCTGGTTCGGAGAGCCACATGGTCAGGATCGGAGTCGTGGGCGTGGGGACTTTCGGGGTCAATCACCTGCGCGCGTTCGCGCAGACCGGGCGCGAGGGGGTCGCCGAGATGATTCACCGCCGCGGCGGCCTGCTGCACGTTCACTGCCACGGCCCGATGGACGCGATCATCGAGCAGCTCGTAGAGCTGGGCGCCGACTGCCTGCACCCGGTTGAGGCGCCACCGATGGGCGACCTGCCGCTCGCCGAGGCGAAGGCGCGCGTCGGGCGCCACCTGTGCCTGGAGGGCAATATCCAGGTCGGCGACTTGTTCACGATGCAGACGCGGGAGCTTATCGCGGTGGTCGAGCAGGCCCTGCGCGACGGCATGCCCGGCGGCGGGTTCATTCTCGCGCCGAGCGCCTCGCCGTACATGCCGGTGCTGTCCGCGCGCGCGCGGGACAACTACCTGGCGATGATAGAAACCGGCGTGCGGCTGGGCGCGTACGGGGCGTAATCGGCCCGCGGGCGGCGGACGAGAGCGCGTGGGTCTATGTCAACGGTCAGCTCGCGGGCGTCCACGATATCGGGCCGCCGGGCCGGGATGAGCAATTCAGGTGGACGCGAGCGAGGTAATGCGCCGGGGCAGGGAGAATGTGGTTGCGGTGAAGGTGCTGGATCGGACGATGGGCGGCCCGTGGAAGCGCGTCAAGCTCATCACGACGAAACCGTAGGACAGGAGCCTTGGCCGCCATAGCTTCCGCGGCGGCGGCTTGCCTCCTGCCCCGCCAATCCAGCGCCCACTGAAAATGGCCGCGCGGCGGCTGGACAGGAAGGAGCGAGATGTACATTTCGATTCGTGACGGGGTGCTGATGCATGGGGGTTATGCCTCGCTGGGCGAGGGGCTCAAGGAACTGGGCGTGGACGCGGCGGAGCTGGGTTACGGCCGCGACCGCGCGGTCATGGCGGTCGATTCCCAGGAGAAGTTGGTGCTCGATTCGGGCGATGCGACGAAGCGCTATCGCGACCACCTGGCGCAGGGCGGCGTGCGGGGCTCGGCTTTCCTGCTGGCCACCGACTTCAACCAGCGCGATGTTGATGCCGAGGTGGCGTGGGTCGTCGGCGCCGTGCGCGCAGCCCACGGGCTCGGGATGGCGGCCATTCGGGTTGACTCCGCGATGACGGGCCAGCGCGAGCTGCCCATGGAAGAGCGCGTGACTCGCTACGCCAGCGGCATCCGGCGCGTGCTCGAGCAAACCGAGGATACGCCGGTTGAGCTGGGGGTGGAGAATCACGGCTTCCAGGGCAACGACCCGCAGTGGCTGGACTCCCTGTTCGAGAAGGTGGGCTCGCCGCGGTTCGGCATGACGCTCGACACCGGCAACTTCTACTGGGCCGGCCATCCCCTCGGCCGAGTTTACGAGATCCTCGAGCACCTGGCGCCGCGCACCAAGCACACCCACTGCAAGAACATCAAGTACCCGCCCGAGCTGCGCAACCAGCAGCGCGAGATGGGATGGAAGTACGGCGAGTACGTCGCGCCGCTGGACGAGGGCGATATCGACCATCGGCGCGTGGCCCAGATCCTGCGCAAGGCCGGCTACCAGGGCGACCTGTGCATCGAGGACGAGTCCATGGGCCATTACTCGGCTGCGCAGTGGCGCGAGATCCTGCGCCGCGACGTCGAGCACTTCCGGGACGTACTCAGAGCTTAGCCGGCGTGCAAGGTAGGGACGACAAGGTAGGGGCACAGCGGCTAGACCTACGGCCGCCGTGGCGGTCACCAGGGGTGACCTAGCCACATGCTGTGCCCCTACGAGCGCATCGTTGACGTGACGCATCCATGAACGGCAAGCACACCCCCGCGCCCCGCGAGCCGGCCCCCGGGGCCCCGGTAGTTCCCATGGGCATCGCCGCCGCAGCGCTGTTCCTGTATGCGCTGTGGGGCGGCAACCCGGTCGCGGCGAAGTTCGCGCTCACGCGCATCCCCCCCATCGGGTTGGCAGGCCTGCGCTTCACGCTGGGCGCGCTGGGCGTGGCGGCGTGGTGCGCCTACAGGCGGGAAGCGCTGTGGCCGGCGCGCGGCGAGCGATGGCCGCTGGTGGCCAACGGTCTGTTGTTCACCGCGCAGATCGCCACCTTTCACCTCGGGGTCTTTTGGAGCAACGCCAGCCATGGCGCCGTGCTCGTCAATGCGTTTCCCATCTTCGTGGCGCTGTTCGCTCATTTGTGGCTGGTGGGCGATCGCCTCAATCCGGGCAAGGCGCTGGGGGTGATGCTGGGGTTCGCGGGGATCGCGGCGGTGTTCTTTGACCGCTTCGGTCGCGAGCCATCGGCGATGGCGCTGGGGGATGCGGTGCTCATCTTGAGCGCGGTCATCCTCGGGTTCCAGAATACCTACTTCAAAGGCATCGTCGCGCGCATCAGCCCTTACAAGATCGTGTTCGCGCAGATGATGATCTGCCTGCCGCCGTACTTTGCATATAGCCTTGCATGCGAGGGGCTGCTTGGGATACGACCGACTGCGGCCGTGCTGGGGGCGTTGGCATACATGGGCATCGTCGTCGGCGCGTTCTCGTTCAGCGCCTGGGCGGTGATACTGCGGCGCGTGCCGGTGAGCAAACTGTCGGTTTTCGCGTTCTCGACCCCGCTGTGGGGCGTGGTCTTCAGCTACATTCTCCTGGGCGAGCCGGTGACGTGGGCGCTGCTATCGGGCATGGCACTGGTGGCGGCCGGCATCGCCATCGCCGTGCGGTCGTGACCGCCGGCGGCGGCAGGTCTTGGCAGCGCCGCGACGAAACACTCCGGCGTCGGACCTCGTGATAGGCCGGGCGCCGCTCCGGCTTTTCCTTGCGCGGAGGCAGCCGTGATCAAGCTGGTGACCGAGATACCCGGGCCCAAGGCTCGCCAGTACCTGGAGATGTCGCGCCGCTACGAGCCGCGCTCCATGAGCGAGCAGCCGCCGGTGGTGTGGGCCGACGCCCACGGCGTGTGGGTCACCGATGTTGACGGCAATACCTTCCTCGACTTTTCCTCCGGCGTGCTGGTCGTCAATGCCGGCCACTCGCATCCGAAGATCGTGAGCGCCGTTCAGGAGCAGGCCGGCCGCGTCATCAACTGCTATGACTTCGTCAACCAATACCGCCCGGCGCTGGCCAAGAAGCTGGTCGAGATCACGCCCGGAAACCTCGACCGCGCCTTCATCCTGACCACTGGCGCGGAGACGATCGAGGCGGCGATGAAGATGGCGCGCAAGTACACCGGGCGCAAGGAGATCATCGCCTTCCAGGGGGCGTTCCACGGGCGCACTTACGGGGCGATGTCGGCGGGCGGCAAGCGCAGCGGCTCAGGGACGCGGGGGTTCGGGCCGTTCCTGCCGCAGGTGTACCTGGCGCCGTTCGCCTTCTGCTACCGCTGCGTGTTCGACAAGACTTACCCCGAGTGCGACACCTGGTGCTTCGACTACCTCGATTGGTTGGTCGAGACCGAAACGGAATCGGATATTGCGGCCGTCATCACCGAGACTTACCAGCGCGGGGCGGGCTCCATCATCCCGCCGCCGGAGTGGATGGCCAAGCTCGACCGCTGGTGCCGCGCGCGGGACGTGGTGCTCATCATTGACGAGGTGCAGGCGTCGTTCGGGCGCACGGGCAAGCTGTTCGGGTTCCAGCACTACGATGTCACGCCCAACCTGCTGTGCCTGGGCAAGGGCATCTCCAGCACCCTGCCCGTGGCGGCGGTGGTCGGGGAGTCGCGCATCATGGACGCCCTCGGCCCCGGCTCCATGTCCAGCACCCACGGCGGCAATCCGCTCGGGGCGCGCGCCGCGCTGGCCAACATCGCCGTCATCCTCGACGAGAAGCTGCCGCAGAACGCGGCGAAGATGGGCGAGCGCCTGGCGCAGCGCTTTGCCGACCTTGAGAGCAAGCACCCCTGCCTGGGCGACGCGCGCGGCATGGGCCTGGTGTGGGGTCTGGAGATCGTCAAGGACAAGCAGGCCAAGCAGCCGGACGCGGAGGCTGCCGCGCGGATCGTCATGGACGCCTGCCGGCACGGGCTGCTCATGATCGCGCCCATCGGGCTCTACGGCAATGTCCTGCGCATCGCTCCGCCGCTGGTCATCACCCGCGAGCAACTGGACACCGGGGTGGACATCCTGGATGCCGCGCTGGCGGCATCGGGATAAACCACAGAGAACACGGAGCGCACAGAGACAGAGTCATCTCTCTTCTCCGTGATCTCTGTGACCTCTGTGGTTCAATTCTGGTTCGGAGAGCCACATGGTCAGGATCGGAGTCGTAGGCGTTGGCACTTTCGGGGTCAATCATCTGCGCGCGTTCACGCAGACCGGGCGCGAGGGGGTAGCGGAGCTGGTGGCGGCGGCGGACCTCGACGCCGAGCGGCTGGCGGAGATGGGCAAGCAGTTCGGCATGCGCACCTACTCCAGCCACCGCGAGATGATCGAGCGCGAGGAGCTGGACGCGATCACCGTCGTCACCCCCGATTTCGCGCACCGCCAGATCACCCTCGACGCGCTGGCGGCGGGCAAGCACGTGCTGGTCGAAAAGCCGCTCGATGTGGCGGTCGAGGGCTGCCGGGAGATGGTGGAGGCGGCGCGCAAGGCCGGCCTGCTGCTGCAGGTGGATTTCCACAAGCGCTATGATCCGTATCATCTGGAGCTGGAGCGATTGACGCGCGAGGGCAAGCTGGGCGAGGTGCTCTACGGGTACTGCCACATGGAGGACCGCATCGAGGTGCCGCGCGACTGGTTCCCGCAGTGGGCGGGGAAGTCGTCGCCGGTGTGGTTCCTGGGGGTGCACTTCTACGACCTGGTGCGCTGGGTCCTCAAGTCCGACGCGAAATCGGTGTTCGCGCGCGGGCAGAAGCGAAAGCTCGCCGGCCTGGGCATTGACACCTACGACAGCGTGCAGGCCCAGGTCGAATTCGCAAACGGCGCGGTGGTGAGCTTTGACACGTCGTGGATCCTGCCCGAGCGGTTCGAGGCCATCGTCAACCAGGGCATCCGCCTGGTCGGCACCGAAGGCCTCATGGAGGTGGATTCGCAGGACCGCGGCGCGCGCTCGTGCTTCTCATCCGAGGGCATGCGCACCCACAACCTCGGCTTCCTGCGCGAGACCACCGACAAGCAGGGCCACACCGCGTGGCTCGGCTATGGCATCGAGAGCATCGCCGACTTCGCCCACAACGTCGCGTTCCTGAAGGGCGGCGTCAGGCTGGCGGACCTGCGCGGCGTGTTCGCCACCGGCGAGGACGGCCTGCAGGTGACGAGGATCGCCTGCGCCGCCGAGGAAAGCCTGCGCACCGGCCAGCCGGCGCGCACGTAGGTTCACGAACCAGCATTGAACCACCAAGGCACAAAGGCAGGAAGGAGAGATTGGGCCGCGGATGCGCCAGCGTCGGGCTTGCTGCGTCCTAAAGCCTTTCTCCGTGGTTTCTGCGTTCTCTGCGGTTAGTCCCAGATTATGCATAACGAGCGTGAGCCATTCACCCAGCGAGTGATGTCACCCTGAGCGAAGCGAAGGGTCTTGCCATCGCGGTTGCACATTCCCTGCCAAGATTCTTCGCTGCCGCTCATCTATGAAAGCGCTCCGCTTGTCAAGGGGTTC
>Ga0315294_10001884_pt1 | contig 23081 bp, 31 predicted proteins | sample YL17G13_40_MG_FD_203626 | JGI IMG/M metagenome (GOLD analysis project Ga0315294, IMG submission 203626) | Sediment microbial communities from Yellowstone Lake, YNP, Wyoming, USA - YL17G13_40 | ecosystem: Environmental > Aquatic > Freshwater > Lake > Sediment | place: USA: Wyoming | collected...
GCATCTTTGCAGAATCTGACAGTTGATCTATAGCATCTGCACTTTCAATACCGAATCTTTTAAAAACATTGTTAACACCTTCGGTTAATGATTTTATTCCTTCTTTACTTCTTGTTAAAGTTCCAGCTTGTAATTCTTCTAATTTTCCAACTGAAGCAGCAGCACTGAACAATAGCATTCTTGTGCCTTCAGAAGCATCATTAAATAAATTTGTTGTACTTGCAAGTGCTTTATTAATATTATTAAATTCGTCACTAACTCCAAATTTCTCAGCATTTGCACCAAGTTCAGTTATGTTTCTTGCAGAAGAAGCAGTTAATGTTGATGCTTTTCTCATGGCATCTACAATACCTTGCGTTGTACTAAGAACTTTTTTAAATGCTTCTCCACTTACTCCAGTAGTTCTTGAAACTTCTCGCATGCCTCTGCCTAAATTGGCTATAGAATTTTCATTTAAAACTCCAAATCTATATAGGTCACCAAAAGTTTCTTGTAGTGATCCAGCCTCTAGTCCTAATTGTTTTTCTGTATTAAGAGTTGTAGTAGATAAACTTAAAAGTTTTTTCTTATATCTTTCACTATCACCATCATATTTCACACCCATTTTTGCAAATTTAACCATTGCTTTTTGGGTTTCTTCTTGTTTAAATCCAGTTAGCTCAACTGTATTCCCAATTTTAGCCATTGATTTAAAAAGTTCAGTACTTTCTTTTGTTGCTCCAGCAGTCAAATACAATGCTTCTCGCATACTTTGTTCATATTTAAGTTGTGATTCTACCGTTCCTTCAGTTAAAACTTGGAGTAAAGATTGATGTTCTCCTATGGCTAACAAATTCTTAGAAACACTTTGTAATTGTGCCATTATTCCTTTGAATGGGTTTTGACTTCCAAAAATTATTTCACTTGGTGTTTTTGAGTATCTTCCTCCAAATAAATCTGAAAATTTATCTTTACCTTCTCCCGAGAACCAATTTCGAAATTTATCTATGAAAGTTTCAGCACCCTCTGACATTTCTCCAGTTATATCTGAGTTTGCACTTGAACTTCTGGAAGCTGGTGTAGTAATAGGATTAGCAGGAATACCAGTTGGCACTCCATTTGTGAAAGATGTTAGAATTTGCTGTAATATATTTGTTTGTTTCTCTAATTGATTAGATTGTTCTTTATGAAAGGCTTTCATTAATTGAAACGAGGCAAGTTTCTTTTCTTCTTTTCTTAATTCTTGCTGTTTTCTTCTTATGCTTTTTAAATCTCCCATGTTTATATCTTGAGCCATATTTTCTAATGACTCAGTCATATCTTTAATATATTTTTCTTGATCTTTTTGACCTTCTTGAAATCCTTCTCCTATAGCCTTTTCTAAATCAGAAATTAAATTTGAAAATATATCTCTATTTTCTTCTCGATCTTTTTGATAAGGAGTACTGGCATCAATAGAAATAGCAGCTAAACTTTCCTTAAGTTGTCTGACAACATCAGAAAAGTTTTCTCCCATCGGTTTTCCAGTTTCATCTACCGTTGCCATTTTTTTTATTTACCTATTTAATAATTATAAATTAGTAATTTGATCAGCGTTTATGTTTGTTTTCTTATTTATTTGATTACTAATATTTGTTCTAATAATTTTAGCTTCTTTTGGATTTACCACTCTTGGAATGCCTATTAGTGTCATAAATGAATCACAATCAAAAATTTTAACGCTTCTCATCCCAGCTTTTTTATATTTTCTAAAAGCTTTTATTATATATCCGCTTCCCTTTACTAAATTGTAGTTAAAAGCTGGATTTTCACATGCGTTAATTTTATTCTTACTTAATAGATTTTTAATATTATAAAAAGTTAATACATGTATGTTTAAACCGCATATGTATTGCGGTGTAATTTTTGTAATTATTATAGTTGGATAAGGATCATGTTTAAAAAAATCATATTTAAAAGCAATGATTGATCCTTGCTTAATAGTTTTAGGACCTAATCTTTTAGTTGGCTTACCAAAATCTTCTGGTAAATCACTTTTGTAAAAAGGATCTTCTGGCATTAAATTCCAAACTTAGAGAATACTTGATTTGCATAATCTGTACCAGCGTTTCTAACAACTATAGCTCCAGCTTTATCTCCGCCACTTTTGCCGTCAATAATTTTACCCATTAATTCATCTTCGGCACCTTTAGATTGGCTGAAGAATTTTCTGATTTCTATATTTATTTCTTTTATTAGAATTTCCGTTGCTTTAGTTTTATCGCTTTCAATTTCACAAATTTGATCAAATAGATCGTTGACTTCTAGGCCTCTTGCTATTCCATATGGCAAAGTATCTTTTGTTTTAGAGACTTGAAAAGACATAGTTTTGCCATTTTCAAAAATTCTAATTCCTTGGAAATCTAAATTTTCCAAAGGAGCATGGCAAAAGATATATGGTTTAGATTCTTCAAAAAATTCATCAACTCTCAAGCCATCTTTTTCCAAGACTTTTTTTAACAAACCGAGTCTTCTTTCGGTTTCTTTATGTTTTGCAAAATTAAATTCTAAGAGTGTTTTCATATTATTAACAATTTCTAAGCAACATTTCTGGTGCTGAAGGAATGCATCGTTGCAATACTTTTAAGTCACTAGGGTTGCCATTATATGGTATGGATTTAATGTTTATGCCAGTAAAAGAAAAGGCAGCTTCCTTGATTATTTCTTCGCTGGCAATTAAAAATAGAACTCCATCTCTTCTTGAGATAAATTCAACATTTTCTTTAATTGGCTTACCAGATTCATCTAATTGTCCCAAGTCTTTTTGATACATTATTTTAATATCAGACACTGGTATTAAATTATTTTCTTTATCAATAATTGATTCTGAATTTGCACTTTCAAAGAATTGAACAATGAGTTTGCCTTTGTTATATGCAGATTTCAAAGCAGTTGACAAGTCCATTCCCAACAAGTATATAGTTCCATCTTCTCCAACGACATTAACAAGGAAAGCTCTTTTCTTGAAAAAGCTAGAAATACTATCAATAATAATTCTTTTTCTTAAAACATCTTTTTCTTCAGGTGCTCCATCTTCCATTCTTTCCAATTCTGATTCTGAAAGATATTTTTCAGGTTCATCAGCTGTCATGAACCATCTACCAAGGTCTATAGAGCCAAATTTTGAATTCATTCTAGTTGATATTTTAATTGAATAATCTTTTTGATTAAAGATTAAATCTTCGTTTAGACCGCCTGAGCCAACTTGCACAGCCATTAACAATGATGCAAGGAATTTTCTATGAAGGTCGCCTTTCATGCCATGAAAGCCAATTAATTTAATAAATATATTTGCAACATCAGGACTTCTTTGAATATTATTAATAATATGATTAGTCAATGAAACAGAAGGATTATTTTGATCTAATTCTTCTTTTATATTTTTTCTTATTTCGTTAGATACCTTTTCGATATTTGCTTGTTGTCTCAAGAAGCAAACTTGAAGATTGTCTTCTACAAATTTTTTCCTATATGGGTCAAGGTCATAATCTCTAATTTTCTGTATCATAGCGATTAATTTATTGGTATCGGCCTTCATTGTTTCTTTGAAATAATCGCTTTCCCAAGTATCGTAATCAAAGTCTTTAGCTTCTTCAGGCATGTCAGGAGAAGCAGGTTCAGATGATGCATTTGGTTTATCTGCTGGATTGGTTTCTTTTTCTTCTGGAGAGCTACCAATAATTTTATCATTTAAATTTGAAACATTAGTATCTTCTGCTGGTGGCATTTTTGCACCTGCACCTGGCAAAAATGGCTGTTGGGAATCTGAAGGAACTCCAGCTAATGCTTCTGGGCCACCGCCAAAGCCTGGATCTTGTTCATTTAAAAGCCAAGCTTCAAGAATCGAGTAATTCATTTTTTTCCTTTTTCGCAATATTATTCACTGCTTCAATTATTGATCTTCTATCTGTAATATGTATGTGATTCGTTTGATTTGTTGAATCTTTGGAGCTATTTTTTTCTTTAATTTTCAAGGATGTCAACAAATCTGCTATTTTAGTTTTTTTATCCAAAATATCAGTTTTAATCTTTGTCAAGTTAACAACTGCTTCTTTGGACGCACCAGAAACATCGCCTCCATTAAAAACCATATCAGTAAAGTTTGATAAAAGTCCATCAACTTCTATTCTATCTACTCTTATATCTTCTAGAATTTCTCTGTATAAATTCAATAAATATTCATCTTCAACTAATACATCTCTTTGCAAAGTTTTATTTTTATTACCAACAGTAACATTTACAGGTGGTGTATTAATTGCTTTATCTACAAATATATCTTCTGCTTCAGCTTTCAGTTCAAATTCCATAGTTTTTTCTTTCATGTTATTATTTATTTTAAATTACTATAAATTTAAAAAATTTAACATAAATATAAGTATGGCAATAAATAAAAAAGATCAAAATGATGATAATAGTGCCAACTACATGCAGCTAGTTGATTCTCTTAGAGACATTGCTGTTTTGATATCTAAGACTGATATTAGACTAGAAAACATAAAAACTCAACAAGATGAATCATTTAAGAAAATTGATAAGATTGAAAATTTAATAAATAAATTTTACAGTATAGAAAATCAAATAAAAATTATTGAAGAAAAAGATTTAGTGATAATAAACAGAGAAATTGATTTTCTAAAAAAAGATTTTGATTCTTTGAAATCTTACATTGATGACATTAATAAAAAAATGGAATTCCATAGAAGTAAAATATGGGACATAAAGAGTGATACTAAAGAAATGAAAATATTTAACGGTGATTTGAAAGAAAAAATCAAATACACCGTAGATATATGTGTTAAGATAGCAATAACTTTGTTTGTAGGCATAATGTTAGCGAAGATGGGATTAAATAAATGAAAAACATATTTGAAAACTCGGATTTTATTCCAAAGGTTAAATTACAAAGGAACTCTAATGTTTCTTTTTTAAAGCCTTTTATAGTAAACAGTCAGGTTAATTCTTCTTTGAAATATATTATAGATGCATTTAATAGTTCCGATTCTGTTGAGGTTGGCTATACGACTATTCAAAAAGATGGAAAGATAGAAAAACCTTCTTTGAAAAAGAAAACTATTTGGTTGACTGGAAATTCATTAAGAAGTCACTTGTCTAATGAAACTTTTTTTAATTACACTTGTGTTACTAACGCATCTCCCGATGAAATAAAAATGATTTTAAGCAAATCTGAAAATGATTTTCAAGAAATAAAGCCTACTGGAGAAATAGGAAGTATTGAAAAATACGCAGATCTTCCAGAAGATATACAAAATAAATTTTCGTTTAGTATAAGTAAGGTTGATCAAGAAAACAATGAAATGGAAATCACTGTAAATATTCACGGAACAAAAATATTCATAAGTACATTAAACAAGAACATAAAGTTTAAGCTTAATAATAATAAATTCAGAGAATTTACTGCTTCTATTGTTGAAGATGCTAAAGGAAGAGATTTTTCTGTTAATGCAATATATTTGAAGTTAAAAAACAGCGATGGAGAAAATTCTGAAATTTCTGATCCAGTAGGAGGCATACATGATATATCTCACAAGCAAATTAAATTATTACATGCCCCAGAAATGACCTACAAGGCCAATCCTTCTTTGATTATTACAACTTGCGAGTTAAGTTCTAAGTATAACAAAGATAAGAAAATAAACGCAGAATTGCTGTCTTCTATAAGAAGTATTATAGATGATGTTAAAGATGACTTTAAGTTGTTTAATAAAACTTTTAAGAATGCAATAAATAAAGAATCTACGCCATTATTTGGATTTTTGAATAATATGTATATTTCAAAAATGTTTAATAAAATGTTTCCAGATTTAAAGGTAAGTATACCTCACATTGGATTGCCAAGATATTATGATTTTATTATTGGATATTTATTACATGAAAACGATAAAAATAAACTTACAGAAGCTCTTGAGCAAAATGGATTTAATAAATTTGAAATAAGAGAAGTTTTATTTGTTGTTGATTTAACAAAATGGAGTAAAACTGAAGACATCAATACTTTAAAAGATATTTTAAACCATCAAAACGATCAATCTATTAATAAAATTTATAATTACTTGAAAGTATTTGGTAAAGATTTAATTTTTAAGAATCTAGCTAAAAAATATTTAGAAGTCTAAGTATTCTAATATATGGACTTTTTAGTAATAGCGGAAGATATTCCATATTATCAATGGCAAATTGAATTATTAATAGAATCATTTAAAATTCAAGGATTACAAGATAAATTAATTATTTACTTGGTTAAAACCAATGAATCAGTTGATGCTATTAAAATTAATATTAATAATCACAAAAATGTTTTTTATCATAATTCTGAATCATTAAAAACAGGAACAGTTAATTTTGATTTTCACAATTGTATTTTAGATTATAAATCTAAAAATGAAAAAACCGATTTTGCAATTATAGATCCTGATACATTTTTAAAGAACTTTGATTACCAAGTGTTTGATGGCAATAATATACTTTATCAAATAGATCAAGCTTCCAATAAAGAATTAGACTTAATATTTAAAATCTCAAGAAGCAAGTATAATTTTGAATTTTATCAAACTAGTTCTGTGATTTATTTTAATTCTACTTTTGATCTTAATTTTTTCAAATCATCATTTAAGGTATTGGAAGATTTAGTAAGGATAGCATTTTTCACTAATCTATTTAACGAACACTATAAGCCAGATATATATTTATATAAATATGCTTATCTTTTAATAGGAATGTCTTATAGTGTTCCAATCATTCCAACTTATAAATTATTAAATTATGTTTATGAAGGATATGATCAAGATGTAAGCTTTGTTTCTTATAAGCATGATATAAAACCATATTTTTACAAGAAAAATTATTATCACAAAGACTTTAAAAACTTATCTTTGCAATATCCAGATCCTTTTCAGAATCTTTTAGATTTGCCAGATTTCACTTATTGTTATTTTATTAAAAATATAGTTTCTAAATATTACATTTAGAAACTCTCGCTGGCTTTCAAAGCACTAGCAATAATTTGATCCATATTATAATATTTATACTTTCCTAATCTGCCACCAAAAATAACTTTATTGTCCTTATTTAAAGCTAAATATTTATCATAAATAGCATTATTGCTTTCAGTTGGGACAGGGTAATATGGTTCATTGCCTTTGTGAACATCATAATCTTCTGGATATTCTTTAGTAATCCAAGTTCCTTCTACTGTTTCATTGTGAAAATACTTTGATTCGTAGATTCTAGTATATGGAACAGAAGCATCTGTGTAATTTATAATTGAATTACCTTGATAATCATTCTTGTGATATTCTTCTTCGAATCTAAGCGATCTATATTCTAGAAATCCATAACAGTAACCGTAAAATTGATCTATTTTACCAGAATAAATTATTTTTGAATAATTATCTGTAAAGTATTTTTTATTTTCTGAAAAATCAGTATTTAAAGTTATATTAATTTTTTTATTATCTAATAATTTTTCAAATATTGGCGTATATCCGTTTTCTGGCATACCTTCAAATTTGTCATTAAAATATCTATCATTATAATTTAATCTTATTGGTATTCTTTTTATAATTGATACTGGTAGCTCACTTGGATTTTTGTTCCATTGCTTTTGAGTGTAACCTTTGATGAAAATTTCATATAATTCTTTTCCAATATTTGCCAAGCAATATTCTTCCATGTTTTGAGGGTTTGCAATTTCTATTTTCTGTTTTTTTAATATAGCCAATGCTTCTGTTGGATTTTTAACACCATATACTTGACTTAGAGTGAATAAATTAATTGGAAATGAATAAATTTTATCTTTGTAATTTACTTTTGTATGCTGATATTTATTTAAAAATTTAGTAAATTTATTAACATAATTCCATATTTTGCCATCATTAGTATGAAATATATGAGGTCCATATTTATGGACTGGTATATTATCTTTTATTTCCGTATAACAATTTCCACCTATATGATTTCTTTTATCAATTATATCTACATAATATCCTTTTTGAACAAGCTCGTTTGCTAATACAGAGCCGAATAATCCAGATCCAACTATTAAAATCTTGTGTTTCATAATTTTTTCATTTTCAATATAGGCTTTAAAATTTTAATTAATTTTTTTGGCCCTTGGCTGTAGAAACTCTCGTTATTTGATTCATGATTAAAATAAATTATATTTGATATATTTTCTATAAAAATATTAAATTTATTAACGATGTTTTTGTTGTTGTAATTTTTTTCGTTAATTTCCATAAGTGTTTTAAACAAATGTAAATTATTTACAAATTTTATTTTCCTGCATATATCTCGACAAACCATTTTACCTTTTAAATAGCAAAAAAACGAAATGAATATCTCCAATCCTCTTGCAAAATTGGTTTTTTCAATGTAAAAATTTATATGATCTGTTAAAGTTTCCTTGTTGAAAACAAAACATCTAGGATCGGGACACTTTATATCATTTAATCCATAAAATTTATTATAATTATTGAAGATTCTATCATAAAAATGATAATATTTTGATAGATTTAAATTAAAATCTAGTATACCTGCATTAGGATATTTTTGAAAATACCATTTGCTTTTATTAATCATGTAAATGATATCTTTGTAAGAGTCAAAATCATTATGAAGGAAAAAGCACAACTCTTCTTTTTGATTAAGAATTCTTATGAATAATTCTTTTAAATTGTCACTTTTATATTTTATTATTTTAACATTATCTTCATTAGTTTTTTTACCAAAATTCAAATAGCAAAATTTAACTTTGTGTTTTCTAAAAAAAGCAATAAGCTTTTTATTAATATTTTCTTTATCTATCCTGTATATGTAAAATTTAATTCTATGCATTAATTTAATTCTAAATATTCCATTATTTGTTTAAGTTGATTAGTTTCTTTGACAGGATGAACAATACAAGTTTTTTTGCTTAATTCTGAAAAATGAATATTTGGTCTAAATCTCATGGCATATTTTTTACCCATTCCATTCCATTTAAAATTTTCTTCTGTAAATCTACAAAGGTTTAAAACATCAAATTTGTTATGTTTGCAAATTGTTGGAATTAAAACCTCTGCAACATCATATTGATTGAAATTAGGATAAAATCCTTCTGGCATTAAAGATGTAAATGTTAAAAATTTTTCAAACACTTGATGATATAGTGCTTCCATTAAATTTTTCTTTATAAAGTAACAACATCCAAGCATGCAATAGAATTTTTCAAACTTTAACTCTAGGGAATTTGAAAACAAATTATCTTCACAATATACTTCCCTGAAATCAGTTGTTATTAAGCTATAATTTTCATTTATATATTGAAAATCATTTTTGAATTTTTCACTTATAATGAAATTATCAAATTCTGTGAAAACATACCAATCACTATTGGGAAAATTTTCATAAGTACATTTTAAATTATAAAGAACATTTTTGTATGGATTTCTTGGGAAATTATGTTTAAAACCTTCTATTACTATAACATCATTAAAATCTTCAATTGGCCAATTTTTATATGCACTTTTCTCAACCAGTAGAACAATATTATCAGTCACATTCTTTTTCAGCAAATCAATATTTCTTCTTATTAATTCAGGATTGTTATGGACATTTATGCTTGCTGTAAAAATCAATTAATTATCTGCTTTCTACAAAGTGTAAACTTGTGTAATTCTTGTTTCATCCACGCAACTTGCCGATTCTAACAAAGAATCAACAGAGGTCACATGTCCACAAGCGTAAATTCGGCTATAGCCTAGCCTATTTTTAAGATGATTTTCAAGAGTTTTTCAGAATAAGTTCAATTGCTTGGTTTTTGCAATTTAATTTATTCATTTATCTCAATTTTATCATCTTATTTAATATAACATAAAACAATATAAACTTTTCACTTATTTGTATTGTTTTACACTTTATTTAAAGCTGGCTCATTCTCCTTTGATTTATTATATTCTTTTTAAAATTAAAAAATTAAAATCTTCTTTTTTTATTGCATGAATTTTCCAATTATTTTCTTCAATTAATGTTTTAATTTTTTCGTAAAAATATTCATTTATTCCATCTATCATAATATATTTTTTTATTTTAATATTGTTGAAAACTTTATTGTAAAGAGAATAATTTTTATCTTGGTTAAAATTATTTATATACAATAAATCTACACTAAGTGAATTAAGACTTGCATCAAAGTCTTCATATAATAATAATTCTATATTATTAATATAATTTATTAATTCATAATAACTTAAGTTAATATTATTAGATATTTTAATTATTTTCTTTGAATTACCAGCAAGTAAACTTATGCTTGGTAAATTATAAAAGCAATTTATTTCAAGAATACTATTTGAATATTCTGATAATAATTTAATAAATCTTAAATTATCATAATATTTTTCAAAAAAAAAATCATTAATATTGATTTCAGTGAATTTTGAAATATTGATTTTATCTTTATCAAATAAACTTAAATAAATATCATTTATGTTTTTTAGTTCTTGCACCATTTTTTAACCAAATTTATTACTTTATCTAAATCATTGTCATCTAAGTTGTTATGAATTGGCAAGTTAATTCCATTTTCATAAAGATTTTGACTGTTTTCAAAGCTTCCGTAGCAATATTTTTTAAATTTTTTATTAATATGCAAAGGAGGGAATCTTAATACTGTATAAACATTATTATCAAGCATATATTTTGCAAATTCATTTCTTTTTTCTATTGTTACTAAATATGAAAAATAAGAATGACTTTCTTTTTTATCGTATTTCTGACATATGCCAATATTTGGCAATGATTCAAATTCTTTTTGATAACTTTCCCATATTTTCTTTCTTTTAAGCTGATTTTCTTTTAAATTCTTCAGTTGTTCCAAAGCGAATATACATGAAATATCGTTTGGTAGATACTTAACATTGTCATTTATATAAGAAAAATCCCACCACATTTCACCGCTATCTTTAGAATTTCTAACAATACCATAATTCCTAAAAGCTAAAGCTCTTTCGATTTTATCGTCATCAAAACAAACTCCTCCTAAATCTGGAGTAGCTATGTTTTTTATTGAATCAAAGCTAAATGAACCTACATTTCCAATAGCTCCACAATAAGAATTATTCTTTTTTGTATCTACTGCTTGGGCAGCATCCTCTAATATTTTCACATTATAATCTTTAAAGCTTTCAATTTCTTGTGTGCATTTTCCGCCATAATGAACTGCCATTATTCCTTTTATATCTTTTTTAAATATAGCATCAATTTTATCGCAGCTTAAATTTGCATCTTGTTCAACATCACAAATTACTGGTACCAATTTAGCAGCAAATATAGCTTGTATACAGCCAAAAAAAGTAAATGAAGGCAATAGTACTTTACTTCCTTCTTTTAAATCTAATAAATGCAATCCTAAATGAAGTGCGTTAGTTCCATTATTTACGGTAATAAATTTTCTGTTTATTCTTTTTGAGAATTTCTCTTCAAAATCTTTAGTGTGATCTCCTATGCCTATCCATCCTTTAGAAACACAACTTTTTATATTTTTTTCAATAATTTCATAATTATGGCTAGAACTAGATATATTAATCATAGATTATAATAATATGATTAAGATTAATTTTGAAAATATAAAGTTTTCAATTAGAATGATTACTTATCCGAGAAATGGTAAAACTAAAGATATATTGCCTAAAACTTTAGAATCTATTTCAAAACAATCCTATAAAAACTGGGAAATTTATCTATTTGGAGATAACTATTATCCAAAAGAAGAACTAATAAAAATTTCAAGTATAATATCAGGAAAAAAATTAAAATTAAGAAATTTAGATGTTGATTCGGAAAGATATCACTATAAAGACATTGATTTATGGTATTGTGGCGGTGTTAATGCATGTAATTATGTTCTTGATTGGATGCAAGAAGATAATGTAAAATATGTTGCTTTATGTAACGATGATGATATCTGGTTGCCAAATCACTTAGAAACATTAGCAATGGCTTATCACAAATGGCCAAAAGCAAGTTTTGTTTACACCAGAGGAAATCACTTGCAACTTGGAAATTTGCCAACTGAAGAAATAGATCACATTGATTATAATAATAAGCAAGTTTCCGAGCACAATACTATATTTTCAGCAGTTAGTTGGAAGTTAGATGAAATAAATCTTAGATTTAAAAACTGTGTTAAAGAAAAAATACCATCTGATGCTGACCTATGGATTAGAATGAAAGAATATTGCTTTGATAAAAAATTAAATTTTTTATATATTCCAAAAGTTACTGTGTTGCATGAATCTCATAAGCCAAATGAAAATGTTGAATCTGAAACACATGTTGTAGAATTAGAAGAAAACTTAAATTATAAAAAACCTAAATTTAAATCTAAAAAAGATTTATTATTTTAAGATATATGAAAAAAATTATGAAAAAAAATATTTTGGTATTTCCAAGTGCTTCAAATTTAGCTATAGAAATATATTATTCTTTGAATAAAGATAAAAATATAAATTTAATTGGCTGTTCTTCTGTTGAAAATGAAATAACTAAAATTTTTAAAAATAATATAAAAATTAAAAGCTTTATGGGAGATAAAGATTTTTTAAATAAATTAAATAACATAATTAAAAAACATAAAATAGATTTGATATATCCTCTGAGTGATGATGTTGGCTTGTGTTTTTCAAAAAATATAAGTAAATTTAAATGCGGGGTAATATCTTCTTGTTATGAAACTAATGCAATTTTAAGGTCTAAATATAAAACTTATAAATATTTTGATGGTATAATAAATACCCCAATAATTTACGAAGATATCAATCTTATTAATAAATTTCCTGTTTTTATAAAACCACAAAAAGGAAGTTCCTCGAAGGATTGTTATGTTGTTAAAAATAAAAAAGAATTAAATTTCTTTGTTGATAATATTGAAAATCCAATTGTATTGGAGTATTTATCTGGATCAGAATTTACTGTGGATTGTTTTACTGATTTCAATGGAAATCTTCTGTTTGCACAACCAAGACTTAGAATATTTAAAAGCTTAGGTGCATCTTCTTATACTAAAATATCCCAAAACGAAGAATTAAAAGAATGGGCAGTTAAAATAAATGAAAAAATTAAATTTAATGGAGCATGGTTTTTTCAAACAAAAATAAATGATAAAGGAGAACAGTCTCTACTTGAAATTGCACCAAGAATAGGTGCTTCATCTGGAATAAACAGATTAAATGATGTTAATCTTCCCTTGCTTAATGTTTACAACCATTACAAAACTATTGTTGAAATAGACAATAATGATTTTCATGCTACTGGTTATAGATATTTAAATTACGAGTTTGATTTTGACTTTAATTTTTATAAAAATATTTATTTTGATTTTGATGATACATTATTGATTGATGGAAAATTAAACGCAGATTTAATTAAGTTTATTATTAAATGTATTAATGCAAAAGTTAATACAATTTTGATATCTAAACACAAAGGAAACCTTAATAATAAACTTGAAAAATTTAAAATAAAAAATTTATTCGAAGAAGTTATTCATCTTAAAAAACATGAAGAAAAAGTTGTTTATATGAAAAAAAATTCTATGTTAATTGATGATAGTTTCTCTGAAAGAAAAAAAGCAAGAAATGAAGGTTTTCCAGCTTTTCCACCAGAGGCATTTAATTAAAGTAATTTTAAGTTATTATTAAAATTTTCAATTGCTTCTGATCTAAATGAATTGTATTCATCTGCGATTTTTATTCTTGGGTCTAAACCAACAATATTATAATTTTTATTAGCAAAGTATGCCACTGTCATTCTTTCGTAAAAATAAGCACAATTTACATTTTCTTTATAATTTGGACAGTTTTCACTGTTGTATTCATATTCGCATTCGTATTTTCCGAAAAAATAGTCAAACTCTTTTTTCCACCATTTTAAAAACTCGATTAATATACTTCTTTTACAAATAAAGTTATTACTATAAAAACTACTTCCTGTTTTTTTAAAGTTATTTCTTTTTAATAATTCATCAATATAAACTTCCATTCCTTCATGATTGTAAATAGATTTTTCATACCATTTTTCTTTTATGGGTGCTGGAACATAAATAACATTTTTCTTAAAAGATTTAACTAAATCTGGAACTTTTTCTAACTTTAAAACATCACTAGATTCTTGATTGGTTTTATATTTTTCATCCCAGCTTGCAGAGCAAATGCCGATGTAATCACAATTTTCTAATATACCTATGTTATTTGACAGATAGATTAAAAATCTGTTTTCTGCTAATTTATTTGTTTTGTATTTTTCATTTAATTCAAGATTGTTTAAGTTTACTTTTTTAATAAACTCATTAGATACAGCTTTATTTAACACTTCTTCTTTGTTATGTAAAACAAATATTTTAATATCATTCATTTTTTTAAATAAATACCTTTTCTGTAAAAGGATCGTTGATGTATATATTATCTTTTAGTTTAATACCATTTCTTTTATTTAATTCTCCAAACGAAGAACCAAATAAAAAATTGTTATCAGTTGAATACTTTTTCTTAAAATACTCAGAATAAATTCTTTTTATTTGAATGATCTTATCATGAACATTACCTGCATAAATTGCATGATGCATTATTGCTTCTTGTGTTACAGGAGCATGAGGTCCATTTATGAAGAATTCTCTAGGCATAAAACCATGATTTATGTTAGCTCTGTGAATGAAGTCGTTTAAAATATCTTGATCGGCAAATCTAGGCTTATTTACTTTTAATTCTTCTTTTATAGAATTTATAAATTTAATTACATTTGTTGTATTTCTTAAAATATAATAACCACCGTTATAGTGCTCGAAGTAATCATTTGAATCATGCTCCATGATACCACAAAAATCTAATTTTCTATCTTCTATAAAACTTAATACTTTAAAAATGTTCATTGGATTTAAATATTGAATATCTAAATCATTAAATACCAATAATTCTTTTTGTTTTAATTCATTTAAATTTTTAATGATAAAATCTAATTTTTGTATTCCTGCTTCATACCAAGAAGGAGTTCCGAACCCAAATGAATCAAAATTTTTAAAATCAAGCTTGTGTAAGCAAACTTCAAAATAATCTAAATGTTTCTTTATTGATTTATGATAAATATCATAAAGCTTTTTGATGTTACCAGACCAAACTCCTACAAGTTTTATTTTTTTATTTTTGTGTACAATCATAACTATTATAAATAATATATTAAAAAACAAATTGTTTTATTGGACTAAATTATGAAAAACATATTATATTTTATGCATATACCAAAAACAGCAGGTACATCACTTAATATTTTAAAATCTAATTTTGAAATTGATAAGGTTTATCCTTTTGCAACTTATCATCAACTTTTCACAAATTCAAAATTAAATCTTGATTCTTATGATTTTATCAAAGGACATTTTACAATGTCTTTAATTGAAAATATTAAGTCTACAACGAAAACTATAACAGTTTTTAGAAATCCAATAAGTAGAGTAGTTTCTGCTTACAATCATTTTATGAGAGAGCCAGAAGCTAATTTTGAATTTAATTATTTTAAAAAATGTAATATTAAACAAGCTTTGCAAACTTATCCTTGGCTTTTTTCAAATCAACAAGTAAAACATTTGGGCTGGAATATAAATCTTTTGAAAATGCCAAAACATAAAATCAAAATTCCTTTCAGTATTGAAAATTGGAAAGAATTTTATGAAAATGTTAAAATGGATGAAATTTATAAAAATGCATGTATTAATTTAGATAAATTATTTTTATTTGGTTTTACAGATCGAATCGAAGAATTTATTAATAATCTATATACTAAACTTAATTGGAAGTTGCCTTTGGAAGTACCAAGTGAAAATAAAGCTAAAAATAATCAAATCAAAGAAGATGATTTAAGCCCAGAGACTATTAAAATTATAGAAAAATTAAATCAATATGATATTAAACTTTATCAACACGCAAGGAAAATATACAAAGAAATTAAATTATCCCATAAATAGACCATAAAAATTCATCGCTAATTTCAGAATTATCAATCTTTTCAAAAAAATCAATTAAATCATTTAAGCTTCCAAACATATTTCTGTGAGGTAACATCCCATAATACCAAACTGGAACCAGTTCTTTTCCTTCTGGGCAAATTATGTAAGTTGGCTTATTTGCTTTTATACTTTGAAGTATTTCACATGGAACTCCATGGGTTGCAACTTTATAAGGCAAGTAAGCAATTAATCCGTCTACTTTATCGACCATTAAACAATCTTTAAGATAAAATCTTCTAGCTATGCTTGCTATTTTATCATAATCTTTTTCTTTTCTTGCTTCTGCTATCTGCTCTTTCCATTGTTGTTTTGGATCTAAAAATGGATCATATATATTTAAATTGAATTTTTTGATAATATTATCCTTGAAATCATATCTCCAGTTATCTGTTCCAAATTCAATTGGAGATGAAAGATAAAACAATTTGTCTTTTAAAAAGTTTTTCATTTAATTATATTAAATAATTTTTTTAAAAAATGCAACAATGTTTATTGTTTTTTATATATATTTACATGAAAACATTGCTTACCAAAGACCGCAAAGAAAAATTAAGTATTTACATTAAATTGGCAAATTATTTGGAAGGTGACTTCGCAGAAGTTGGTGTGTATAAAGGCGGAAGTGCCGAAATAATAGCTGTAAATAAAAATGAAAATAAAAATTTATATTTATTTGACACTTTCGAAGGAATGCCAGAAGCAGATGTAAGTGTTGATAACTTTCATAAAAAAAATGATTTCAACGACACATCTTATTTGGATGTTTGCTTAGGTCTAAAGTATTGTAAGAATGTTTTTATTTATAAGGGACTTTTTCCAAATGAACATGGCGATAAAATAAAAGATAAAAAATTCTCCTTGGTTCACATAGATGTTGATATTTATAAAAGTTATATTGATTGCTTTAATTTCTTTTATCCAAAAATGGTAGATGGTGGAATTATTATTTTAGATGATTATGCTTCTCCAAATTGCAAAGGTGCAAAACTAGCAACCGATGAATTTTTCACAGATAAGCCTGAAAAACCAATATGGCTAGTAGGCTCTCAAGTTTGTATTATTAAACAACCAAAATGATAATAAAAACAAAATTTAAAGTTTATCCTTCTGTTTTCATACACATTCCTAAATGTGCTGGTAGTTCTATTAAGGAAATGCTACAAGATTTAAACGAATCATCTGACATACATTCTAAACTTAAAGATGACATTCAAATATTGAAAAACAAACAAATTGATATAAAAAGATATTTAATTTTCACAGTTCTAAGAAATCCTTGGGATAGAATGGTTTCTTGTTATTTCTTTTACAGAGATATTATTAAAAGAAATGGAAAAATAGCAAATAAAGCTAAAAAACTTGATTTCAAAGATTGGGTTTCTTACATTTATGAAAATCAAAAAAGCTTTAGTTTTATTCACGATAATTGCTTAGATTATTTAACATATAAAAATAAAGTAATGGTTGATTATATTATCAACTTTCATAACTTCTCAGAAGATATTGATGAATTGAAAAATATTTTGCATTTAAAATTGCCTACATTGCATGTTAATTATTCTAAACATGCTTTTTATAAATACTATTATTCCGAAAAAGAAATTGAAATAATATCAAAAATTTACAAAAGGGACATTGATTATTTTAATTTTGATTTTGAAAAAACAACTCAAATGAGTAAAATAATAAATGAAGAAAAAATTAATATTATTAGAAATAAAAGAATTATTTTATAAAGGTAAAATATGATAATTATTCCAACTGAAATTAAATTAAGTGTAAAATTTTTAACCATAGATGCAAATACTGAATCAGTAGTTGAAACTAATGATTTTTCGTTAGATTTTCAAAAAATTGATAAAACTCTTTTCACAGAAGCTTATGAAGCATTAGAAAAAATAAAGCAAGAATTGATTGAAAAAAGCAAAAAACTAAATCAGTCTTAATACATATTTTTATGAACTTTGCTTTATGGTTAGAAAAAAAAGATATAGAACTATATGAATCTATTTTAAATGAAATGGAGCGTAGACAATTTTTACAAGCTGGCTTAGCTGGCTTAGCTGGCTTAGCTGGCTTAGCTGGTTCTAAAGCAGAAGCTGCTCCTCCTAAAGAAGAACCCAGTAGAAAAAAAGAAATAACTATAAAGCCAATGACAGCTTCTTTGCAAGATGATTCTCCAAAAGGTAAATTTTCTATAACAATAGAAAATGCTAAGGGTAAAAAAACTACTAGTATTCAATTTTTAATAAAAAAACAAATTAAAGAATTTTTAAATACAAGAGAATTAGAATTAAAAGATCCTTATATAAATATAGATATTTATTCTTATTTGACAAGCAGAACAGGCAAAAAAGTTCATGAGAAATTTGTTACCTTGAAAGATTTAGTTCTTTCTTCTCCTCCTAATTATTCCTCAGATAAATTAGATGCTTTTTTAACGAACAATAAGGATGCATATGATGGCGATTCTTTAACTTTTGTATTTAAATATACAGAGAAAAGACTTAAAGATAATGGACAAGGCAATCCTTTGCAAAATCCTTTAAGAAAATAATTAAGTTTTTTCTTCTAACCATTCTTTAAAAGATTTAAATTTCTTCTTCTTGTGCTTAACAACTTTATCAGGCAATTTTGAATAATCAGTTTTCCTTGACCATTCTCCACAATCTACTTTTCCTCCAAATCCGTTACTTGCAAAACAAGCCTTCATTTGTGCTTTACTAGAAAATGGCATAATTACTCCTAATTTTAAAATTAATAATCATATATATTTGAAAAGGAGATAAAATGAAAGATAAATACTTGCTTTACTTGTCTGGAGTTATCAGTGAAGAAACTTTTATTAAACAATTAAAAAATATAAAAGAATCCAAAGAAGATTCCGAAGGTGAGGAACTTAATCATTATATGTTTTTTGAAAACTTAAATATTATGAAACAATGTATACACGATGTATTAAATATGAATCATAAAGAAATAGATGTTTTACTAGAAGACCACGATTGGGCTAGCGATCATGTTTCTGGTGCTAGTACTTCAATTCAAAGAGTTTGTGGGTTACTTAAAAATTTAATTAAAAAAGAACCAATTGATATGGAGAACATTTAATGGGTGGTAGTGAATCTATTGTAACTTGTGCAGATAGAAATAATCCAAATTTTCAAATTTGGGGTGCAATGTCTGATCTTGGATGTAATAAAAATAAGAAACATAAATTTAAATCATTCAAAGAATGGCTTTCAACAAATAAAATTCACCTTGAAGCTATAACTATAGGAACTGAAGAAGTTGATGAAAGTCAAATAGATTCTGCTTATCAAAATGCAAAATACGCAGTTCAATTAGTAAAATTATATGATTTGACAATTCCTAAAGGTAAGAAGTTACTTGCAAACATAAGCACCATAGCAACTTTAAATCAAGGAGTTTATGGTCTTTATAATTCTAAGGAAAATAAAGAAGTTATATTAAACCAACTTGCTATAAAACCAGAACAGCTTAATAAAATTAAAATGACTTTTGGTCAAGATGCAATTGGAAAAGAAAATATTGATGGCTTGCCTAGAGATGTAGTAAAAGGTGTGTCTCTTAATGTTATTAAGAAATACATTCCCGAAATTAATGTTTCAGCTTTTTCGCCATCTAGTGTCATACATGTAAATGTTCAAAAACATTTGCAAACTCACAAAGATCCAACATCTGCAGTAATAGAATTAGCAAGTACTATTGTACATGAAGCAACTCACGAATTGGATTTCACAAATACTAATGCAACATCAGAATCAAGTGCTGTAGCAGCAGAAGGTAAATTCAAAAATTGGGTTAAAAATAACTGGAATATGATAACTCAAAAAATAAAAATATTCCAGTCAAATAGTCCTAACTTTTTATAACAAACAAATATTATTTTGAAAATTTATTTTGTTTATGTTATAATTAAAAAAAGGAAAAATATGGATCTTGATGATTTACAAAATATTAAAATTATTGTTAATTTTGGGAATGGCACTAAGTGGACATATGAAAATATTAATTCTATTATTGCTGATGATAAATTAATAAGCTTGGAAGATGTAAATTCTACAATTCATGTTTTAAACATTGAAGCTTTATCCGTTACTGTTACAAAAGATGAATGTGATGAAGATAAGAATAAAACATGTATAGAAAAAATTAAAAATTTAATTCAAGAATTAAATCAACCTTGCATTTCTGATGTCTCAAAAGAAGCAACTTGCACAAAAGATTGTGCTAATTGTGAAAATGGCTGTAATGGAAATTGTTGTTGTTAATTTATTAAAATACAATCATATATACATACATGAAAACTTTTAAAGAATTTGTAAAAGATTTGTATGGAGAAGAAATAGTTGGAATATATCCTCCATTATATAACGGAGTTGGGCAATTACCTCCTCTTGCTAATCAAACTGGATCAGATATGGTTTATGTTAAAGCAAGTAGAAATAGCTTGAAAAAGAAAAAAAAGAAAAAAAGAAAAAAACATTAACATTAATTAAATGTACCAACAGTAGGGGCTTGCTAACGGTGATAAGTGGATACAAGATAATAACAGATAATATATAAATCATGAATTTTAAACAATGGATAATGACAGAAGAATTAATTTCATCTTTGCCAAGAGATAATTCTGGATCTCCAATTGCATGGGAAGAAGATAACTACAGAATAACACTTTACAATACTAGTAATTATTTTAATGCTTATTTGATGTATAATGAAAAACCTTGGAAACAAATTGGTTCATTGAAAACAAAAATATCTACAAAAAAAATAAATGATACTAAAATTAAATACGCTGAAGTTTCTACCATCTCTCTTCATAAAGAACACCAAAATAAAGGCTTTGGAACTCAACTTTACAAAACACTACTAAAATATTTACCAGATGATATTGCTGGCATTGGATCAAATTTACAGTACAGAATAAATAAAAAAGAAATACCTAAAATATATCAAAAATTAGGATATGAATCTTATAATGATGGCGATTTCCAACTAATAAAAAAAAATACTCTTTAAACTTTTTAATTGTTACATAAATAAATTATGCTTAATTTCTATCAATTATATGAAGTATTATCATCGCATGGTGGCATTCATTTTTCGCCAAAGCCAAACTCAGAAGAAGAATCTATAAGAAATCACCTTCCAAAAGAAAATCTTGACGATAATAAAGAAATTGCATCTAAAAATGTTAGATTTGAATCTCTATACTTTACTCCATCAGATGAAAAATATATTAGTAAAATGTATGCTGTTGACAATAATAAAGGCATTATTAACGGCTTGGATAAAATGTTATCTAAAGTAGACGGTTTTGATTTTCATGTTTTTATGGGTAAACCATTTTTCTATGGAACATATAAAGATGGAAAGCCTTATAGACAAGAAATGGTTCATAGTTCTGATCTTAAAAAATACTTTTTTGAAACAATTAAAATACCAAAAGATGATATTGTTTTCAATAAACAAAGTTCTTCTGGAGATATCTTAACTCCTTGGATGATTCTTCATTCTATGGCACATGCTATATTTTTATCTAAATTAAACACTATTAAATTTTTACTTTATAATTTTTTTGATAAAATTACAAAGGTGTCTGATGACGATCCTAATATTGCAGATTCAGAAAAATCTATTATGGGCTTTTCAATTCATCAACAGTCTTGGGGACAGGCAAACCTTAATCATATCATAAATTTACCAGAACCGAATACAAAATCTGAAATTCTTCCATTATTGTTTAATTTCAAATCTGTAAGAACTATTAATCCTTTAAATGTAGAAATAGATAAAGTTAAAATGGGAAGAGTAAGTGATGTTGATGAATTGGTGCATGAATTATTTGTCTATTATTTAATAAATGGGCTTGAAATTCCCATGCCTAGTCAACAAAATATTAATAAAATATTATCATATACTATGCACACTGATGTTGAACATTTAACTTTTGATATCAAAACATTATTTGATAATATTAAATATGATTTCAAACAAAGACTTAAACAATGTAAAGGCCAAGTTTTTACAGATTAGCTTCTATTTACCAATCATTTTTCTTACTCTCATTAATGATTGTAGATCATTAAACTCATTTTCTGTTAATGGATCTAGACTTGGGGATGTTGCAATCTTATCTATCATATTTTCTATAACTTTAATTACTTCTACTTTTGCACTATGTGCCTTGCTAGTATAAAACCCTGATAAATATGACATTACTGAAAAAAATAAAACTATGAAGAAAATCATTAAAGTATCTTTGTACATTGTAATATTCCTTTGATTAAATTGTTTGCTTCTCTCTCATTAATACAAATTTGTATTTTTCTATGTGCTTTTTTGACTCTTCACACCACTCTTTATGTATTACTAATTTTTTATTTATTAAATAATTTAACTGATCTTTGTAAATTCTTACTGCAATATCATTCGGAGAAAATCCAGAATATATCTTATGAGGTAAAATTTCCAACATCCACTCCATTGATCCTTTTCCAAATATAAAATATTCCTTGCACTTAGTTAATGCTATCTTGGCATTTTGCTTATATGCTTGATTTATTGAAAAAACTTTGAATGAATAAAAACTATCTAAAAATTCTGGAGCAGTTTTTATTTCTACCAACTCTTCTTCATTGCCTATTATGTATTTTTTGTCAACATTATGATTATTTAAGTTTTTCTCTATTAAATTACCTGAATTATCAATTCCATTTTCACTTAATATTACTTTAACTTTCATCCTATTCTCAAATTCAATTCTTAAACACTCTCCATATATCGACTCTCTTTCAGTATAATCGTGAATATTACTTGCGAATACCTCTTCTGATCTATTGTCTTTTCTAAAATACAATGAATTATTCATAATAATATTTTAACATTTAAATAATTTAATGACAGTTAAATTTTTAAATTATTTTTTGCATTTAAAGAGAACTTTTTTTGATTTACAAAATCATAAATAACATTTTTTATA